>Ga0210057_1009031_pt1 | contig 11648 bp, 8 predicted proteins | sample CryGeyCG2114_010_2_FD_183968 | JGI IMG/M metagenome (GOLD analysis project Ga0210057, IMG submission 183968) | Groundwater microbial communities from aquifer - Crystal Geyser CG10_big_fil_rev_8/21/14_0.10 (SPAdes) (version 2) | ecosystem: Environmental > Aquatic > Deep subsurface > Groundwater ...
TTTTTTACCTGTTTTATTATTTAACATTTATTAATTACCATTTTCCAATGATTTTCCATTTTAATATTGATTCATTTTCGGAAAATGATAAATGAAACAATGATAATTTAATGGAAATTGGAAAATGTAAAATGGAAAATTATCGGCGTCGTTGCATTAAAACATTTACCCGAGACTCGGCGTTTTCTAAAGAATCTTTCACTGATGATCTTCCAAAATTAACATCATCAATCATGTCGGCAAAAATTGTCTCTATGGCAGTATTATCTATTTGATACCAAGAACGGGCAGACAACGCCTGCACCGCAAAAACACCGAGATCCAAATCACTCCTTTGCAAATCTATTAAATCTCTTCTCGCTGAAGGTCTAAGAGATGCGCTCAAATAACTTTGAGCCCCCTCTTTGGATGTGAGATATGCTACAAACTTCCAAGACTCATTTGGAAACTTAGAATTAGTAGGAACTCCGACACCCCAGTAATTAGCATAGTTCCTTACATCAGTACTAGAAACTTGAGGCATGGGCGCTACGCCAAAATTGAGACGGGATGATTTATTTTTCAAAACCTCTACTTCATGGGAGTAATTGAACATCATTGCTGTTTTGCCTTCTATGAAAGCGTCTATGGAATAGTGCTGAACATCATTCCATGTATATGTTCTGACTGATGGATTTGCAAAATCAGTATAATACTTCAAAGCCAATTCTCCGACCGGAGTATTATTTACTCTACCCCCAAACGAAGCCCCCGTATTATCAGTGTCCGTCATCCTTACTCCGCTTTGTATCATTAATGCCGACAAAAGATCAGTTGAACGGTTGACGTTTCTGGCTGTGCCAATAGCTGCCGCAGATTGGATAATCTGACCACTGCCGTCCAAGTTAGATATTGCTTCCACATCAGAGTTAAATTCTTCCCAGTCCTGAGGTGGGCGGCTGATACCGGCACTGTTTAAGATATCTTTGTTGTAAAAAAGCGCCAAGGTATCTACATAAAGAGGGAGGCCGTAAATTTGATTATTAAAAACAAAATCATTAAAAGCCACATCAACATAGTTTGTTCTGTAGTCTTGAATCGTCATCAAAGGCAATTTTTGTCCAGGGATTTTGTCAGGCAATGCTTTAAGTTTGTCACCGTGTTTTGGTAACCATGTATTGTGAACCATGACCACATCGGGACCTGTGCCGGCAGCCAAAGAATCTATTAGTTTTTTCTCATACTCTTCGTAAGAAAACTGCTGATACAAAACTTTTATTCCCGGATTTTGATTTTGAAAATCACTTATAACTTTTTCAAAAGCATTTCTGTCATCAAAGACTCCCCAAAACTCAAGCGTAGCGGATTGAACCGTACCGCCACCAATACCTCTCAAAATAATAATGACCGTTATAAAAACGGCAACAGCAATTGAACCGATTAAAATGTAGTAAATACGATTAGTATTCAGCTTAAATTTTCAATTTTCAGTTTTCAATTTTCAATAAATTCTTCAATGATACAATGATCAATTGATACATTCATTGGAAATTGTAAATTGGTAATTGTAAATTATCCCTTCCTAAACTTGAGGCCGTAATGAAATTGTCCGGCATCAATATTGTTTTCAAAAACTAGTCCTTCGCCCAACACAAGAGACCGCATCGCTATATCATCAGTTCTTAAATTATCGGGTGGACCGAATCCTCCAGTAGCCCTTTTCCAGTCAATCACAACAAAAAATCCCCCGCTCTTTAAAACCCTAACGGCCTCTTTAACTATTTCTACTTTTAAGTCCGACTGAAAAAGAATGTTGGCGAGAAGCACCATGTCTTGAGAATTATCCGCTAAGCCGGAACCACCCGGAACTTCAAGATTAGCCCTAATCATTTCAATATTTTCAAGTCCGGCTGATTTTGCTTTTACTCTGACATTGTCCAAAGCCGACTCCTGAATATCTAAAGCATAAACTTTTCCGTTTTCACCAACTTTCTGGCCCATCAGAATAGTAAAATACCCTGCTCCGGAACCGAAGTCAGCCACCACCATTCCCGACCCAATTCCAAATTCACCGGCTATTTTGTCAGGATTCATAAAACCGCCTGTTCCAAGATTAGTACCCAATCCACTCGTAGGCATATTTACCGGCTCCATATACTTCTAATTTTAACATACAAGGGATACAGAGTTATAAACAAACCTATCTCGCCCCAGCCACATACCCCCGAGACATAAAAGGGGTCAGACCCCTTTTATGTCTCAATACGCCATACGGGTGGCGTATTGCCTGTCAAATGTTCAAATATGGTTTCATTTTTTATACCACCACCACCGAGGCCAATCCGTCGCCTGATTCAACTCTCATAATCCTGACTCCTTGAGTAGCGCGTCCGAGCACGGAAACGCTGTCTATTGATGTGCGAATTACAACTCCTTTGCGTGAAACGGCGATAAGTTCCTTGTTTTCTTCAGAAGTGATGTGGGCCGAAACCAATTTACCAGTTTTCGGAGTAATTTTTGCAGTCATGATTCCTCTTCCGCCTCGGCCCTGAATTTTATAGAATTTAAGGTCGGTTCTTTTGCCGTAACCATTGCCCATTACAACCAAAATTTTCAACCCCTTTTCAACACCTGACGGCACAACATCGGTTCCGACAACTTTTTCGTCTTTATCCATGCGAACTCCAATAACACCCGAAGCACCTCTGCCCATCGGTCTGACATCTTTTTCTTTAAATCTAATTGCATTGCCACCCGAAGTCACGAGCATCACCTGATCATTTCCGGAAGTAGACAAAACCCAGCCCAACTCATCACTGCCTTTTAATTTAATGGCAATCATTCCGCTGGCCCTTACCTGTGAAAACGCATCGGCATCTACCTTCTTAATTACTCCGTTAGCGGTAGCCATAAACAGGTATCCGCCTTTTTGGTCTTTCGGAATCGGAACTACGGCGGTGATTGTTTCGTTTGGAGACGTGTTCAAAAAATTAACTATCGCCTTGCCTTTGGATTGACGGGATGATTCCGGAACTTCATAACCTTTTGTTTGGAATACTTTTCCGGAATTTGTGAAGAATAACAAACTGTCATGGGTATTCGCCATAAAGAATTGAGAAACAACATCTTCTTCTTTGGTAGCCATACCAATTAAACCTTTTCCGCCTCGTTTTTGAGATTTTAATCCATCGGGTTGCATTCTCTTTATATAACCGCCGTGAGTAATCATGAAGAGAGAATCCTCTTCAGGCATTAATTCATCTTCTCCGATTTCTCTCAAAGCTGATTTAATTACTTTTGTCCGTCTTTCATCTCCGTATTTTTCTCTGATTTCTTTGAACTCATCTTTGATCACGCCCAAAAGTTTCTTTGGGCTCGCCAACAGACCTTCCAAATATGCAATGAGGGCCATCTTTTCTTTTAATTCATCGTCAATCTTTTTTCTTTCCAGACCGGCTAATGCCTGCAATTTCATTTCCAAAATAGCCGTAGCCTGTTTGTCGGAAAATTTGAACTTCTTTATTAAATTATTAAACGCATCTTCTTTTGACGAGGAGGCCCTGATTATTTTTATTATCTCATCAATATGATCAAGGGCCTTTTTTAATCCCTCCAAAATATGAGCCCGGTCTTTAGCTTTCTGAAGTTCAAATTTTGTTCTTCGGACTACAACTTCTCGGCGATGTTCAATAAATTTCTCAAGCAATCCTTTGAGGCCCAAGATTTGAGGCTGAGTTCCTCCGTCTACCAATGCCAACATATTGAAATGAAAAGCTTTCTGAAGTTCTGTGTATTTGAAAAGCTGGTTAAGAACTTTTTTTGGAAAAGCATCCTGTTTCAAATCAATGGCAATTCTCATACCTTCTCTATCAGATTCATCCCGAACATCTTTGATGCCTTCTATTTTCTTTTCTTTGCCTAACACAAGCTCGGCAATATGTTTGATTAGCTCGGCTTTATTTACCTGATAAGGAATCTCGGAAATTATTATCTGGTATCCTTTTTTATTTTCCACAATGTCGGCTTGGCCTCTCATTATTATAGGGCCACGGCCGGTAGCATAAGCGCTATTAATATCTTTTTCATTATAAATAATTCCTCCTGTCGGAAAATCAGGCCCTTTTACAAATTGGGTTAACTCTGACAAATCCGCATCTTTATTATCAGTCAAATAAACCAACGCATCCAAAACTTCGGTTAGATTGTGAGGGGGAATATTTGTGGCCATACCAACAGCGATACCCATTGAACCGTTGATAAGAAGGTTTGGAATACGAGTAGGCAAAACTGTCGGCTCCTGCATTGTGCCGTCAAAATTATCTGTAAAATTAACTGTCTGCTTATCTATGTCAGCAAGAAGTTGTTCGGATATCGGAGCCAAACGAGCTTCGGTATATCTGTAAGCGGCTGCAGAATCCCCGTCAATTGAATTATGGACAAAAACACCAGCCGCTAATGCAAAATTATGACTTCCATCTATTGTAAGGTCGTATACGTCTTCTTTGTGTGATATGGCTTCTACTCTTACTACTTTATGGTTTTTATTTATTTCGTGAAAAACTAAATTAGAGTCCCCATTAAAATACTTATTTAAGCCAGTGTCCCATTGCGTAGCCCTGCCATAAGGATATAGCTCTTTTCTTAGTTGCTCATAATGTTCCTCGCTTAAATTAATTTGCCTATTTAAAACTTCTCGGCAGATATTGAGAAACTTTAACTTTCCAGTTCGATTGGTTGTGTGATTTTTATTTCCTTTAATAATTTTCTCATGAAACAATGCTCTATAATTTGGGTCTTGCCATAACCTTTTAAGGGTCTTTGTCGCTCTTGCGCTAAGTTCGATTCTTTTTTCCGGATGATCTGCAATATATTTCTTGTTTACCTCGCTCAAAAATTTCACCATTTTTTTTCGATAGGTGTCGTCTTTCCAATTTTCTATATTTCTAAAAGAAATTTCTTCAGATTTTTTGGCTTTGTTCAAAGGATTGGCCCAATATTTGTTTCTTCCGTCAGCAATTTTACTACGATACTCTGGATTTTTATGCTGATTTGATGCTTGAGTGTAATGAATTTTCCAATGTTCGCCCCAACCAACCCGAATTATATTGTCGGGATTATTGTTAAGTTTATTAAAATCAACATGATGCCTAACTCTTCCGGCACTTTTTAAATATGCATCATGCGTAAGATTGTAGTTGTCCGCCAAATGATGAGCCGGAACCCATTCATCTTTTTTATTCTGATAAACCAAAGTATAACCCTCCCGATTTAGGCGGTCTGTTTTTTCAGAAATTTTCAGATAGTTAGGCATTAAAGATTCTTTCGGCTGTAAATCTTTGGCCTTTTTATACGAACCGTCTTTGAGCATAAATAAATGGTCAAGGGTACATTTAATTTCCTCTCCATTGTCTAATATTACTTTTATTATTTCGGATTTTTTTCTGGTTAATCTTGGATTTTTAATTTCAGCAACAGAAATGAGTCCTGATTTATTAACCGTATAGGTATAATTTTTCTTACCCTGTTTGTATTCTTCTATGAGTTCCCCGAAGCTTAAATCTCTCCCATCAGTAAGCTTTACTTTTGTGTCTTTTGTAAAACATCCGAAATTTCCTTGTCCATTCACCAACGGATATCGTAAAGAAAAATCTTGAGCCATGCGAACCATGGAGTCATAGGCTGCCGTATCACCATGGGGATGATAATTACCAAGAACATATCCGACCACTTTGGCTGACTTCTGGGTTTTAGCAGTCGGCCTCAATCCCATCTCATGCATGGAATACAAAATTCTGCGGTGAACCGGTTTTAAACCATCTCTTACATCAGGCAAAGCACGCGCAACAATAACACTCATAGCGTATTCCAAATATGCCTGTTGCATCTCCGTAACGATTTCTCTTTGTTTAATTCCTTCTGTCATAAAAAACAATTACCATTTATCAATTTTCAATTTCCATTGAATTAACATTTTGCCATTGTCTGACTCAGAAATGGTAAATGATAACTGATAATCTATTGGTAATTGATAAATGTTAACTGAAAACTACTTCTTGCCTGACAACGGCAAAGTATACACTCTCCCTGAATCATTGGCTTTCGTATCGTCAACAATAATGTCTTTTTTGTCGTCGTTGGTCAAATTGAAAATACCAAGAAATGTCGCCTTTAAGTCTTTGCCTGTCTCGCCTATGTTTCCCAACAATGACGGGATATTTTTGTTATCCGCTAAATTTCTTTGGTCTGTGACTTCTTCTGGATTTAACAACACATATAAATTCTTCTCAAACGAGTTATACCAAACCATTCCCACCAACGAAAAAGTTGTAATCACACAAAGACCGAACATTATTTCTCTGTGGTGTTGCGGTTGTTTTCTAATTTCGTCTAAAAAAGACATATTAATTTTCTAATATTACTAATTTCATTTCTTCCAACGGAAGAAGTTTTTTGGTTATCTTATACTTATCTACTTTTTCAGGAGTCAATCCTATTTCTTTAACAAATTTTTCCAGACCATCCAACTCAATTTTTAAATCTTTAACTTTGTAATGCATCGGGATTATAATCTTCGGCTCTATCTGATTGATGACTCCGACTGCTTCCTTATAGTTAATTGTATAATTTCCTCCGACAGGAACCAAGAGTATATCTATGTCACCTATCTCGTCCACCTGACTCTCGGTCAACTTCTCCTGACCCAAATCACCTAAGTGGCAGATGGTCATATCTTCCGCTTTCAATACATATATTATATTGATACCCCGTTCCTTTCCCTCAACCTTGTCGTGATATGAAGAAATTCCTCTGATGGCAATTCCTTTTTTCTCATACTCACCCGGGGAATCAATCAAAAATGCCTCAGGATTCATGTCTTCCAAATCGTCATGGTCATTATGACTGTGAGTTATCAAGACAACATCGTCTTTAATTTTAGGTGGTTTCAGTCCAATTGCCTTAGAAAACGGGTCTATTAAAACACTGCCCTCTTTGACCTCTATTCTGAAACAGCTTTGTCCGAACCAATTGATCGTCATACCTAAATATTATCAAATTTTTAACCGAAAATCAATAGTACATTCGTGGTGCTCCGCTCAGTATTTCCTCGCTCAACGCTCGGTCACTCACACAACCTCCATGCATGCTGCGTAGCGCACTTTTCTGAAATCTATCCCGACGACAACGTGTCGGGACCCCGACCGGAATTCCGACCGAAGCGTCGGAGAAGCGTCGGGGCTAATTTCATAAAAGCACGCTACCTCCACCGATTGGTTAGTAAATAGATCACATTTGGTTTGGCAATAGAAGTCCACCCCCCCTGATACAGAAATACTCAACGGCTCACATATCTAGACATGTGAGCCGTTGACCTGTTAATAACTCCGTGATAATATGGTGTCAGTGCTGTGGGCGAAAGCCCCGTTCAGCTAAGGTATTCCTAAGCTGAAGCCAGCACCACAAAGAACCGGCTCAAAGCCGATTTTTTGTTTAATATTTACATTTGCAAGATATCATTTCAATCAACTTTGACAAGCATTTTCTCCGTCATTTTCTAAACCATTGTGGAGGGATAGGTAACAAACAAAGCTTTACCTTAAACCGACAGGAAAGCCGGAACTGACTCTGTGTTTTCTTTAAAAAACACAGTAAGGAATTCCGGAAGGCCTTCCGGAGGTTTTAAAGCTATTGTTTGTCTAGTCCCGATTCTTATCGAGGATCTCCTCGATTGCTTTGCAATCGGGACCCGGAGCACAGGTTGAGAAAATGATGGGGAAAATGTGGAAGGTTGCAAAAAATAGGGAGATGAGGTATAGTCTTACTACAAAAGTAAACCTTTAATTTTGGGGATTCGCGAGTCGGTCTTGGTTCAAAGGCCGACGCCATCAGTGAATGTCCAATAAATCGTAATGCAAATCAACAATTCGGAAATCAAATCAATGAAGGACCTCCTTTCCAAGGAGGAGTTTTTCTTACCTAAACCAGGAAATATCTTGAGCGGACAAATTTTAAGCGTTTCAAAAGGAAGCGTTGTATTAGACTTGGGCCACATAGGTATCGGTATCATTTATCCAGGTGAATTCTATGACAACCCAGACAGAATGAAGGGTTTAAAGCCAGGAGAAAAAGTTTCTGCCATGCTGATTGAACTTGAGAACGACGATGGCTACAGAGAGTTGTCTTTGAGATCAGCCCAGATGACTACCGCTTGGCAGGATATTAAAGAGAAGAAAGATTTAGGTGAATTAATTACAACCAAAATCGTAAACATCAACAAAGGTGGTCTTATTGTTGAAGTCAGCGGTATTCAGGGCTTCCTTCCCCTTTCACAACTATCTGCCGAACATTATCCAAAGATTGATGGCGGAGATACCACAAAGATTGTTCAGGCCTTACAAAAATTCAAGGGCATGGAATTCCTCGTAAAGATTCTTGATTTTAATGAAGCTGAAAACAAATTAATTGTTTCTGAAAAAGCTATCAAAGAAGAAGCTGCCAAAGAAGAGCTCTCCAAAATGAAAGTTGGAGATTTAATTGAAGGCAAGATAACTGAAGTTACAGATTTCGGAGCTTTCGTAAAAATAAGCGACACATTAGATGGCTTAATACATTCTTCTGAAATTGATTGGAAGTTTATTGAAGACCCAAGAGAAATCCTCCACTCTGGAGATAACATTACTGCAAAAATAATCAGCTTAGACGGCGGGAGAGTTTCTCTTTCATTAAAAGCCCTCAAAGAAGACCCGTGGCTCAAAGCTGAAGAAAAATACCAACCCGGACAAAAAATTAGTGGCCGAGTTATAAAGATTAGAAACAACGGCGCCTTCGTTGAATTACGAGACCCCGAACCATCATCTACGACGAGCTACGGGGCAGGCATAATCGCCTTCTTTCCAGTAGCTGAACTTGGCGGACAAAACTTGAATGAAGTTTTTGAAATAGGCAAAGAGCATGATTTTGCTATCGTCAGCTTGGATCCTAAAGACCACAAAATGGTTTTAACTCTCCCTGGAAATAAACCTGTCACGGAAAAAGAAAATGAAGAACCAAAAGAAGAATCTATTTCCTAAAACAAGGCATGCTCCCGTTCCTCCTTCGCAGGTTCATGAAAGCAAGGTTAAGCCCGTCTCAAGGGCAAAAATTAGGAGACGTTCTCAAAAAGAAATTAAAGAAGGGACAAAGGAGGTGGATTGAGCGAAACCATTATCCCACGAAGACCGCATAAAAACCCTGTTGGGTTTTTTGCTCTTTCTCACCTACCCGGCTCCGAACGTTCTTCTTTGGGATAATGGTTTCGCTCAATCCCAAAGAACTCTTGCAATGATATGTTTTGCGTGGTATAATATCGGCACGTACTTTTCCAACAAATGAGGTGACACATGAGTGTGAGAATGGTCGCAACGCTCGGTCCATCGGTTCGGCTTATCGTCTTGCAGTTTCACGTCAAAAACGCGAGTGTTCCGGAAAGTATTCCGAAGTACTCGGATTTCCACAAATCAACAGCCAATCAATTTGAAGGTACCGGCGTCCGAGTCATGGAACCAACCCCGGATGTCCTGTCAGAATTTGTTGCCGACAGTGGCTATCAGTTAATTGATGCGTGGCATGCCCAGGAAAAAGATTGGAATCGGAGTGTTGTCCGATTCGTTTTCTGCCAAAAAGAACACCTGAATCTGGCCGGACTTCATCCGGAATTCATCGCCCAGCGAGATGGCTTGCTTGAGTCTTTCAACAGGCTCGCAGGCAAAAACTTGTGGCAGACGATGGCCCACATCAACCCCTTTTTTGTCGCCGGAAAAGCGACAAGTGAGACCGTCCTCGTATTGGACGGAAACTCCCGCAAAGAAACAGTCAAATTAGTTCAAACCTCTTCCATAAAAACTGGTGGCATGGAATTCCCGATGGAGTTTGTTGAACAACCCGTTATGGTTTTCCAGGGCGGCCGGGAAAAAGTGGAACGCGGGATCGGTCCAGGTATTGGTCCAAAAGTTCTTTTGACCGATAAGGCCAATCGCCTGAAGTTGGTCGGCAATGATGTCGTTCTCGTGGTACCACCGCCGATTCCGGTCTCGGCTCCCGCTCCAATTGCATAGTTTTTGGGGAAACAACTCCCTGGCCCGCACGTTTGTGTGCGGGCCTTTTTTAATACTAAAAATTTTACAAACTCTCAAAAAATCAAATCCAAAACTTGACTTCTATAACTTTTTGAGATATAATCCTTTTTAACTGGACCTTGACAAATCGGCCAGGTTCCAGCAACCAACACCTTAAAGGAGGTGTCAGATGGCCGAAATTCGTCTGCAAGAGGGAGAGCCGGTAGAAAAGGCTTTCAAGCGATTCACGAGAACGATGGCTAAGGATGGCACGCTTTCAGCCCTGAAAAGCCACTCGTTCTTTCAATCACCCAATGAGAAACGACGGGTGAAATCAAAGAAAGCACGAGCGCGGGCACGCAAACAGGAACGGCTGGTTCGCAAGTTTGAACCACCCGATAACAAGAGTGGCGGTTGGTCTTTTCTGGCAGCCGACATTGAGCACGGTTGGCCAATTGATCTAACCGCCAAGCCGTCGAAAAAGGTAGTAGATGTTCGAATCGAACCGGAACTGGCTGAAGAGCCGACGGATTATGCGGCTGCGATTTTTGAATATTTTCACAATGGAGTCCCAGTTGTCATTCTGGTAAAGAATGCACCGGACAAGGATTTCAAATTCAATAAGGGTCCGGCTCGTTTTGGGTTTTCGGGCGGCGGTGTTAAGCCCGGCGAAAAACCTACGGACGGAGTAGTCCGTGAGGTAAAAGAAGAAACAGGGCTTGAACTCAATCCCATTTCAGAAGATGATCTCCTCTATGTTGAGCATCGTGGAGACCACACAAAGTTCTTCTATAAGGGGTCTGTCGCCGGTGGAAGTCCCAAGAAGGGCGAAGAAATTCTCGAACTCGAGGGTCAACCCATCGAGGCCTTGGAAGAACTGGCAAAGGTTGGTTATCTCCGAACTTCGCATCGGAAGGCATTCGCTGAATATATCAAACTGAGAGCTTCAGTGAAAATCGCTGAAGTAGTACCCGCATAAATGCGTACGGCCTTGCACTATTTGGTGCAAGGCTTTTAATTTTATTTATTTTTATATTTTAGACAAAAAAAATCGGCCCCCCGACCGTTCACACATTGTGAACGGTCGGGAAACCTTTGCGCTTAGCGCTGCGCGACGACGTCGCCGAGCTTGACTCGCCCCTTGTGGGCGAAGTCGTTCTTCTTCTCCTCGCGCGCCACCCAGTCGGCGTGGCTCTGCGCGAGCTGTTGCACCTTCGGCGCATTCTGGAGACCGAGGGTCTCCAGTTCCGCCGGCGCCATCGCCAGCAGGGCCTCGATCGAGTTGCCGAGCTTCCCCTCCGCCACCAGGCGGGTCAGCGTGTCTGCCACACTCGGGAAGAGCTCGACGCCGTGCCACGACTTGCGGGGTCCACGGGGACGGTCGCCGCGACCGTTGTCCGCGCCGCGGTTGTTGTTGACCGCCGGACGCCGGTCACCGCGATGGCCCACGACCACGTCGTAGTTCTTGCGGTTGATGGCGTTGGTGATGGCACTGTCCCGCGCGTAGAGCGCGTCCTGGACATCCGCGAGCACGAGATACGGCGGGAAAAAGACCTTGCGGTCCGATCCTTCCTTTTC
>Ga0210057_1009034_pt1 | contig 11644 bp, 12 predicted proteins | sample CryGeyCG2114_010_2_FD_183968 | JGI IMG/M metagenome (GOLD analysis project Ga0210057, IMG submission 183968) | Groundwater microbial communities from aquifer - Crystal Geyser CG10_big_fil_rev_8/21/14_0.10 (SPAdes) (version 2) | ecosystem: Environmental > Aquatic > Deep subsurface > Groundwater ...
CTGAAATAACTGAATATTATTGTGAAAGTGGTGAAATTCAATCTATTTCCCAAGCATGTCCTGGAGAAGCATCATGTGTTGAGGGAGAATGTCAGATTTCAGGTGGATCAGGAGTTCCTGTTTGTGAAATTGGAGAAAATAAATATCCTGTTGGAACAAGATTTGAACAAAATGAAGATAAAATGTATTGTAATTTTGATTTAACTGCTCAAACTCAAAAAGAATTACAAGAGTCTTGCTATAATAATTATGAATGTTTATCTAATTCATGTGTAGATAATCAATGTTATTCTATTTCCGGGGAGTTAGCAGAGCAAAGATCTTTATTACAAAGATTATATTGTACAGTGGTTTCGTTTTTTACAAGCACAACTTTTGAACAATGTTTAAGTGGAGAATTTGAAGTATCTCAATGTTCAGATACCGATAATGGAATTAATACAGAAGTATATGGAACGTGTTCTGATGCTAATGGAGAATATCCAGATGTTTGTGGTCATGGGGCTAATTTGAATGGTGCAGAATATTTCTGTAATTCAGATAATGTTTGTGATAGTGTTGATTTAGAACCTTGTTTAAGTGGGTATGAATGCCACCAAGGAGAATGTAGGAATATGCAATAAAATGGGGTTATTATCTTAAATGAATAAAAAATATTTTTTTTTATTAATCTTTTCTGTATTCTTGGTTTTCTTTTCTAGTTTTATTTCTGCAGTTGAAGTTGGAGATTCATGTAATTCGATTGGAATAAGTTATGGTTATAATTTATATTGTAATGAAAATCTTGAAATACAAGAAAAAAATATGGTTGGAGATTCTTGTCAAAACACCTATGAATGTGAAAATTCAACTTGTTTAGATGGTCAATGTAAAGTTGAATATAAATCTATTGAAGAGCATGGTAACTTTTTAAGGCAAATTTATAATCAAATTATGGCATTTTTTATTTCTGCTGAAGAATGTAATCCAGGTATAGATGCTCCTAGACCATGTGGAACCAATGTGGGTATTTGCGAATTTGGACACCAGGTTTGTTTAGAAACAGGATATTGGGACCAAACTTGTGTAGGGGCGATTAATCCGGGTATAGAAAAAAATACTGCTTGTAGTGATGGATTAGATAATGATTGTGATGGATTAATAGATTGTGATGATACTCTTAATTGTGGTTCAACATCCTATTGTTCTTCTGGTGGCGGAGATACAGGTGGAGATAAGGGGGGTTCAGGCGGTTTAGATTCTGATTGTTCTCCTGGAGAAACTGCTCAATGTGGTTCAACAACAAATGTTGGTGAATGTAATATTGGAACTAAAACTTGTCGTCCAAACGGTAACTGGGGCCCATGTGGAGGTAGTCAAGAACCTGTTGCAGAAATAGGAAATCTTTGTAGTGATGGATTAGATAATGATTGTGATGGGCTCAATGATACTGCTGATGCTGCCTCCTGTGATGGATGTCAGGGAAATGTGATAACAAATACTTGCCTTCCTAGTTTTACTCAATCAAAATGTGAATCTACTCTTGGATGTTATTGGGATTTTGGTCAATGTCAAACAAGTGAATGTTCTAATTTTGGAAGTCAAGAAGAACAATGTATTGAAGTTCCAGGATGTGAATGGTTTGGAGAACAAACTATTTATTGTGGAAATAATCAGATTGATGATGTATTAGAAGAATCCTGTGATGGAGGTAGTTTAAATGAAATGAATTGTATTTCATATCCTGGGCAAGAATTTACAGGTGGACAAATTTCTTGTTATGCTCCTGGAACAGAAAATGAATGTTCTTTTAATGTATCTCACTGTACCATCACTGTTTATTCACCAACGCAGGAAGTATATTCTATTAGTGGTCTTTTACCTGGCACAAATGTAAATATTGCAATTTTAACTGAACAGGAATCTGGTGTAATTATTTCAGAAGATACTACTTTTTTAAGTGCATTTAACATAACAACATCTTCTCAACCGCCTGCAGGGGGCGTGGGGGCTGAAATTTCATATTTAATTAATGAATCTTTAGTAACTAATCCTAACTCAGTTTCTCTTTATTTGGTTAATTCTACTGGTGGACTTGACAATTTAGATACCCAATTACTTGGGCAGGGATATGTTGATTCTTTTGGAACTTCTTGGACAAATTATAGTTCAATTACCCCCCATTTTAGTATATTTGTTGCTCTTGAAAAACAACCCCTTTGTGGAGATGGTTTTGTGGATTCTGGAGAACAGTGTGATGGAGATAATTTAAATGGGGAAACATGTGGGGATTTTGGTTTGAGTGGAAATAACCTAGAATGTTATCCTGCTGAAGATGTGAATGAATGTAGTTTTAATTTAGATGGATGTGTTGATGATACTATAAGTTGTGGAGATGGGATTTGTGATTCAGGAGAATCATCTTCAAATTGTCCTGTAGATTGCCCCCCAACAAATAATCCTGGAACAGGTCCTGGCAATAGCGAGTCAATTGATATAAAGATATTTTCTCCAAAATCAGGGGTAACTTATAATCAAAATAATATTCCATTAAAAGTTTTTGATAAAGAAGGTAATGCAGATTATTGGGAATATGTTTTAAATGGAGGTTCTAGAATTCCATTTACTCCAAATACAACAATTTCTAGTAATAATCTTGGATCCAATGTTATAAAAGTATATGGGAGAACAAGTCAGACTTCAACCTATAGCCCATATAAATTGGTAAATTTCTTTGTATCTTCTCAATCAGGTGATGTTTGTGGGGATACTGTTTGTGGCGTTAATGAAGGTTGTGATACTTGTTCTACTGATTGTGGACTATGTAGTTTGATTGATGAAGAAGAAAATACAGTTATACCAGAACCTTCTAAAAAAAGTAATAAAGGAATTATTTGGTTTATTGTAATTGTTATTGCTCTTGGAATTTTTGTTTTAGTTTATTTAATTTATAGAAAAGCAAAGGGTAGAAAATCTTCTTTGGGTAATCCTTCCCCTAATAATTCCACCAGCAGACCTCCTTCTTTTTCACCTTCAATGTCTCCAAATAATTATCAAAGGCCTGTAAGAAGAATTTTTACTTCTGGAGATTTTACTCAAAATAGAAAACCTTAAATCAGAACATTTATAATTATCTTCTCTTATTTTTTTCATATGTTTATAGTAAAAATTCCTGGAATAAATGGTTTAGGTAAAACTGTTGGATGTGAAACTGCTCCAAACATTATTCTAAACTCTTTAAAACAAATACATTCAAATGAGAGTAAAATTCCAATTGATCTCTCTCTATTGGATTTGGAAGAAATACATTTAGATAATTCTAATCTTGAATTAACAAATAGTTTAATTTATAAAAATTCTCTGGAGATATTTAAAACAAAACCCAAGACTTTTTTTATTGGTGGAGATCATTCAATCAGTTTTTCAACAACTAGGGCTTTTTTAGATTATTGTAAACTCGAAGATAAGACTCCTTGTTTAATTATTTTTGATGCCCATGCTGATTTAATAGAACCTTTGAGAGAGCCTACTCATAAAGATTGGTTAAGAAAATTAATAAACTCTGGATTTCCTACTGGAAATATTCTTTTGGTGGGTGTTAGAAATATGGAGAAAAATGAAATAAAATTTGCTTCTGAAAAAAATATTGCCATAATGCAGATGAATGTAATCTTAGAAAATATTCAGGATTCTACAGATATAATTACTGAATTTGCCGAGGGAAAAGAATTATATGTTTCTATTGATATTGATGTGGTTGATCCTATTTTTGCTCCTGGAACAGCATATTCTGAAATGGGGGGCTTAAGTTCAAGACAGTTAATCTATATTTTATCTAGAATTAATAAAAGAAAAAATCTCAGGGCAATTGATCTTGTTGAAATAAATCCTTTAAAGGATAATAATCATTTGACTGTTGATCTTGGAGCGAAAATTATTAGTGAATTTATTTAATATCTTTCATCCACAATTCTTTTAATTGTTTCTGCTTTTTTTCCAATTATTCTTTTTAGACTCTCCTCTGAAGAGTTGATTATATTTTTTACTGTTTTAAATTCAGTTAATAATTTTTTAGCTGTTTTTGGGCCAATTCCTGGAAAAGATTCAATAACAAATTGCATTTGTTCTTTTTTGTTTAATGTTTTTTTTGAAACATTTAATGGTGCTGAGCCGGTTTCCTTTTTTTTATATAATACTGAAATAAATCTTGCACTATCCTGAGCATTTTTAGTAAAGATTATTGGAACCCTATATTTTAGTAGTATGGATAGGAGAAATCCTCTAATTGAATTTGAATGTACACCAGATTCTTTTTCAGTGTAAAGGTCATGTTCATCAATTCCTTCAATCAGAAGAAGTCTTGAATTATATTGTTGCAATTCTTCAAGTTGTTTGGTTAATCTTCCATTTTTCATTGATGAAATAAAATCTTCAACTGTTTTTCTTTCAATAGCAACATCTTTGACAATATAATCTGCAACCTTTAATTCAACAAAATTTACCTCATGGTTAAATGAAATAAGTTCAGAGGGAACAAGTGAGTTCTTTTCGCGATAGTCAATTAAGATAATATTCTTATTTTCTTCTTTAGTTTGAATTTCTTTTATTTTCTTCATTTTTTATTTTTTCTAAAATTTTTGCACAGACTTGTTCTTCATTCATATTTGTTGTGTTTAAGATATAATCATAATTATTTTTATCAAGAAAATTAATATTATATGCTTTTTTGAATCCTTCATTTGCTTCATTTAATCTAAATTTCAAATCTTGTTCTGTTCTTTCTAGAGTTTCTTTGTGGGGTTCATCTATTCTTGAGGTGTTAAAAATTCTCCTTGCACCTTCCTTATCTTCAACGCCGAGGAAAATTTTAAATGATTTTGGAATAAAATGATATGCAATCCATCCGTCGATTATAAAATTTTCTTGTGTTTCCCCAATTTGTTTTATCTTTTGATCAACTTGTTTATGAATTTCTGGGTTTTCTTTTTCAATGCTCATCATTTCAGTGATAGTAATTCCCCTTTCAAGAGCTAGTTGTCCTTGTATATCTCCTACTGAAATATGTTTGTAATTTAGTTTTTCTGCAATTTTTTCTGCAATTGTTGTTTTTCCCGAGCCTGGTTTTCCTGAGATAGTTATTATCATTTTAAGCTTTTTTAGAAACCCCATTTGCAACACTTTCCTCTAGTCCTGCTACTGTTATTTCAATGAAATCTGCTTTTCCGATTATATTTTTCATTTCTTTTGCCCCCATATAGGTCATACCTGATGCAAGGCCTCCCAGATAGGCATCAATAATTGGTTTTATTGGGCCTTTGTATTTTACAAGAGTTTTTTCTCCTTCAACACTTATGATTTTTTTATTTTCTTCTCCGTGAATTTTTGCTTTTTTAAGAGATACTTCAAAGCTTGCAGACCCCCTGTACATTTTATATTTTTCACCATTTTTTTCAATTATTTCTCCAGGAGATTCTTCTGTTCCAGAAAGTAGATAACCCAACATAACAGTATTTGCTCCTGCTCCAAGAGCTTTTGCAATATCTCCTGGCTTTTTTATTCCACCATCTGCACATATTGGGATTTCTCCTTTTGTTGCTTCATAGACATCCATTATAGCTGTTAGTTGTGGCACCCCTGCACCAGTCATAATCCTGGTTGTACACATCGACCCTGGTCCAACACCAATTTTTATTCCATCTGCACCTTTGCTTAGAAAATATTCTGCAGCATCTTTTGTTGCCACATTTCCTGCCATGACATCTATTTTAGGGTATGTTTCCTTTAGATAATCAAGTGTCTTACCTGTATATTTTGAGTGTCCATGGGCTAGATCAATTACTAGTATGTTTACTCCTGCTTCAACAAGTGCTTTTGATCTTTCTTCAAGATCTTTTATTCCAATTGCAGCTGCAGCGATTAATCCTTCTTTTTTTACTTTTTTTACTTCTTCTGCTTCTTCTTCAATTGTCATAAATTGATGAATTATTCCCAAACCACCCAACTTTCCAAGTGCAATTGCTAATCTGGCGTCGCAGACAGTATCCATATTTGCAGCAATGATGGGTATATCTATTTCATAATTCCTTGTAACTTTTGTTTTAAACTTAACTTCTTTTCTAGAACGAATTTTATTATATTTTGGAACTATGAGGACATCGTTATAGGAATATCCTTTCCCAATAATTCTTGCCATAAAAAATTAAATCGAAGATTTATATAAATACTTTATGGTGTTACTGAAGAGTTTTCTGTTTTTCTTTACTTGAAAATTCTTTTTTTATTTTTTCTATTGCCCCATACATCTTTTTTTCCTTTGCCCGAGAAACATAATAGTTGGTTTCATCCCTTGTTTTTTTTGTTAATAAAATTATTAATTTTCCTTTCATTAATCTTGCTGTCCTACCTGCTCTTTGAATTGCTCTTATTGCAGATGGCACTGGTTCATAGAAAATTACATCATTAACTTCAGGTATATCTAATCCCTCTTCTGCTATACTTGTGGCACAGATAATATTTATTTTTCCACTTGAAAATTCTTCTAGAATATCTCTTTGTTCATTTTGGCTCATTCCAGAACCTAATTTTTTAGCTTGTCCAATAAAAACCTTGGAATTTATTCCTTTTATTTTATTTAATAATTTTGAAATTGTTGCCGCACTTTCTCTATATTGGGTAAATACAATTGCTTTAAACTTCTTATTTTCATTTATCTCTTTATTAATAATCTCAATTAATTTGTCTATTTTTGGATGTTTAAAATCTTTTATCATTAATTCATTTATTTTTATATTTATAAGATTAATCTCTGGATTTTGTACAAGTTTTTCAACACCCCTACTCTTTTTTTCTGAAGCTTGTTTAAATAGTTCTTTAAGATAGGTTTGAACATTGGATATATTCTGGGTCTCTAGTAGGTCTAGAATATGCTGTATTTTTATTGCTTGGGCACATCCACTGAGAGCAAGCATATTGTTAAAATTTTTTTCTTTTGAAATATTCATGATAAGTCTTCTTTGGAGTTTTATTAAATTGGTTTTTGAAGGAAAATCCCAGAGAACTCTTCTTTTTTTTAAATCGTCTACATACCTATTAAACAGTTTTTCTAGAATAATTTTTAATTCGTATAATTCTGGTGGGAAATCTACAAAAATCTTTTCAAATTCTAATTCTTGGAGATATTCTATAACATCTTCGCTATTTCTTGTCCTTACTTCTACTTCGTCTATGAATAAATTCCTACATATCTCTTTTATCTTATTCGAATCTCCTCCTGGAGAAGCTGTTAAACCTAGAATTCTTTTGTGTTTTGCCTGTTGCATATATTTTTGTGCAATGTAATTATAGGCATAGTTCCTTATGCATTTATGAGCTTCGTCTTCTATTAAAAGACTTACTTCTGAAACATCATATAATCTATTTTTTAGATCATTTGCAATACATTGGGGTGTAGAGAAAATAATGTCTGCTGTTTTCCATATTTTCTTTCTATTTGAAGAGTTAATTTTTCCAGTAAATAATTGCATGTCTGCAAATAACTCAGGTAAATGTTTTTTGAAGGTATTTAGATGTTGTTCTGCCAGAGGTTTTGTTGGTGCTAGAAAGACAATTTTTTCTTCAGGATATTCTTCCATCCTTCTTACTGTAAGCATAAGTGCAATTAGAGTTTTTCCAATTCCTGTTGGAAGTACAACTAGACAATTTTTTTTTGAACAGGTCTCAAAAATTTTTTGTTGATATTCTCTTGGTTCAATGTTTTCTAGATATTTCATATTAATTTACTAAATTAAAAATAGGGCATAACCTAGTCCAATCAGAGAAATTATAGAAAGGAAAGTCCAGAGAGTTATATTTCCAAAGAATACTTTATTTCCGTCTAAATCAGAAAGTGGAATTAAACTAAATACTGCATAATAAATATTCCATCGAGCAAATGTCTCAAAACCAATTAAATATCCAATCAATGCAAATAAGATATTAGCAATAATTCCCAATGAGGCAATGATTCCAATATGGTATTCGGTCATTTCTGAAAAAGTATATAACCCAAATCTTTTTGCGGCCCGATATGTTTTTGGAGAAATTTCAAATGTTAAATTGGCCATCCAAATAAAGTAGCCAATACTTAAAACAGCAGTTAAAATTGGTAGAAATATTCCAATTGGAAATGGTTTTGAAAAATGTTTTCCAGGTTTAAAACCAAATCTCTTGAACTCCCATGTTTTTATTTCAATTTCTGAATCAAGATAATAGGCAGCTATTTTTTTTGAAAAAATATTTATCATTATTACTAAAAAAATTGTTAAAACACTGTATAAAAATGAAGTCCAGCTAACGCCCAGACTAAGAAGCCCACCCAGAATTAGGGTTATAATTAGGATGCTCCAGATTTCTGAACTTTTTACCATTTTAGTTAGAGAATATGTTTTTTTATAAACATTGTTATGTTTTCTTCTAATTGTCTAAAATAGTTTTTCTATAACGGAAAAGTATTTAAATGAGTTTGCTTAAATTTTACTATGAGAATTAAAAAGGTAACTGAGGTTATTGGAACCAAGGTTTATACTGATTCAGGGGATTTCTTTGGAGAAATAGAAGAAGCTAACCTACAAGAAAATAAAATTGATGGTTGGAGAATTAAGGTTGGTAGTTCAATTGCTTCTTTAATTGGTGGTGCAAGAGGAGTAATAATTCCACACCAGTTTATTCGAGCAATAAGTGATATTGTTATAATAAATAAATCTGCTTTACCAAATCCAGAATCTTCTGGGCTTGAAGAAATTCCAGAAGATTTAGATTAAATAATATGGTTCAGGAAACAATTCTGCAACACTGGGTATTTACGCAATTTATATTACCATTTTTATTAATGTTTTTTATTGTTTTTGCTATTTTGGAAAAAACAAAAGTATTAAGTTCAGATAATAAACAGCTAAATGCACTTGTTTCATTTGTGATTGGATTAATTTTTGTTGGAGCAGTTTATCCTAAACTGGTTGTTGCAAACTTGATTTTGTTTTTAACAGTGGCTGTTGTTGTTTTGTTTATAGTTTTACTATTATGGGGCTTTTTGACTGGGGGAGAGGCAAAGGTGAGTTCAAAATTTGTTAAAGGTGCTGGAGGTGCTTTAATTGTTATTGCAGTTATTTTAGCTGTTCTATGGGCAACAGGGATTGGATTTTCAATCTTAACTAAACCATTTACTCAGGTCTGGAGTGCTGCATTTTGGACAAATGTTCTTTTTGTGGTTGTTCTTGCAGGAGCAATTGCTTTGGTTTTACTTTCTGGAAAAAAAGGAAATTAATTATTTCGAAACATATTTAAATAATCTTTAACAAAGAGATTTATGATTGGATTATTTTTGCAAACCTATGGCTCTTTTGGTAGTGGTGCAATTGGTAATGTTCTTCAACAATGGAGTGCTTCAGGTGTTTTTGCTTATATAATTCCATTTCTTTTAATTTTTGCAATTGTCTATGGAATTCTTGTTCAAGTAAAATTATTTGGTGGTCCTGAAAAAGCTACTGGCAGGACAATTAATGCAATTATTGCCTTGGCTGTTGGGTTAATGTCCCTACAATTTGATTTTGTTGGAAGATTTTTTGCAGAAATTTTTCCAAGAGTTGGAATTGGGTTGGTTGTATTACTTTTGGTAATTATATTTACTGGTTTATTTGCTGATCCTAAACAAAAATCAATGATTTATGTTATGTATGCAATCGGAGCGATTATTTTATTTGTGATTCTTGGTAATAGTTCAGATGCTATGGGTTGGTTTGGATTTTCTAGTTTATATGGAATTAATTGGTATTCAATTCTTCCATGGGTAATTTTAATTGCTCTTATCGTTGCAGTTATTTCTGCTGGTAAGAATAGAAATACTGATTCTCCTGATGGAATTTTAGCAAGAGCCCTAAGGGGCCCCTAAGTTATAGTTAGAATTATTTTTACTTTTTTTTAGTTGAATGTTCTTTTTTTTCAACTATTTTTGGTAGAACTTTTCCAAAGGTTTCCTGCATCATACCCATTTCTTTTCTCATGGATTCAAGGGTTTTTCCGTAGGAACCAACTTTATCTAATATTGATATTTGTAGTTTATCTATAACTGTTTCAATTCTTTTTATTCTTTCTAGAGCATGGTCAACTTTTATTTGAGTTAATGATTTAAATTCAACTAATTCATCTAATTTGGTTTTTATTTTTTTATTTTTTTCAGAAAATACCTGTTCTGCAATTTCAATCATAGTATCAGATGAATCTTCTTGACTATATTCGCCATATTCTGCCTGAGGATATTCTTGTGGGGGATAGTTTTCATAGGCTTCTTCATTTATGTTTATACTTTGCTGTTGGTCCTCATATTCTGCCTGAGGATATTCTTCTTCTGGTTGGGGCGCCTGATTATTTCCAGAAACAGCGCTTTTCACATTATATTGATTTAGTGCATCATTTATTTGTTTTGGAGAAACTCCCTGCTGTTGCAGATAGGAGATTATTTGGTCTTCTGATAAGCCCTTTTCCTTCATTTGTATTACCTGATCTAATGCACTCATTGTTATTTTAAGTTTTATTTATTTTTTAATTTTTCTGAAAAAGCAAGTGACTGAAACATTTTTGCTTGTTTTACTAAAATGTCTAAATCTTCTTTTTTTGCAAAATTTTTAAATTCAGAGGAGACCATTTCTAAAAAAGAAATTAATCTCTGCATATTGCTTTTCATAATCTCCATATCTTTTTTTATGTTCACTATAGATTGCATATTTTTTTCTCGTGTTTCTATTAGATTTTGTCCTATAAGTATTATTCTTTCTTTGAGAATACGTTGTTTTTCTTCTAAATTTCTTATTTTTACAGAATAATCATCATAGGATGAATAATCCATTGGTTCTTCAGCCATTTTAATTTAAGGTTAATTTGGTTTAAATTTGTTTCTTTTTACTATAAAAAATATTTTAAACTAAGAAAGACTTTTTTAATCATGCAATTTGAAAAAGATTCACCCCTCTATTCATATGAAGTAAATAGAGAGGGTGGTGAGGATGTGTTATACATTAATTATCTTGGAGCCCCCTATGTCCCAAGTTTAGTTGATTCTCCAGAAGTTATGGAAAGAACGTTTGATGCTTTAATTGAAAATCCTAATGTATCTAGAATTGTATTTGTACAACAAAAAAATTATAATTATGATTTTGAAGAAACTTCTTTATTTCTAGAACTTGCCCAGTTCTATGTTTATCTGATTAAACAGGATCGTGTGTTGTCCCAGGAAAAACTGGTTACAAATAATCCTTCTGCATTTAACAAAAGATATAATGAGGTATTTTCATTTCTTTTTTTATTGAAGGCAGATCCTATAGCAGCTTATTTTGATTTAAAAAAAAGAATTATTGAAGCAAAAATTCTTTTGGAAAAAATTCCCCAAAGACTTAAACTTGATCAACAGAATTATATTAATTTTCTTGAGAACATTTTTATTTTATTTGAAAAAACAAAACTAATCAAAGAAAGTGGGAACTATCTTGATAATTATGTTAAGGGGGATAGGGAAATTTATTCTAAAATCTTTAAACCAGATGTTATTCCTAATTTTACTTTTACTCGTCTTGTTTCTGATCTGCCTGAAGATGCTGAAATGATTGATCAATATGAAATATTTCAAACAGACTAT
>Ga0210057_1009035_pt1 | contig 11643 bp, 14 predicted proteins | sample CryGeyCG2114_010_2_FD_183968 | JGI IMG/M metagenome (GOLD analysis project Ga0210057, IMG submission 183968) | Groundwater microbial communities from aquifer - Crystal Geyser CG10_big_fil_rev_8/21/14_0.10 (SPAdes) (version 2) | ecosystem: Environmental > Aquatic > Deep subsurface > Groundwater ...
ACAACTATGAGTTTTTATTACAGGGAGTTGCAACAAGCTCTCCCTGTTTCATATTTTCTTTAGAATAAGTATTTAGCGGGGTGGCGACGCTCCACCCTAAAGGGATGGAGATATCTCCTTAATTATAATAGAGATTTTGTTTGGTATTAGGATGAGGTCCTCCTCGCCCTAAAGAGCGGGGTATCTTTACGCTCGTATCGGATTAAGTTTTATCGCATATATTCAAGATTATCAACATCTTCTATAAAAAATATTATTAAAAAAATTTGGATTAATTTATTCGTTCGAAAAAATCTCGTTCCCAGTGTCGCATAATTTGTGAGCATTAATCTGCGAAGCAGCAAAATATTAATCAGTTTTTCTTTCCCTCCTCTTTTCCCTCAACCTCTAAGGTTGAGGCTCCTCCCAGATTAGGGGGATTCAATTTGGATGGGCAAGTAAATTACAAACAAAATCTCACAAAAAAATTTAATTTTGGATGAAGCCCCTATAAAAGAAACCTTTTTAAACAAAGATAAACAAAGACCTAAGTAAAAAAATGGAATTTTGTCCCAAGTGTGGAGCTATATTAGTTATAAAAAAGAAAAACTCTGGGTGCCCCAGATGTAGCTACTCCTCTAAAACCAAATTAAAAATAAAGTCTATGGAAAAAATAGATAATTCTGCAGAAAAAAAATTATCCGTAGTTAAAGAAAAAGATACTGAAATTCTGCCAAAAGTTTATGAAAAATGCAAAAAATGCGGAAACGAACAAGCATTTTTCTGGACTGTGCAGACACGATCTGGCGATGAAGCAGAAACAAAATTCTTTAAATGTGTAAAGTGTGCTTTTACTTGGCGAGAGTATCGATAAGTACAAATTAATTTATTAATAACTTATCGGTGCTTGAGTAGAGAATATAGATGAGTACTAAATTTGTTAATCATAACTCATCTGTGTTCGAGTAGAGAGTATCGATAGAATTAATGAGCATAACCCACTTGAGCTCTCTGGATTATTGGCATAATTGTATCTCTTGCTCTTTCAATTTCATCAACTAAATCTTTTTTATGGTAATTACCAGATACTACTTTTTCAATCATCGCTTTCATAGAATCAAGATATTCTTTTGGTTTTATTCCAAAATATTCTTCAACACTCCATAGATGAAAGTTATTTTTTTCGAGAATTCCAATTTTTCCTTCAAGATACTGCAATCTTTGTAAAGCTGTTTCTTTTCCCTTACTTCTATCAATCTGTTCAACAGATTCCAATAAACCAAGATAAAGTCCAGAAAGATCTAACAAAGTTTTTTCTCCAAAGAATCTTGAAGTTGTCATAAATAGATGATACATGCGGGGTTTAAAAATACAATGGTGATGAAAAAGAAAAGAGGTATTAAATAAACAAAAAAATAAATTTCATGAAAATAAGATAATAACCTTTAAAACGCATATTTTGTTCATTACAATATGAAAATAGTTGTTAAGAAAAGTGAACTGCATGGACGAGGAGTATTCGCTAAAGTTGATATTGAAAAAGATGAAATAATAGAAGAGTGTCATGTTATCCTGATTCCAATAGAAGAAGAAAAATTCCTAGATAAAACATTTCTCTATAATTACTATTTTGAATGGGATAAAAATAATGTTGCAATAATTCTTGAATACGGTTCTATTTACAATCATTCACATAACGCTAACGCCGAATTTGACTCTAATACAGAAAATAAAACAATGATTTTGACTGCAGCTAGGAAAATAAATAAAGGAGAAGAGATCACAGTTAATTACAACGGAGATTACAACGATAATAAGAAAGTATGGTTTGAAATAAGTGATTGAAAATAACGGAATTAAAATTTGGTTTTAACTAAAACTAGGAAATTCAGTGAAAATGAGGCAGGAAATTTCGTGTTGAGGGGGTAAGTATTGAATTGGTGCGAGGGTTTATGACTCGACAAATTTAATGTAACTGCTTGTTGGAAAAAATAAATATTTTGTGTCAGACTAACATTAGGTAATTCAGTGTTTCCGTTTGGATGAGATCCTCCTCGTCCTAAAGGACGGGGTATCCTTACGATTGTATTGTATTAAGTTTTATCGCATATATTCAAGATTATCAACATCTTCTATAAAAAAATATTATTAAAGAAATTTGGATTAATTTATTCGTTCGAAAAAATCTCGTTCCCAGTGTCGCATAATTTGTGAGCATTAATCTGCGAAGCAGCAAAATATTAATCAGTTTTTCTTTCCCTCCTCCCTCCCCTCAACCTCTAAGGTAGAGGCTCCTCCCAGATTAGTGGGTATCGAGGTTGAAAACCTCGAATCAAGTGGGAAATCCTCTGACACAAAAAACTGCAAAACATTTCAACAAAGTAAAGATAATATCAAGTTATGAACACGAGTAGAGATCGCGAGTTGGATAGGGGAATCTAAATCTTCAGTGAGATTTTTCAAATCTAAGAAAGAAATTGAGTGGGAATTTGAAAACCAAATTAAACAAAAAAATATAGATTCATATACAATAATCCTTTAATACTGACCAAATTTGGGCGTTTAATGGAAAAACTATCGATTATGTTTGTAGTATTTTTCTTTATCGGACTTATCGTTTTGTTCTCTGAGATTAATTCTAATCTTTGGATCGCCTGCGTCATGATAGCAATTCTTCAAGGGGCATGGATTTGGTCAAAGGCAAAATAGACAGTTAACATTAAATAATTTATTTTTGTGAGAAATATTATGGGAAGAAAAATTTCATTATTTGAAGCATTTCTCAAAGACAAATCTGGAGTTGCCTCAATTGTCCCATCTTCAAAATCTACAGTCAAGATAATTTGCGGTATGATTCCATATAGAGAAGAAAATACAATCATAGAATATGGTCCAGGAACAGGAGCAATAACTAAAGGACTTCTTAAAAAAATGGGCAATGATTCGCAACTCATATTAATAGAGCAGAATAATGAATTATATAATTCATTGACAAAACAATTTACTTCCGATAGCAGAGTCTCCATTTTTCACGATCTAGCTCAAAATGTAAAAAATATTCTCCAGAGGAAATCAATCTATGAAGTTGATACCATTGTTTCAGGCATTCCATTTTCATACCTTGACGACATTACGGCTCAATTAATTGTTGATCAATCAAAGAATTTACTTAAAATTGGAGGTCAACTGATTGTTTACCAATTCAAAGACGACATAGAAAGATATCTTAGAAATTTTAGGGAAGTTCGTGTAAAAGAAAATCCATTTAATATTCCACCGCTGAAGATTTACAATGCAATAAATTAATTACTTGATTTATTTAACAATGGAAAATAAATATCCTTTGGGAATAAAACAGGAAAAAATCTTTTGAACTGTCGTTCTTTATACGATTTATGTTCAACCTCTGGATTATTTACTCTTTGAATGTGAGATTGCAAAATCAGAATTTGAACTTCAACTGGAATTCTTTCAAATCTAATGCTTTCAACTTGATTGCTTATTGAATTAAGGGTCGGGATTGGAGGACGGATGATGAATTTGATCGCATCATAACCAAGTGCAGAACTTTCATTATCACTGGCTTCTCCGTATTTAATGACTTTATAATTTTCTAGTCTTTCCATCGCCCGTATTTCCTTTCTAAAAAATCTTACAAGTTTATCTCTTTCCACTTCATTTTCAACAACAAACTCGACGCCAATATGATCATTTATTTTATCAGGATATTGTCCTTTCAAAAACATTTTCATCAAGATAGAACCATAACTGACTCTCCCATCATCTCCTAAGATTTTCAAACGGGATCTAATTGGAGACTGAACTCCATAAACATCAACACCCGCCACAGACTGCCATTTATAATTTAGCCCTTCAATGTGAACTTTACTTGGTTTTTTAAAATCAAATTGTTCATCAAACCATTTCAAAATAAGCTTATGATGTCTTTTCGCATTCATAATTTCTGGTGATTCATCTATCATTAAAATTCTGTATCCTAAACCAAACGCTCTAACTTTATCGTATGATTTAAGTAAACTTTCATAATCCATTGTAGTCGGTCGTTTTCCAGATCTAGCTGCAATAAAATCGTCTCTCGCCTCTTTCATAAATTTTGAGAAATTAAAAGGTAGAGTTACCTCCTGAAGCTTAAAAAAGTTATATTCTTCATGATTAAAATGCTCTTTGAGTAATTGATTTATAGCGATTATTCCTCTATTCATAGCATCTGTAAAAACTTTCTGCACGACCGCATTATCTTTGTGGGGAATGAATGAAGTCCGGACTTGGTCAATAAAATAAGTGCTCGATGATCCATCATTTATGGCATTGATTATATCTTTCTTCCTAATGTAAAACAAGCTCGGATCAAAAAAAGGTTGCTTATCCCATATATCTCTAAGATAGGATACATCTTCTGGATAAAATTCATTTATATTTCTCATAAGAATTGATGTAGTTACCTATATTTTAAGTTTTTCTAAACCGAGCATTTTTTAAACGTCCATAATATTATTCAGAAATGGTTCCGTAGCTCAGCTTGGTAGAGCACTGGACTCTTAATCCAGGTGTCGTGGGTTCAAATCCCATCGGGACCATAACCAATTATTATTCATAGAGTTAACATTCTTGTGAATCTGAAATACGAAAGATATATGATGGAAAGGTAAATGGAGGAGATGATCTTACTTTCTCATAACTTACTGCAACAATTATGCTATCTCTCAAACTAAGATTATAATCAGGTTTTGTCGAATTAATGAGATTTTGTTGATCTAGAATATGATGGGTAGTATTGTTAAGAGAATAATATTCAATAAATAAAGTTGTACTCGAAGAATTACCTGAATTTAATGCAATTTGTAAATTATTTAATCCTGCAGTGGTATTAAACGGAATTAAATCAAACTATATTTCTGAATCTCCGCATACAAGATTTGAAATCTTAAAAAGAGTGACCATAAAATCTTTCTCATCATAAGTTATAGAATCGACATCATAATATCTTTTAGATTTTTCTAAAACTCAATCCACTTCATTTATTGTAGAAGATTCTTCATATAGATATAAAGATTCAAACTCTTGAGATAAATTGTATTTCTCAGAATATTTTAATTCCAATGATTCTAATTGATCGTAATCAGAAAAATTAATTCTATCGATTATTTCTTTATTTTCGTTTTTATAAACTAAAGTAAAGCAATCACCCTTTATTTGAGATACGAATGTTTCGTTTAATGATTTACCATTATCCTTAACGCATTTAAAAACTAAAATATTTACTCTATTTATTTCGTCTAAAGTGACTTCCTCTGAATTAAGAGCTGTCTTACTCTTAGTGAATTTATGCTCATTATACTTCAAATATCCCGCAACAACCACTCCGACAACCAAAATAATTATAATAATTCCAATCAAAACATAAATTACAACACCACCTTTTTTATTCATAATTTCCATAATGCCTCATTATTATAAAAACTTCTTAAAAAATTCCACATCAATTCCTTTGTGTTAAAAAAAAGAAAAAGTAAAAATCTATCGGGGCAGTTACCAATTATCTAATTAGTTTTTGAATATTTTCTATAGCTTCTGCGACTTCATTACCTTTCTTAGTAAGTTGTATTAGTTTTATTCGCCCCTTCTTCTGAAATACAACTAATCCTAATTCTTCTAAGGTCTGCAGAATTTTTACAGCATGGCTGTAAGTACAATCTACCTCTTTGGCTAAAATGCTGCCGTATCTCATCCTCGAATTCTTTTTCAAGTTAACCAGCATTAAAGCCGGTTTTCTTCGGAAAAAGATATCAAAGTTATCTTTCATAGCTAAATCCATGGTAGTTCAAAATTTTTAAAGTATATATCCAGACAACATCTTCCTTTTAAATGTTTCGTAAAATATACTTTCAAAAGAGTTACTACTCACCGAGGTGAAAACACTGAATTTCACAATCAATTTTATTAGATTCACCACTCAATAATTGTATCAAAAATAGAAATCGTAAAGTTTAACTATCAAAAAAATTACAATAAGTTATGGAAGAAAACAAAAAAACAAAATTTTTGGCGATCGCAGATATCCATAATGACTCGAAGTTAGTTATGCGATTAGCCGAGCGGGCAAAAAACGAAAATGTTGATATTGTAATTTTAGCCGGAGACTTAACTTGGTTGAATAAAGAACCAAAAAATATTGTCGGTCCGTTTCTGGAACAAAATAAAAAAGTCTTGCTCTTGCATGGAAATCATGAATCGAATGACACAATAAATTTTCTGACCGAACTATATCAAAATACAAAAAATCTTCATGGGTATGGAATGAAACACAATGATATTGGAATTTTTGGAGTCGGAGGAGCTGATTTTGGGATAGAACCTATGACAGAAAAAGATTTCAAAAATGCGTTGAATCATTCACACTCTTACATAAAAGAAATGAAAAAGAAAATTCTTATTACTCATATGCATCCTGCGGATACAAAATCTGAATTCTCCGGATTTGACGGAAGCACCTCAATAAGAGAAGCTATTGAAAAATTTCAACCAGACTTCGCTCTTTTCGGACACATTCATGAAGCCTCGGGTATTGAAGAAAAAATCGGAAAAACAAGATTGATAAATGTTTCTAGGAAAGAAGTTGTATTTGAGATTTGAATTTTAAATAAGATTCAAAAGCGGGAAATAAGTTCTGAATAAGATTACAATCCTTATACTTAAGAGGATCAATCCATTCAAAAGAATCATAATCTCTGCTTAATTCGACTCTATCTGATTTAGAAAAACATTCAAAAAACGTACCAACAATCTGCAATTGTTGATCTCCAATTATAGGTCTCCATTCTCCGACAGAAAATGGATTTCCTATTTTTATCTCAAGTCCTGTTTCTTCGTATACTTCTCTTCTTAATCCATCATCAAATCTTTCTAATGGTTTAACTCTTCCACCAACAACGTCATATTTTCCAGAATTAGTTCCCTCGTCATAAGATGAAGATTCTTTAAGAAGTAATATTTTTCCCTCAAAACAAACAAATGCTTTCATAGCCGGGAAAATTTTGATGTCTGGATTTTGATTCATAAGTATTAATCTAAAAAACAATATTTATAGATTATTGTAATAAAGAAATTGTATTTACGATTTAAGCTTCAACTGGAACTGTTTCTTCGAGTCGGCTACTTTTATTATAAATACTCTCGTCAACTTCTCTGGGAACATAACCGAATTGTCTCATAAATCTTACAGTAGACTGTGTTATAGGTTTTCTCAAAGAACAACCCATTCTTCCTCCAACATTACAAATTGACTCATAATTTCCTAGTTCTAATTTTTTAAGAATGAGTGGAGGTATGGAGTCAGTTTCATTATCTGAAAACATCGCTGTACCTCTTCCAAAAATTCCCAACATCACAGTCATTTTTTCTAAATCACTCCATTCAATTTCATCACCTTCGGGTTTTTTCAAAGTATCAAATTCATAATGAATTGTCATAAAAAGCAAACAGAGAGAAAGTTTATAAAAATTATGGTGTTTGAAATTTAACCCTTTACAGGTTCTTTCAAGACGACAATTTCAGAATTATCTATCAGGTTTTCAAGACCATCTTCGTCGACAACAAGAACGTATCTTCCTCCCCAAGGATATTTATTATTCTCTAATAATCTCTCTATGATCGATTCTTTTACTCCATACATATGAAAATCAACGGTTCCATTTTGATTCGCGTCAACTTTTATGAATGAACTATTTTTGTAAGGGGATAAACTCTTTAATTCATCATAGACTTCTGTTCCCATAGAATCGAGAAGTAATCTCATCCAAGCAGTTTTGTCGCCAGATTTAATTTCTTCTGCAACTCCCCCGATCCACTTTGAAATGTTTGTTCTTCCTGATGAATATCCTCCCCTAATTCCATCAACATTTTTCGCAGCAGCTTCTAAAGTTTCATACACTGTTTCATCTTTTATATAAGCTGTAAATACTTCTAAGAATTCACTATATGCATTTGCTCTATCCTGATCTCTTGCTAAATCGGTATGTGCGTCACCCATATTAAAAAAATGACTGACTAGTTTATAAGAATTATTGCAGTGTATAAATGTTGTTTATTACATAAATCTTAATAAATCCTTATTTAAATATCAATTTATTTCAACTTCATCGCCAAGATTTATCCCATATTCTTGAGTGAGGTTTGAATTGATTTCTACTACGTATTTTGCATTTACTCCGGGATTAAATATTGGACAAGGTATTATTACATTTTCCTTGCAAGGTAGAGCATCGTGGGCGATAGCAACAATGATATTAGTTTTAGAGCCTCGATTCTTATCGATCCATACAATATCCAATGGAACCAATGTATCTTTCATCCAGAAATTATACAAGCCACTCTTATCAAAAATAAATAACATCCCCTTATCCTTTAGAAATGATTCTGCAGATCGGAACATGAGCCCCGTCTGTCTTTCTTTATCATCATCGGCTATTTCAATATCAAAACAATGTCTCTCTTTATTAGAATTGATGAAACATACATTACTTGATTTAATTTTTTTTGGTTGATTAAAAATTATTATTAATAAAATAATTATTATTATAAAAATTAAAATAAAAGATAGTAATTCTCTTTTTTTCATATTCTCTAAATAATTTAGATATTTATAATTATATCTGAGAAAAACCTATAAAAACCTTCATTTCTCACCTAGTTATAACTAAACAGAGTTTAGCAATTTTCGATGCTTTTGAAGCTTACTTCAAAACCTACAGAAATTCAATATCGCATGCCAAAGCAGAAATCAAAAAAGGAAAAATCTAATGAAGAGATCGCCGCCGAGGGATATTTTCCCGTCGATGTTGAAGACATCAAACGATCTGTAGAAGTCCCATATAAGGGCTCAATTCCAGAAACCGTAGAACCCGTATTAAAATCTTCATCAAAAAGAAAATCATCATACAAAAAATCTTCATCGAAAACGGCAAAAAAATCTAGCTCAAAAAAAGAACCTATCTACTCGCCTCAAAAAATAATTCTAAAAAAAGATGGTTATGAATTGATCATTACAGAAAAACCTCAGGCAGCTCAAAAAATAGCAGACTCTTTAGATGACAATAATTCTCCAAAAAAATTTAGCAATGCGGGCGTATCATATTATGAAATTACAAAAGATAAAAAGAAAATTTATATTGGATGTGCCGTCGGTCATTTATTTACATTAAAAGAAGAAAAAAACGGAAAGACAAATGGTGGCTTGCCAATTTTTGATATAAAATGGGTTCCGAATTATGTTGCAAGAAAGGGAGGCTTCACAAAAAAATATTACGACACGTTGCTCAAACTTGCTAAAAATGCAGGATCATTGACAGTGGCTACAGACTACGATATCGAAGGAGAAGTAATTGGTTATAATATTGTTAAACATTTAGCAGGGCAATTAGATGCTTCAAGAATGAAATTTTCAACTTTAACAAAAGACGAGTTAATAGAATCGTATAATTCAAAAGTTCCGACTCTAAATTGGGGACAGGCTCTCGCAGGAGAATCAAGACATTATCTTGATTGGTATTATGGTATAAATCTATCTAGAGCATTGATGAATGCAATAAAAACAACCGGCCGATTCAAGATCATGTCTATAGGTAGAGTTCAAGGACCAGCTCTAAAATTAATTGTTGATAAAGAAAAAGAAATACAAAAATTTGTTCCAACTCCATACTGGCAAATTTTTATTGAAGTTTCAGACGGAAAAAATAAAGTTGAACTAAAATATAATAAAGATATTACAAAAAAATCAGACTTAACAAAATTTGAATCTCTTAAAGGAAAATCAGTAAATCTTGAAACAAAAAAATCAAAACAGATAATCCCTCCTCCAGAACCTTTTAATTTATCGACACTCCAGACTGAAAGTTACAAACTTTTCGGTTTCACTCCAGCAAGAACACTTCAAATTGCTCAGGGACTTTACTTATCTGGTTCAATATCATATCCGAGAACTTCTTCTCAAAAATTACCTCCTTCGATTGCGTATAAAGATATTCTTAAAAAAGTTGCACTTCAAATGAAAATTGGACCATCACTATTGACAAGATCAAAACCAGTCGAAGGAAAGAAAACAGATCCTGCTCACCCATCTATTTATCCAACAGGACAAGTTGCTACAATGAATTCTGACGAAGAAAGACTTTATTCAATAATCGCAAAAAGATTTATTTCACTTTTTTGCGATGATGCAGTATTAGATAATAAAAACATAAAAGCGACTTTGGATGAAGACCCATCTCTAATATTCACAACAAAAGGCACTGCAATAAACAAAAAAGGCTGGATGGCAGTTTATCCATTTAAAGTAAATGAAAGAGACATTCCGGATTTTAATGGAAAAGGAAAAATAACGTCTTCTAAAATTGAAGAAAAAGAGACACAGCCACCAAAAAGATTTTCTCCGGCTTCAATTGTTACAGAACTAGAAAAAAGGAACTTGGGGACAAAAGCAACAAGAGCAAACATAATAGAAACGCTTTACGATAGAGGATATATCAAAGAAAAATCTATTGAAGCTACTCCGCTGGGAATGTCGCTAATAATTACTCTTGAAAAACATTCTCCAATAATTATAGATGAAAAGTTAACAAGACATTTCGAAAAAGAAATGGATGAGCTTCTTGAGTCTAAGAAAAAAGAACATATTATAGAAAAAGAAAATAAAGTTATTGATGAAGCAAAAGAAACAGTTACAAAGATAATTAACCAATTTGAAAAGGAAGAAAAAGAAATAGGACAGGAATTGATTGTTGCTACAGACGAATTAAGAGAAATTGAAAAAAAAGATAACGAACTTATGATTTGTCCATCATGTGGCATAGGTAAACTTGCAATAACTTACTCAAGAAAAAATAAAAAATATTTCATTGCATGTAACGCTTATCCAAACTGCAAAACAACATTCTCACTTCCTCCAAACGGAAACATAAAAAAAGTCGAAGACAAAAATCAAGATGACGGTCTGAAAAAATGCGAACACTGTCAATTTCCGCTTCTTATGACATTAAGATCAGGTAAACGTCCTTGGATATTTTGTTTCAACTCAAATTGCCCATCAAATAAAGCGAGATTAGATGAATACCGAAAACGCCAGCTCGCCACTGCTGAAAGCGATGAATCTTCGGAAGAAGAAAATTAGTCCTATTCTAAAACTTCAAGTGATTTTATAGCTTTAATACTTATAGCAGGAATAGCTGAATTTCTCCAAGTATTATGTATACTTATTACAACACCCGTGTTTATATCTTTTCCTTGACGAGTAAGATATCCTGCAATTTGATAAGGAGGACTAAGTCTTAAAAAATAAGCATCTCTATCAACTTTTATTGAATCTTTCATTGGATGTGTTGAAGGTGTACCAAGAGAATCAATTTCATCTTTGGTTCTAACAATTCCTATTGGTAAATCTGGATGTAGAGAATATGGGGGTGATCGGGGTTTAAATTGAAAATAAACCCAAGATGACTCATATAAATCAACGACCCAGTCGTAGCAGAGCCGCGGGGTATGATTACGTGAAGTCGGTCAAACGAAGTTGATTATTGACTATACCTTGTTCTTCCACATATTTTTTAATTTTCTATAGCCCACCTAAATCACTTATTGTGTCTATGTGTC
>Ga0210057_1009036_pt1 | contig 11642 bp, 10 predicted proteins | sample CryGeyCG2114_010_2_FD_183968 | JGI IMG/M metagenome (GOLD analysis project Ga0210057, IMG submission 183968) | Groundwater microbial communities from aquifer - Crystal Geyser CG10_big_fil_rev_8/21/14_0.10 (SPAdes) (version 2) | ecosystem: Environmental > Aquatic > Deep subsurface > Groundwater ...
CCACATAGTCTGCGGAGACGGCACATAGAGCAACCGAAAATAGATATTCAACGCGTCATGATTCAATGGCGCATCAACATCATGCGCAAGAATCGCTTTAACCTCTGATGAAAAAATAAACTGATTGCCCTTTTTGTAATAATATAGGGGTTTGATGCCGATGCGGTCGCGCGCAATAAACAGCTCCTCTGTTTTTGTATTCAAAATCGCCAACGCGAACATGCCATTGAATTTTTGCAAACATGCAGACCCCCACTCTTGGTATGCATAGAGGATGACTTCTGTATCGGTCTTTGAGGTGAAATGATATCCTTTTTGCTCAAGCTCTTTTTTGATATCCAAATAATTATATATTTCCCCGTTAAACGTAATCACAAATTTTTGGTCCGCGCCTTGCATGGGCTGATGCCCTTTTTCACTCAAATCAATAATGGAAAGCCGATTGTGACCGAGCGACCACGCGCGCGACAAAAACACGCCCTCATCATCCGGGCCGCGGTGTTTTGTGGCGTTATTCATCTTTTGAATACGCGCCTCGTCTCTAAAATTGAAGCCATTGATGCCACACATACCTATTTTTTACGCGCTACGCACAACACCGAAAGCCCAAAAGGAAAATTAATGTATGGCAGTATTTTTGCCTCCGCAAACAAAACATTCTTAAACAACGTATTCAATATCGGATTCGCATAGAACGTGTTGCCCATGATATCTTTCGGGTGATACACCCTTTCCGAAAGCCGCTTAAGAATAGCCAGTGGAAGCAGGAAAAAATTGACATGCGATGCTTTTTCAATTTCAAATCCAGCTTTTTCAAGCTGTGCCACCAGCTCTTTTTTTGCGTACCGTTTTTTGGTCCACACCACCTTATCCTGGTGGCCGCGCAGCCAGTTATATGCCGGCTCCCGGACAATGAGTACGCCCCCCGGGCGCAGCACTCTATTAAATTCTTTCAAGGCCTGCACGTCATTGCCAACTTTAGCATGATAGAGCACATCAAGGCAGGTAATCACATCAAACGTGTTATCCGCATATGGCAATTCGGTTACGGAGCCGCGCTCAACCCGCTCTGCAATATTTTTTTCTCCGGCAAACCTCACGGCTTCAGCCGACTGATCAATGCCATATACCCGGCCGTATGCCGAGAGCACGCCGAACATGCCGCCGGTGCCGCATCCGGCATCAAGAATTACCGCATCGTGCGCCTCTGGCGCATACCGGACAAGCTGGGCCTCGATAATGCGCCGCATACCCGCATGCCACCAAAACGCGCCCTCGCGCTCATTCATGAGTTTATATGCTTCAGGTTCCATGCTGATTCTCGCTAAAAACAAACACTCCAATTCCGTCCTGATCGTATACCCTGGTAAGTTCCGAATACGCATCCAAATTCCATTCCGGGGACAACTCCTTGTCCCATACAATATAATCAAGACGATAGCGCTGTAATAGATTGCTATCCCATCCTTCGGCCGCAAGATCTGCATACACGGACCGCACCAACTCGAGCTCGCGCTCCAGAGTATACTGCAGCTCGTAGTTGATGTTTAAACGATCATGCAGCCAATGCGTGTTGCGTTCAATCATTGCGGGCTGGGTCCATAGTATCCTCGGTACATCTCCCATGCCAAAATCGCGCGCCGCAAAATCATCAATGTCAAAAAAAAGCGCGAGGAGCGTCCGCTCAATCACTTCAGTATCGCTCACGAGAAGATAGGGCGCGCTTTCGGTATAGTATACGTTCGCGTGCGTATACACAGGCACGAGCCGCATGAACGCGAGGTGTGAAAAGATTACTGAATCGCGAAACGTGTTGTTGTCTATCCACTGTAAAACATCCGCATACTTCTGCTGGCTTTCTTCGGTGGTCGAAACCGCCAGACTGCGCTGGTACGGCGGAAAATTAAACGTATAAAGCCGCCACGAGGGAATCACGAACATGATGGCAACGACGCCAAGTATTGCGGCATTAAGTGCTGACCAACTGCGGCGGACGCGCTCACGGATGCTGAACACAAGATAGTGCCCGGATAGCGCGTACAGAAATACAGGCATCAAAGACCAGTGGTTCGCGTTCTCAATTGTTATGCCGGTGATTATCTGGTGGTTTGGGTACACTACGTTGGCGATGAGTAATGAGAGAAGAACATGTGAGCGGGTTTCATGGTTTAATCGGTAATGACGCGTCAAAAATACGAACACTCCGAGCCACGCGAGCGCAACCGTGAGCCGTGGGAACGTCTCGGGCCAATGCGTTGCAAACACTCCCTGGCGCAGAGCCATGTCCTCATAAAAAGGCGCGTCCACGCCAGCCAGAGCGCGAACCAAAAAAGGCGCGCCAACAGCCAGCGCTATAGCAACAATAATGACATGCCGCTTCAACTGGCCGTAATCTTTTTTTACAAGTAAAGTAAGCCCATAGACGCCCAAGACAACAAAGAGAAACGACCAATGGAAAAAATACGTCAAAAACAATAGCCCCAAAAACACGCCGCACAAAACAGTATATATTCCTTGGCGTTCTTTTTTAAAAACCAAATAAAACCAACTCAAGAGAAAAAGCAGTAACAGCGGAAATGATATGCCCGGATGAATGGGTTTTGTCATGCCGCCAGTTACCACCGTAAAAAATACGGCCGAGAGCACGAACGCGCTCAAACGGTTCGGATACAGCATCATGAGCAACAGATACATCAAGGCCGCCATGAGCGCAGGAGTAATAAATGCAAGAACCGCCTGCAAGCCGGGTATGGAGACCCCCAGCGCTTGGCTCAAGAATGCCACAAACCGCTCTGCGCCGGTTGCCTGCGGATACACCGCATCCTTATGCTCCGCAAAATATGGGTTGTTCATATCCGGATGCCCGTCCTCAACTTCATGCATTCGGGAAAGGTAAAAATTGGCGTCGCTGTTAAACTGCGGCCAAATGCCTTGGAACGAATCCCCCATCCGCTGCAATGATAAAAAGAGCGGCGCAATGCTGAACAAGCCCACGAGTAACGCGGCCGCAACAAGGGGCCAATATTTTTTGATGAATCTACCGGACATGCGGTTCTTTCTTTAAAATTAAAACAATGCGCTCCGAGGTTTTGCCGTCCCAGTATTTGATGCGCGTTTTTCGCTTTTTAAAATTAACCTTGCGATAGGCCCGAAGAATTGACTGCTTTGTCACGCCGCCGACAATATTGGTGCCAGCAGTTACCGTAATAGGCCGTTCGGTTTCTGTGCGTAGAGTAATACACGGCACACCCAAATAACTCGTTTCCTCCTGCACCCCGCCTGAATCCGTAAGCACTAATCGCGCATTTTTTTGATACGCGACTGATTCGGCATACGAAAGCGGCGGCAGTATGCGGCACGCGGATTTGAGCCGAGGCAAAAGCCCAAACTTCTGCGCCATCTTTTTAGTGCGCGGATGCAAAGGCAGATATATACCCGCGTCTTGCGCGATAGATTCCAACGCCGCCACAACCCCGCTAAACACTTTCTTGTTGTCCACGTTTTCCGCGCGGTGCAAAGTGCAAAAATAATACGCCCCTGAAATCTTTTCGGCCAGAGGCCGACCAGCCTTTGGCTGGTTCGTCTTGCCCGCGAACAACTTGAGCGTATCAATCATGATGTTCCCGACAAAGTGCGTACCACTCGTGATGCCTTCACGCTTGAGGTTACTGATTCCCTCTTCTTGGGTGGCAAACAACAGGCCAGACAGCCGGTCTGTTTGCGCGCGATTATACTCTTCCGGCATTTTGGAATTAAACGACCGCAACCCGGCCTCTATGTGTGCGAGCGGAATGCGGAGCTTGTGCGCCACTTCCGCGGCCCATAAGGTTGCATTCACGTCGCCGACCACAACAACTATGCCCGGCTTTTCTTTGGCAAAAATTTTCTCAAGGCCCTGTTGAATATCACGCTTCTGCTTTTGGGCGGATACAGGGGACGGCTTGAGCGTATACTGCGGCTTAAGGCCGAATTCTTTTAAAAAAACTCCGGCCATTACTGCGCTGAAATGCTGACCCGTGTTTACCAAAAAATGCGGCATCTTTTGCTTAGTCAGCTCACGGACCAACGGCGCGACCTTCATGAAGTTCGGCCGCGCTCCGGCGATAACGGCGATTGTTGATTGTTTTTTAGGCATATATATGGAACTTACGCGCTTGTTGTCATTGCGAGCTACTCACGTCACCCTGAGCGAACCCGCCGATTCGGCGGGGGAGTCGAAGGGTCTATTGTGAATACCGGCTTAGATCCTTCGACTCGGCGAGTACGCCTCGCTCAAGATGACGGGCAGTCAATTCCCGGATTTGACATATTCATTCATCTGCTTGATAAGCGACGGCAAACTATGCTGTTTTTTGACGATGTCAGCCAGATAGCGGGCATCGTACTGTTTCCATTTCTCTGACAAAATGAATTCCGCGATTTCTTTGGGGTCATCCCGCTCAATGGAAACAGGCAGGCCAATTGCTTCTGAATTGGCTTTTGTGGTAACCGGATACACGCCAAACAACATTGCCTCCAGCATGGTTTTGTCTATGGTCTCGCTCGCCATGTTCACCATAATGCGATGCCGGCCATAGACGGCCTTGAGTTCGTGCATGGGAACAGGGCCCTTGAAACTCACGCGCGACCCGAGCCCTTCGGATGCAACCAGGGCGTGCAGTTCCTGCACATAATCCTTTTCCACATCGCGCCCGTATACCGTAAGCGTATATGCGTCCGGCAAATACTTTAGCGCTCGGATACCAAGCTCGAGCCGCTTTGAACGGCACAAACGGTGCACGGCCAAAAGCCGCTCCGGAGGATTATTGTTTTCGGACAAAGAAGTCCCCCAAAAATCAAGAGCAATCCCATGGCCCGTAATGATTTTCTTTGGGCTCCCCTCATACTGCGGCAAACTTTGACGGGTAGCCGCAAACAAGCGCTTACACAACCACCCTGCCAGCCGCACATGAATGTGCATGGTGTAGTGCGTATACCAGAGATACATGGGTACGCGCTTCGACCACCAGTACCATCCGCCGAGCGTAAAATACTCCGGGTTCATGTGCACAAACACGCGGTTATATTTGAGCGTGAAAATCAATTTCAAAAACCGCACACTCCTGCGCACTTTGCCGTATCCCTTTTCCTTGCCCAAAAAATACACCGGAAACGAGCCGCTAAAATCCCCTTTCTCCAAACAAATAACTTTAACATCAACACCTTGTTTGATGAATTCTTTAATCCACAAAATCACGAACGCCAAATCGTCATCATGCTCATGAATCTTTTGGGTGATAAATAATAAATTTGTTTTATCGTGATTCATAATGCTTTAAATCATGCCGGACCATTTTTTCCACAAGTTCCTGAAACGTTGTTTTGGGTTCCCAGCCCAGCGCTTGTTTTGCTTTTGAAATATCCCCAACCAGCAAATCAACTTCGGCTGGCCGCTTGAATCGCTCGTCAACCACAACATACTTCTGCCAATCAAGCCCCACGGCTCCAAAAGCGGCTTCTGCGAACTCACGCACGGTATGCGTTTCACCCGTGGCAATTACATAATCATCCGGCGCATCCTGCTGGAGCATCCGCCACATGGCCTCCACATATTCCGGCGCATACCCCCAGTCGCGGCGCGCATCCAGGTTGCCTAAATGCAGTTTGTCCTTTTTTCCGGCTTTGATGGCCGCAGCCGCGCTTGAAATTTTTCTGGTCACAAACTCCATGCCGCGGCGCTCGGATTCGTGGTTGAACAACATGCCGCTTGCGGCAAACATGCCGTACGCCTCGCGGTAATTGCGCGTAGTATCAAACCCGGTTACCTTGGAAATGCCGTAGGGCGAACGCGGGTGGAACGGAGTGTCTTCATTCTGCGGGGTCTCGCGCACTTTGCCGAACATTTCGCTGGAACCGGCAAAATAAAACCGGCACTCGGGCGCGCACTCGCGGAGCGCAGAGAGTATGAAAAGCGTGCCGTTGATATTAATGTCCATTACCGTGAACGGATCATCAAACGACTCTCCCACAAAGCTCTGCGCCGCCAGATGATAACACTCATCCGGCTTTATTTTCTCAACAACGCTAAAAACACTCGCGTAGTTCTCTAGAGAACCTGAGTGCACTGTTATGCGGTCCATAATGGCGCGGATGCGCCAATGCCGCTCTAGAGGATCCTCGTGCGCAACCCTGCGGACAATGCCGTGCACCTCATATCCCTTAGAGAGCAATAGTTCAGCAAGGTAGGAGCCATCCTGGCCCGTAATGCCCGTAATGAGCGCTTTTTTTATACTAATGCCATCTCCCATGATTGTTTATACTTTTTTAAATATTCTTCTTTATCACCTAAACTTTGTACAGCAGTTTGAGCCTTTTGGCTTAAAACTTCCTGTAATTTTTCATCATCAATTAATTTCAATATGCTGTTTGTCAATGCGGACTTATCACCGACCGGAATAACCAAGCTGTTATCTTTATTTATTGCCTCTCCGACAACGCCAACATCCGTGGTGATGACGGGCAAACCAGCAGCAGCCGCCTCAACTAAGGTGCGGCCGTAGCCCTCATAATTTGAGGTGTTAAGAAACACATTAGCGGTTTTGTAGTAGGAAGCTATATCGCCAGTCCAGGACTCGAAGACGACATTAGTACGGAGATTATTTTTTTCCGGTCCATCACCGACTATAATTAAACCAACCCTTGAATGATTCTTGATAACTTCGGACATGGCGTTAATGGCCAGCGAGATATTTTTTTCACGCGCGAGGCGTGAAGCCATTAGAATAATAAAATCAAACTGCGGATACTTCTTGTGCAAATCAACAGTAATCGGCGCTGATTGAATTTTTATACTATCAACAAAAATTGGAAGGACAGTAACTTTTGACAATTGACAATTGACTTTTGACAGTGATTGTTTAATGCGTTCACTGACTACACGGATACTGTTTGCTTTTGGCAGCAGCCATTTTGCGAGCATGACGCGCGCTTTATTCTTAAACGATTCTCGCCAAAAATACGGGCTTAAAAAATCCGTGTGAATTTGCAGTTGCAATTTTGCTCTCAAGCGACGCGCAATCCACCAGCCCGCCAAGCCGGTTTCAAACGGATCTTGGCTGGTGACCAAGTCAACGCTGTTTTGGATTGATTTTTCCGCAACGCGAACCATATCCCGCACATACCAGAATTTTGAATGCGAGTTCGTCGGAATGGCGCGCGTGTTCTCCGAAATCGCACGCTCCCGTTTGGGAGAACCCGTGGTGCACACAATAATATCAAGCCGCTCCGCGAGCGTTCCATACTCCTTCATCCGGTTGCTGCTTTCACTCCCGGGCTCAAGGATGGAAGCATCTGTGCTAAGCATTAACACTTTCATACAACCCGCGCTTTTTTAAACGTAACAAACAAATTAAAAAGATAGCTGCCAAAAGCGAGCGCGGCCATAACCAGCGCCTGCGAGAGCAAATACCAGATGCCGAAAAACTCAACCAGCACAAATATCAAAACGGCGTTGAGCATGAGGTGCGCCGCGGCCAAACCGATAAAAAATTTAAACTGCCGCTCAAAATGTTCACGGCTCGGGTCGCGGAATGTCCAAAATTTCTGCAGGTAGAAATTTACAAAAAAACCGCCGACCTGCCCGAACACCACGGAAATCAGATACCAAATTTTAAAAATGTCGGTTGCGATGTACACAATAGCCAACGCCACCAGCGCCGAGGACCCGCCGGAAATGCTGTACTTAATCCCCCGCTTGTACCGGTGCAAAAAAAACTGCGCGCCCGGCGCGAAATGATTTAAAAACGCAAGCAGGCGTATTTTAAGCTTGTGGTACATTGGGCTGGAGCGATTGTTGATAGATGCGGCCATACTGCGCGGCAATGCCTTCCCAATCATAACGGCTTACGGCGAGCGCTTGCGCGTTCCGCGCCAGTGTTTTGCAAAGTCCTTTATCTGTTGCCAGTTGGTTGATTTTCTCGGCAACGCTCTTTGGATTCTCGGCTTGAGCGAGCAGTCCCGTTTCGCCGTCTTTCAAAAAATCCACAATGCCGCCCACGGGCGTGCCGACCACCGGAATGCCGGCGGCCATGGCCTCCAGAAATGAATTTCCAAGCCCCTCAGAGCGCGAAGGCCGCGCAAACGCATCGCACGCTTTGAGGACCCGCGGCAAGTCCTTGTGCCCCATCTCACCCAAAAACACCACCCTGCCCGGGAATGATTTGCTTTGAGCGCGCAACGCGGCCTCGTCCTCTCCGCCGCCGGCAATAACCAGCTTTACGCCCTGCGGAAGATAGGCAAGGGATGCAATAAGTATATCAATGCCGTTTTTACGCACGAGACGCGACGCGGTTATTGCCAGAAAATCCTTTTCCCCTGCCCCCCAGGAACGGCGCACAAACTCGCGCTCGTCATTGCGCATTTCGCCGCCAAAGTGCGCGATGTCAACGCCGTTGGGTATAATTTCCACCGAACCCCGGAATCCGTACCGTTTTGCGCGCGCCGCAAGCCATAAACTGATGGCGGTAACGCGGTCCGCGCGGGTGTATACTTGGCGATACCATCGGCTCCAAAACCACGTCTTCTTGCGAATGAATTCGTCTGGGTCGCCGCTCTGCAATGTGAGCACATACGGAACAAGCGGCCGCTTTCTCTTAAACAAGAGCGCCGCAAGTCCCGCATATGTTTCCAAAACCGCGTGCACAAGGTCGTATGGCTTTTTGTCGTGCATCCGCAGGGCAAGCCGCGATGCGCGCCACGGATAGAGGAGTTTGTCCAAAAGCGGGCGGCCGGACCCAACGCGGAACACATTCACGTTGCCGATGCGCTCCTCCCGCGAAAGACGCACATTAAGGCGAGCCGTAAATAAATCCCAGCCAAAGGCTGGTCCGCCTCTGGCGGAAAACTTCTCGCTTCCGAGCCGGTCCGTGACTTCTTTAATTGCAATCTCTGCCCCGCCGATGAAGGGATGGTAGGTGATAGAAAATAATGCGATTCGTTTCATAGAGCATTGTCATTGCGAGGAGAGAGCCGTACTCGGCGAACGACGCGGCAATCTTATCAACGCACCGAGGCACGCCTTTGCAGTAACGTACCACAACGCGACGTTAGGATTGCCTTCCCCGCCGAATCGGCGGGCTCCCTCGCAATGACATTAGGTGTTCCTATATTTAGTATTCATCTCATTAACCTTTTCCAACAACCCCGCATCAACTCCTTGTTTTTTTGCAAACGCAACCAGCGCCAATAAATCCTTGGGCAGGCACTTGCCGCCGTACCCGCGGTAGCCGCCATGTAGAACGTTAAAATGCGAATCCGCAATGCGCTGATCAGAAACAAACGCCTCTTTAACTTCGCTGTAATCAACCCCGAGCGACTGCGCAATATCGTAGAGCATGTTTCCAAACACAACTTTGGTCGCGTAGTAGGTGTTCACCGCGTATTTGACCAACTCGGCAGACACAGCGGGCATGATTTTTTTATACGGCGCATCCGGCAGGATGTCCAGCACGGATTGCGCGACATCTTTGGACTGCTCCGTAAAACCCACCAATTGCTTATCCGGTTTAACAAAGTCCTCCGCTGCTGTTTTTTCCGACAAAAACTCGGGGTTAAACAGAACTTTCAGGTCCGGATACTGTTCCTGAAAATAATCCGTGGTCCCCGGGATACTGGTTGATTTAATGACCACAATCCGCTCTTTACCGTCTTTTCCGATTTCAGCAAACACCTCCTCCAAAATGGAGCGGTCAAAAGAGTTGTTTGCAAAAGGCGTTGGCACGCAGACAAAAATAAGGTCCCGTTCCAAAACCTTTTCAAGCGGGTCAATGGGATTGAATTTGTCGTAGATGGCCGCACCGTTAAAAAAAGAAGCGCATGCCTTTCCGACCACGCCGCCCCCAAAAATCCCTATTGTATACTGCTGATTTGACATGGTAGGATGAATATTGTTGACACATGGTAATACTAGCAAAAATCAGCTAAAAAACAAGGGGAAATAATGCTTAAAATTCTCTACATTGTAACCCAGCAGGAATTTGGCGGCGCCCAGCGATATATCTTTGATTTGGCCACAAATCTTAATAGAAGTCAATATGACATCCACATAACTGCAGGGGGTTCAGAAGGTCCTCTTTTTGACTGCGCCAGAGCCTCAAATTTGGCCATACACAGCCTTAAGCGCCTGGTTAGGCCCATCTCCCCTATCCAGGACTTTTTAGCCTATTTTGAGCTCAAAAAACTCATTGCCGAGCTCAAGCCGGATATTGTGCACCTCAACAGCTCAAAGGTAGGAGTCCTGGGCTCAATGGCGGCCCGGGCGCTCAAGGTTCCGTGCATCATCTACACTGCGCATGGGTTTGTTTTTAACGAACCCTTAAGCGCATTCAAGCGATGGCTGTATATGGCTGCTGAACGCGGAAACGCGCGGCGGGTTGATGCAGTGATTGCGGTTTCGGAATTTGACCGGCAGTCCGGAATCAAAGCCGGGATTAATAAAAACAAAATTATAACCATCCACAATGGCATTGATCCGGACATGCATTTTTTGGCGCGAGATGAAGCCCGTCTGTCATTGCAAAAAACGGCGGTGTGGACGCTCCCTGGCGGCCGCGACGCTTTCCTGCCAAGCGTCCACGCCGCCTCCGGCGTCGAGGCCGCAAAACTCCCCCGCAATGACAAGTTGATTGGATGTATTGCAAACTTCTACCCCACCAAAGGCCCTGATGTCCTGATTCAAGCCATGACTCACGTTGACGCGCAACTGGTCATTATCGGCGATGGCGAACTTCGGCCGCAGCTTGAAGCGCAGATAAAAAAACTCGGCCTTGAAAATCGAGTTATGCTTGCCGGATATGTTCCCGATGCGCACCAGTACCTAAAAGCATTTGATCTGTTTGTATTACCCTCCCACAAAGAGGGATTCCCGTATGTCCTGCTGGAAGCGGCCGCGGCCGGCGTTCCGATTGTTGCGACGCGCGTGGGTGGAATCCCGGAAATTGTTCAAGACGGAGTGACCGGGTACCTTGCGGAACCGAATGACCTGAAAGCGCTCGCGCAAAAAATCAGCCAAGCGCTCGCGCATCCGCTTGCTCCGCAACTGCCAAATGATTGCACGCTGGAGCATATGCTGAAAGAAACCATTCGTATCATTCGGATGTAATTCGTAGCATTCGCATCGCTTCCTAGAACGCGCTCTGCTTTAGTTCGTCAATCTTTCCTTCTTGGATTGCTTGTATAAACACAGCAGCCTCCGGCGCAAAGCCCGGGTCAAGTTCCGCGGCTTTTTGGGCCGCGCGGATTGCGTCTTCAGGCCGGTCAGCCAGCACGTACCCTATGGCCAGGGCCGAGTGAGCGCGCGCGTTTCTGGATTCAAACTTGGCAAGATGCTCATACACCACAACCATTTTCTCATACTCGCCGGCTACGGCAAGTTCTTCAGCCAGCACATAGGCAATGGTGGTAACCTCTGGCTGGCTGCCATACTCAATGAAGGACTTGTTCACGATTGCGTCGTACGCCTCGGAAAGCCGGCCACCCGTCAAAAAAGCGCGGCCCAAGTAGTAATACGTCGCCCCAAAGCGCGGTTCAAGCTCCACTGCCTGCGTGAGGATTTCGATGGCTCTCTCGCTCTCTCCGGCAAGCACGTAGGACTCGCCGAGGACCAA
>Ga0210057_1009037_pt1 | contig 11641 bp, 11 predicted proteins | sample CryGeyCG2114_010_2_FD_183968 | JGI IMG/M metagenome (GOLD analysis project Ga0210057, IMG submission 183968) | Groundwater microbial communities from aquifer - Crystal Geyser CG10_big_fil_rev_8/21/14_0.10 (SPAdes) (version 2) | ecosystem: Environmental > Aquatic > Deep subsurface > Groundwater ...
AAAACTTTTGGATACAAGTGTAGAAGGAATTATAGAAAGATTAGATTTGCAAAAACCTATTTACCTGCCGACTTCTGTTTACGGACATTTTGGTCGTGAAGAATTTAGTTGGGAAAAATAAAAAAGTTTTAATAAAAGCTCTCATTGTTTCTTTTAAATTTTCATTCCACCTGCCGTTTGTATTAAAACAATTGGTTTACCAGCTTCCTCCACCACCACCGCCTCCACCGCCTCCGGAGGATCCGCTTGAAAAACCGCTGGATGAAGAAAGTGCAGAAGTAGTTATATTGCTTGATGCAGTCGCGTAGAACGCGACATAACTTGCGAAAAAACTTCCTTTGCTTCCGCTGTACCAGCTTGGATTATAATCGGGCTTTAATATTTTTAAAGCATCCATAAATTTATCTATGTAACCAAGTGCCATTGCATAGGGAATCATTTGCTCCACAGTATAAAAATTTTGGGCCTGCCATTTATAGTTTCTGTCCATTGATTTTAAAAAAAGTTTGAGTCCGTCAATTTTAAAATCTATTTCATCTCCAAGCGCTGTTCTTCCGTTAAGTTTTCTAAAAAGGAAAAATAAAACTGCTGATAAAAATATATTGAGTGTGAATAATGAAATTAGAGAAAAAATTAAAAGCAATGCTTTTTGGTTTGCAGGATTTTTTACGTAATATTTTTTAGCAACAAGCTGCCTAAAAACATCCTTTTTCATTTCCTGAAAAGTTTTATAAAAATCCAATTTTAAATCAGAAATTTTAACAGTGTCTCCAGTTTCAAAAAATCTTTCAAATAACGTTTTCTCAAAACCTTCAAGTTTTCTATCATCATTTTTAAGCTTGATTATTTTTTGTTCTTTAGAATCTGGCAAAAGATTTCTTACTGTTTTTACTTCTTCAAGTCTTATGTATTTTCTGATTGCCAAATCAAAAATTGTTGCAACAATATCATCTCTTTCAAGTTTTGCAGTGTCTATTGTCCCGGCAAGAGCTGGAGCTATTCTTTGTTTTTTCTCATCTTTTGGAATATCAAAATTAACAGCTGGCGGACCAAATCTTTTTTTATTTTTGTTTTTTTGATACCAGTAAATGAGATATCCACCAATTATAAAATTGAAAAAAATAAAAATTAGATAATAATTTGCAAAAATCAGTTCTGCAACTTTCTGTCCTAATGATTTTGGAGGCTCCTTGGTTAAAATACTTTTAGGGAATGTATTAACAGGAAAACCGGCAACTGCTGTAAACCCTGAGCCTGCATAAAGAGGTTGAGATGAAAATACTTTGTTTCCTGATATTTTACATAAGCTCTTTTTTGATCCTACTTCACCGGTAAAACATGACAGATTATTTGGGCTTACCTCAAGATCTGTATTAAAAGTTATTGATGCTTTTTCAATTACTACATCCCAATCGTTTCCTGTTGCGTTCCAATAGATTTCATCGTGATCTTCGTAATTACTTCCGATTCCGTTTTCCACAGTATAGGAAATTGTATACTTGTGAGAACCATTAATTATCTTACTTGCATCTCCAATTTTAAAATATATTTGTTCTTTATTTTGTGTTGTTGTAAATTTTTCGTCCTGCCCGTTTCTTAATACTTTTACGTCTTTGACTTTTATTATCCGGTATAGATCACCTACTCTTGAATAAAGAGGTATATATCTGTAAATTCCATGCTTGTCTAAATTTTCAAAATCATAATTTATAGTTTCTGTAAAATCCATTGAGCCGTCTTTATTAGCCGTTAAATCAACGTCGAATGAATGGATTATTTCTGCAAATATTACCTGGGGATTGAAAAGAAATAGAAAAAGAAATAAAACTAACGCAAAAGTCTTTTTCACAAAATAATTATACTACTTTAAATAATGCGTGTATTTGAGGTGTTTTCCTTTTGCTTTTTTAACAGGGTATTTCTTTTCATTTTTCTTCATTTTTGTCAAAAATGCTTTTTCCATATCTATTTTTAAATAGTAAGATATAAGTAAAATCCAATAAAGCGTGTCTGCAAGCTCTTCTCCGATTTCTTTTTTGTGTTTTTTAATATGTTCTTTTATTTCTTGTTCTGATTTCCACTGAAAATGTTCTAAAACTTCACTTGCTTCAAGTTGAAGTGAAATTGCTAAATCTTTTGGATTATGAAACTTAGACCAATCTCTATCATTACAATGCTTAACTATAATATCTGTTAATTTTTTAATATCCGACATGGCCAGATTTTAGCACTTTGAACAATTCTTAGAAAGATATAGAATATTTTTATGGTTGATGTTCATTGTCATTTGAACTTTAAGGCTTTTGAAAAAGATTTTGACGAAGTTATTAAGAAAGCTTTTAAAGCAGGCGTTAGTAAGATAATAAACGTAGGAACCTCTCTTGAGTCAAGTCGAAAAGCAGTTGAACTCTCCAAAAAATACGAAAATCTTTATGCGATTGTCGGAATCCACCCACACCACGCCGACAAGCTCGAAAAAGGTTGGGAGGGCGAACTTAAAAAAATTGCACAAAATAAAAAAGTTGTCGCAATTGGTGAAATTGGTTTAGATTATTTTAGTTATAAATCAAACAGTATAGTTGATCCAGGTTTACAGAAAAAGGTTTTTGAAACTCAAATTCAACTAGCACATGATTTAAACCTTCCTCTTCAAATTCACAATCGGCAGGCAGGAGAAGATATTTTGGAAATTTTAAATCACCATAAAAATTTACTTAAATCAATTCCAGGCATGTTTCACTGTTTTGCAGGAAGTTTTGAAACTTTGAAGGAAGCTTTGGATTTAGGATTTTATATAGGGTTTGACGGAAATATTACTTATGAAGGAATAGCTAAAGGTGAAACAATTGCGTTAAGTGATCTTTGCGGAAATACTCCCCTTGAAAGAATTGTTACTGAAACAGATGCGCCCTTTCTTACTCCAGAGCCCCATCGCGGTAGCCGAAACGAACCTTCCTATGTTATAATCGTGGGTGAAGAAATAGCAAAAATTAAAGTTATTTCCTTTGAAAAGCTTAAGGAAATAACAACCCAAAATGCAAAAAAAGTATTTAAACTAAACGCTATACGCTAGTCGCCCTGCCTGCCGGCAGGCAGGTAAACGCTAATATAATATGACAAGTTTTTTCGATAAAATCTTTACAACATATCCTGTAAAAACCCGAAGGACTCTGGAAGTTTTACCGGGTCTTGTTTCATGGTCATTGATATTTTTTCCATTCTGGGGAAGTTTTTTTATTCCCTGGGTTGTTGCCTATTTTATTTTATTTTTTGATGTTTACTGGTTTTATAAATCATTTTCTTTGGCAATAACTGCATTTATTGCATCACGTAAAATAAAAAACGCTGAAAAACAAAACTGGATTTCTCTTGTAAAACCGCTTGAAAACTTCGAGAAAATGTCCCACATTTTAATAATTCCGAATTATCAGGAAAGTGCAGAAAAGATAAAAATAAGTCTTCAGAGCTTAAGCCGGCAGACGTTTCCGGTTAAGAGAATTTATATTGTTCTTGCAATGGAAAAACGCGAGGAAGCAGCCAAAAAAAAGGCAGAAATATTGGTAAACGAATTTAAAGAAAAGTTTGGTGATATTTTTGCAACCTTTCATCCCGACATAGAAGGAGAAGTTAAGGGAAAATCCAGTAACGAAGCTTATGCAGGAAAAACCGCATATAAAAAATTAGTTGGACAGGGAATAATTGATGAAAATTTTACAACAATTTCATCTGTTGATGCGGATTCTATTTTTGATTCTCAATACTTTGCATATCTTTCATACAGTTTTCTGAAAGACGAACAAAAATATAATAAATTTTGGCAGTCTGCAAATGTTAACTATAATAATTTCTGGAATGTTCCCGCGCCTATAAGAATAATTTCGTTTTTCGGAAGTCTTTGGAGAACCGGGCTCTTGATACAGAAAGACAGACTTGTTTCAAATTCTACTTATTCGTTATCTTTAAAACTTTTAAAGGAAATAGGATTTTGGGATACCGATGTAATTCCTGAAGATTACAGAATATTTTTTAAAGCTTTTTATAAAACTAAAGGACAAGTATGGATGGAACCGATATTTTTAAAAACCTCTATGGATGCACCTTTATCCTCGTCTTATATAAAGTCGTTAAAGAATAAATATCAGCAGGAAAGACGCTGGAGTTGGGGCGTATCCGATGATCCATTATTTATTAAATGGTGGTTTACTGTTCCGGGGGTGCCTTTTGTAAGAAAAACTATGATGCTTTTAAATGTTTTACTCGACCATTTCCTCTGGCCCGTTAACTGGTTTATTATCACAATTGCTGCAAATATTATGCCTTTTATAAACCCTGTTTTTTCAAGAACCACACTTGGATACAATCTTCCGCGCCTTGCAGGACTTATTCTTACTTTGTGTCTTATCGCAACTGTTGCAATGCTTATTGTCGATTACAGACAGCGTCCAAAACATCACAAAGTATCCAAAAAAAGACAGCTTCTCTTTCCTTTAGAGTTTATCATGCTTCCGGTTGTAGGTTTTTTTCTTTCTGCTCTTCCTGCACTTATTTCCCACACCCAGCTTATGCTTGGAAAAAGACTGGAATATAAGGTTACAGAAAAGCTTTAAAACTTAATGTTTTGGTGTAAAATATACTTATGAGAGTTCTATCCACACTTGAAAAAAGTAAAAGCTTCTGGTTTCTACTTTTTACGGCCTTCCTTTTTTTTCTTCTTAGATTTCCATCTATGTTTGAACCGTATTGGTATGGAGATGAAGGAATTTATCAGGTTTTAGGGCTTGGAATGGATAATGGAAGGGTGCTTTACAGAGATATTTTTGACAATAAACCTCCTTTTCTTTATATACTTTACGGCATTTTTGACTCGGATCAGTTTTTACTCAGGCTTTCATCTTTGGTATTTGGTATTTTTTCCGTTGTCTTATTTTTTAAACTTGCTCAAAAACTATTAAATAATATAAAGGCTGTTTATTTTTCTACCTTTTTCTTTGCTGTAATTTTCGGCCTTCCGATTATTGAGGGAAATATTGCAAATGCGGAAAATTTTATGCTCTTATTTAATATATTAGCCGGAATTTTTATTTTGAAAACTACAGAGAATGAAAACACCGCAAAAAAAACAAAACTTCTTCTCTGGTCAGGAATTATATTGTCTGTCTCATTTCTTTTTAAAATTGTAGGTATTTTTGATTTTGCGGCATTTTTTGTATTTTTATTTTTTATCGGCTTTTCTAAAAAATTTGAGGATTTATATAACCCAAAAGCGGTAATTGCCGGTATAAAAAAACTGATTCCTCTTATAACCGCTTTTTTAATTCCTATTATTTTAGTAGCTTTGTATTTCTTAATTAATGTTTCATTCTCTTATTTTCTTAAGGCATCTTTTTCAAATAACATCGGGTATGTTGGATACGGAAATAAGTTCATAATTCCCCAGGGACTTCTTATTTTTAAACTTCTGCTTCTTTCTGCCGGTCTTTTGTTTGTGTTTTGGAAAAAAGAAGCATTGGGAAAAGAAAGAGTATTTATTTATATATGGTTTTTCTTTTCTCTTTTTAATGCATTTTTTTCCCAGAGGCCATACACGCATTATGTTCTCGTTGTGCTTCCCTCATTTTGTCTTTTCTTAGGCCTTTTGCTGCAAAAGAGTAAATTACTAAAACTTGATTTATTGATTTTTATAGTAAGTTCCTTTTTTCTCCTGACGCAATTTTCTTATTATATAAAAACGGCCTTTTATTATCAGAACTTTGTACAATTTATTGCAGGCAAAAAAAGCGTGTATGACTATCAAAGATTTTTTGACGGAAACACCCCAAATGATTATGAAATTGCAGGATATATAAACAGTAAGTTAGGAAAAAATGATAATCTGTTCATCTGGGGAAACAACGCACAGGTTTATAAATTAACAAATAAACTGCCTCCCGGAAGATATACTGTTGCTTATCATATTACAAATTACGAAAACGGGTATCAAAATACGGAAAACGGATTAAAGGAAAAAAATCCAAAAATTATTGTGGTAATGCCTAATGTTTCCGCTTATCCATTCTCGCTTATGGGGTATTTTCATAAAATAAATATTAACGGAATAAGCATATATGAAAAACTTTCTAACTAATATCCGTATAGACAAAATAATAGTCAATGAATTTGTAATAAGCTTTATTGTTTTATTAATAACTATTGTATTTATTGCTATAAACTACAAAAATCTTCCCCCCTTTATACCTATTTTTAACCAGCTTCCCTGGGGAAATCAAAGACTTACTCCAACGCCGGGAATTTTTATTCCTGTTGTATTGTTTTTTGCGGTATTTATTTTTAATTTAATTTTTTCCTATATGCTTTATAAGAAAAACAACCCCTTACTTGGCAGAATTATTGCTGCTGTTACACTTCTTATTGCAGTAATAAATTTAATATTTATTATACGCACCGTTTTACTGGTTTTATAATGTTAAATCTTTATCTGGTTGTTTTTTTTCCTTTTTTAGTATCTTTCTTATTAACATTAATTTGCGTTCCTATATCCTTATTTTTTTTGAGGAAATACAAAATAATCGACGACCCAAAAAAACATAAGCACCCTGCGATTTTACATAAAAAACCGGTTCCAAGAGGCGGTGGAATACCCCTTTTTATCGGCATATTTATTACAAGCTTAATATTTCTTCCCTTTTCAACACTTATATCTGCGGCTTTTTTTGCTGCGTTTATTTGTCTGGTAGTTGGAGTTTTAGACGATAAATTTGATATCTCCCCTTATCTTCGTTTTGCCGTAAACATACTTTGTGCCGTGTTTGTTGTTTATTTTGGCGCAAATATTCCGTTTATTACAAATCCTTTCGGCGGAATTTTATATTTAAATACGCTGGAAATTCCATTTTTAAATATTCCTGTATTATCATTATTCTCTAATTTAATCGCAATTATTTGGATAGTATGGGTTATGAACATGTTAAATTGGAGCAAGGGTGTTGACGGACAAATGCCTGGCATTGTTGCTATTTCTGCAGTCGTAATCGGAGTACTTAGTCTAAGATTTTCTGTTGCCGACCAATCCAGTCTTACAGCAGCTACTCTTTCATTTATCCTTGCGGGTTCTTCTCTTGCATTTCTTATATTTAATTTTTATCCGGCAAAAATATTTCCGGGATATGGGGCAACGGCCATATACCTTCTTTTAGCTGTTGCATCAATCCTTTCAAGCGCAAAACTTGCTACAGCTATTTTGGTTATGGGAATTCCTATGACCGACGGGCTTTTTACAATTTTAAGAAGGCTGGCAAGCGGAAAATCACCATTTTGGCACGATAAAAAACATTTACATCATTTGCTTTTAAGTTTAGGGTTTGGCCAAAGACGGATTGCCCTTTTTTACTGGATTATATCTGCAATACTTGGCGCTTTATCGCTTGTTTTATCAAGCCAAGGTAAGTTATTTGCTATAATAATGCTTGTAATTATTGCGTGGGGAGCAATTCTTTTCCTGCATTTATTAATTAGAAAAATAGATGACAAAACTACTCTTTAACATATTAAGACTTATAAGACCAAGGCAATGGATAAAAAATTTTGCCCTATTTGCTGCGATTACTTTTTCCGGTGAATTATTTAACCCGCCTGTTTTTTCTAATGTTTTTTATGCTTTTTTAATTTTTTCCGGACTATCCAGTGCAACTTACATAATCAATGACATTTTTGATATTAAAAAAGATAAGCTTCATCCGTTTAAGCGCTTCCGACCATTAGCCCATGGAGATATACCCGTGTCTTTTGGCATAAGTCTTGCAATTCTTCTTATAATTACAAGCCTTTCTTTTGCCCATAATATTACTCCTACTTTTTTTGCCGTATCCATACTCTATCTTATTATTCAGTTCTTATATTCTTTATATTTAAAATCTCTTGCGGTCGTTGACATACTGGCGCTTGCAAGCGGATATATATTAAGAGTTTACGGAGGGGAATTTGCCAGCGGCTTCCATATTTCTGTCTGGCTTTTGCTTACAACAATATCTATTTCGCTTTTCCTTGCTGTAGGCAAAAGAAGATCAGAACTTACACTTCTTTCTGCAAATAAAACAGCGGATCTTTCCTCTGTCCGCAAATCATTATCACATTATTCCGATAGACTCTTGGATGTGTACGCATCTATATTTGCTACATCTACTTTCATTTCATATTCTTTATTTACATTTTTGGAAAATCCCGGAGGATTTAGACTGAATTTAAACATTCTGCTTCCCCAAGAACTTTCTACTTTTTTTGAAAGAAAATGGCTTATGATTACGATAATTCCCGTTGTATACGGGCTTATGAGATATTTACAGGATATTTATGAAAAGCACGAAGGTGAAAGTCCCGAAAGAGTTTTGCTTTCCGATAAGCCCTTGCTCGCAACAGTAATTTTTTGGGCGGTTTTAGTAGTATTTTTAATATATTTTGTGGGCTCTTAACTTTATTTTTCGGCGTATTGGGAGCTTACCCAGCCTTCCTGTTTGTCCTTTAACTGAATTTTATACCAGCCTTGTCTTTCCTCTAATAAATCAAAGATATCCCCAGGATTTACTCTTCCAATTTCCTCTGAAGAAACCGAGGGCTCTTTTCTTACCCTTAAAAACCCTGTCGGCGTTTCTAAAATTGTTATTGTTTGGCTTGCAACTTTTGCAGATGGGGAAGAAATAAGCGTTGCTGACGAAGTTGCAACTTCGGGGTCTATCCCCAAATAAACAATAGCCTCAAGTTTATATCCTAATACTGTTTTTATTCTTAGGATTTTCTCTTTATATCCTTGCTTTACTATTTTTATTTCATGGTCTGACTCTGTAATGTTTTTAAGCAAAACGGGAGTTTGACCAACTAAATCACTATCTAAAAAAACTTGCGATTTGTCGGGAAAGGAAATAACGCTGATTTGGGCATTCTTCTTATCTGTTATTGGAACAAGAGTAATTATGCTTGCCTGTGCTAAGGCCGTTTGTGCAAAGTTTCTGTCAACTACTGTCAGTACTTTTGGCGAAATATTTATTTTCCGCTGAAAAGGCTCGAAATTTCCCTCCTGCGGGACGAGTCTTATTGTGTATTCTCCAACATCAAGCATTTTATTTCCTTCACACTGACAAAGAGGAGTTTCTCCGATTAGTTTTTCATTAAGATAAACTTTTGACTTGGGAGATGATGTTACCTGCAGGGCGCCTTTTGCCGGGCGTCTATTTAAAAGAAAAACCACCAAAACAAAAATAAGAAGAGCTATTAAAAAACAGACTGCAACAAATATTACCTTTTTCACTTTTTAGATTATAGCTTATTAAATCAAATAAAAAAACCACAGAACGCGGTTTTAGTAGGCACTAGTAATCCATTCCGCCGGGAGGCATTCCTGGAGCTTCCTTTTTCTCTTCCGGAATATCTGTAATTAAGCTTTCTGTGGTTAAAATCATTGTCGCAACAGAAACCGCATTTTCAACAGCAGACCTAGTTACTTTTGCCGGATCTATTATCCCTTCTTTAATCATATCTACATAACTATTTTTCAAAACATTGTAACCAAAGCCTTGCGCTTGTTTATTGATATTATCTATAACAACATCTCCATTTAATCCTGCATTTTCTGCTAATTTTCTTGTTGGTGATTCCAAGGCCTTTCTTAAAATACTTACTCCGGTTGCCTCATCACTATCTGCCTCTGTATGTTTTAAAAGTTTTGGATCTAAAACTTTAATTGCTTCCAAAAGAACCACTCCTCCGCCTGCTACAATACCTTCCTCCAAAGCTGCTTTTGTTGCAGCAACTGCATCCAGCACTCTTTCTTTTTTCTCTTTCATTTCCACTTCTGTTGCTGCTCCAACATTTATTACAGCTACTCCTGCGGAAAGTTTTGCTAAACGCTCCTGAAGTTTTTCTTTATCAAATTCAGAAGTTGAATCTTCAATTGCTTTTCTGACCTGTGCTATTCTTGCATTTAGCACCTGCTTGCTTCCTTTTCCTCCGATTATTCTTGCGTTTTCCTTATCTGCCCAGACTTTATCTGCTCTTCCGCAATCTTCCAAAGTTACGCTTTCAAATTTTATTCCCGTATCTTCCGAAATTACATTTCCTCCCGTTAGAATTGCAATATCTTCCAGCATTTCTTTTCTTCTGTCCCCAAATCCCGGCGCTTTTATAGCTAAAGTATTTACTGTTCCCCTAAGCTTATTTACAACTAAAGTTGCCAGGGCTTCTCCTTCGATATCATCTGCAATTATTACTAAATTCTTTGATGTTTTGACTAAATTTTCTAAAAAGGGAAGTAATTCCTGTAAATTTGAGATTTTTTTATCCGTAATAAGAATATAAGGATCTTCAATTTCTGCTTCCATTCTGTCTGCATTTGTTACAAAATAAGCGGACGCATATCCCTTATCAAATTCCATTCCTTCTTTATATTCAATTTCCGTAGTTAAACCGCGGCCTTCTTCAACCGAAACAACTCCGTCTTTTCCTACTCGCTGAAGCGCTTCCGCAACCAGCTTTCCAATTGTTTCGTCTCCTCCTGAAATTGTAGCCACCTGGGAAATTTCCGCATCGTTTTTAATATTTATTGTTTTTGCTTTACTTTTAATAAACTCGACAACTGCCTGACAAGCTTGTTCCAGTCCTTTTTTTAAAAACATAGGGTTTGCGCCTGCTGTAATATTTTTAATTCCCTCATCAACTATTGCGGCAGCTAAAATTGTTGCTGTGGTTGTTCCGTCTCCTGCAACGTCTGCAGTTTTACTTGCAGCTTCTTTCACCAGCTGCGCTCCCATATTTTCAAACGGGTCTTTTAACTCAATTTCTTTGGCAACAGTTACCCCGTCGTGAATGACACTTGGTGCTCCCCATTTTTTATCTAAAGCAACATTTCGCCCCTTTGGTCCAAGAGTTGTTGCAACAGCTTTTGTAAGCTGATCTACTCCGCTTTGTAATTTTTGCCGTGCCTCTGCTGAATATAATAATTGTTTTGCCATTCGTTCCTTTCAGTCAAAATTATAAATTAAAAATTAGATCTCAAAAAGATTTTAGATTTAATCTATAATCTTTAATTTAGCCGTCAATGACGGCTAGTATATCTTTTTGCTCTACTATAGTATATTCAAAACCATTTAATTTAACTTCATTTCCGCCCCATTTTTTATACATTACTTTCTGTCCTACTTTTACAATCATTGGTAAAGTTTTTCCATCCGGGGTAACATGACCTGTTCCAATTGCCACAACTTCACCCATTTGGGGTTTTTCTTTTGCACTATCAGGCAAAATTATTCCAGAGGCAGTTTTTTCTTCCGCCTCAAGCGGTTTTATTAAAACATTATCAAATAGTGGTTTTACGTTTATTTTTGTCATAATCTTCTCCCGCTGGTCTTTCCTTGAGGCGTGAACAAAAGTTGTCAAAGCCGAAAGGTTAAATTCCTGCCGGGATTGCCTAAAAAATATCACTCGAGCAAAGTGACTGCTTGATTTTAGCGCAAAAATTTTTTAATGTCAACAGTCTGTATTTCCTTGACACAATCTAGTATTTTCTATACCATAAAACTTAACTAGTTTATGTCTTTAGTATCCGGAAAAAAACTTTTCCTTCTTGGATTTTTTATTGTATTGTTAATAGCTCTTC
>Ga0210057_1009041_pt1 | contig 11633 bp, 12 predicted proteins | sample CryGeyCG2114_010_2_FD_183968 | JGI IMG/M metagenome (GOLD analysis project Ga0210057, IMG submission 183968) | Groundwater microbial communities from aquifer - Crystal Geyser CG10_big_fil_rev_8/21/14_0.10 (SPAdes) (version 2) | ecosystem: Environmental > Aquatic > Deep subsurface > Groundwater ...
TTTTCATCCTTATAACATCTCCTCCAACTTTTGTTTTAAGATTGTCGGGGGTATCGAGCGCTATTACCTTCCCATGGTCAATAATGGCAATCCGGTCGCAGTTTTCGGCTTCATTCATGTAATGCGTAGTCATGAATATGGTCATTTCTTTTTCGCGTTTCAATTTCAAAATGTAACTCCACAAATGAGCGCGCGTTTGCGGATCAAGTCCAATAGTCGGCTCATCCAAAAACAATACGGTCGGATAATGGATAAGTCCGCGGGCTATTTCTAGGCGCCGCTTCATTCCGCCGGAAAAGTTCTTTATTACTTCGTTTCGTCTCTCCCATAAATCCACCAAATCCAATACTTCTTTTTCCCGTTTTTTGTACTCATCGTTCGGCACGCCGTACAATTTTGCGTGGAAACGAAGATTTTCTTCGGCGGTAAGCCGGTCATCCAGCGAGGGGTCCTGAAAAACAAGACCGATAGACTTGCGTACTTCGTCTTTTTGAGATAAGATATTGAACTTATTTATGAACGCCTCGCCTTCAGTCGGCGAAAGAATGGTCGAGAGCATGTTTATAGTTGTTGATTTTCCCGCTCCGTTCGGTCCAAGAAAACCAAAAATCTCTCCCTTCTTTACCTCAAAGGATATACGGTCAACGGCCGTAATGCCGTTGAATTTTTTTGTCAGGTTTTTTACTTCAATAATGTTATTCATAGCTATTTTGGTTAAATTATAATTCTCGCCGACGCAAGAGGACAGCATTGATGGCAACAATGACCGTGCTCGCAGACATAAATACGGCCGCCAATGCTGGCTCCAGGATAATTCCTTTAAATGCGAGAGCACCGGCCGCTAGAGGCAATGCGACAATGTTATATCCTGTTGCCCAAAAGAGATTCTGGATCATCTTCGTGTATGTCATTTGCGACAACCTGACGATCTTCACGATATCCCGGGGATCGTTTCTAACGAGAATAATTCCGGCTGATTCAATGGCGACATTCGTACCGGCACCGATGGCAATGCCGAGATCGGCCTGGGTAAGGGCTGGTGCGTCATTGATGCCGTCTCCGACCATCGCAACCTTAAGATTACGCTTCTGAAGTTCTTTAACTTTTTCAGACTTTTGGTGAGACAGTACACGGGCAAAGTACTCATCGATGCCAAGCTCGTCGCTTACCCATTTGGCCACATCTTCGGAATCACCGGTGATCATTGCAGATTTAATACCCATTTCCTTAAGTGATTTGATTGCTTCTCGCGACTCTTCCCGGATAATGTCAGCGAGAGCGATCGCACCTAAGAGAGTTTTATTTTTGAGGGTAAAAATAATGGTCTGTCCTTTTTTACCAGCATCCTGAACCTGTTTAGAAAGCTCGGCTGGAATGCCCACTCCAATATCTTCGAGAAGCGCCGGTCCTCCCACCATGACTTCCATATCATTAACTAACGCTTTTACGCCCCTTCCTTTCAAAGCTTCAAATTTCTTCGGCTCCTCAAGTGAGATTGCTTGTTCTTTTGCTTTAGCAACAACAGCCTTTGCAATCGGATGCTCGGAAAGAGCATCAAGCGAGGCGGCTAATTTTACGACCTCCTCTTTAGATTGACCGGCGACATTCCATACTTCTATAACACCAAATTCACCTTTCGTTAAAGTCCCTGTTTTATCAAAAAGAACGGTATTAATTGTTCGGGCGGCTTCCAGAGCGAGCCTCTGTTTTACAAGGAATCCATTTTGTGCCGCTTTGGTCGTGGAGATTGAGGCGACAAGCGGTACCGCAAGACCCAGCGCATGTGGACAGGCGATCACGAGCACTGCGACGAGACGGGCTACAGCAAATCCAACCTCCGCACCAGACAGAAGCCAGGCAACTAATGTTATACCTCCTCCCGTAACGGCGATAATGGTTAAATAGAGTGCCGCTCGGTCTGAAAGCATCTGGAGCCGTGACTTCGATGCCTGGGCTTCCACAACCAAGCGCATGACACCGGCAAGAAATGTTTTCTCTCCGATTTGAGCAACTTTTATTTTCAATGCACCATCTCCGTTGATCGTGCCAGCAATAACTTGATCATTTGGTTTTTTAGAAACAGGATTTGACTCGCCGGTGACCATTGATTCATTTACATCGGAGTCGCCATCAATAATCGTGCCGTCGGCGGGAATTTTTGTTCCGGGTCTTACCAGAACAGTGTCATTCTCCCGGAGCTCGGAGAGGGCGACTGTTTCCGTCTTACCATTGCGTATCACTTCGGCCGTATCAGGAAGCAGTTTCGACAATTCTTTAAGTGCGCCCTGCGCTCCAGACACGGCACGCATCTCAAGCCAGTGGCCGAGAAGCATAATGGTAATAAGCGTTGTCAGCTCCCAAAACAATGCTTCTTCGCCCGCGAATACAGCGTATAAGCTCCAGAGATACGCGGCTGAAATGGCAATACCGATAAGAGTCATCATGCCTGGCAGACTTCCTCTAATTTCTCTCCATGCTCCAGCGAGAAAAATCCAGCCACCGTAGAAAAAGACAATTGAGCCAAGTATTAAAGGCATATACTCCGATCCGGGAAAGTCCGGCGGAGACCATTTGAAAATCTTCTCGACAACATCGGCATAGAGCACCACCGGAATGGTGAGGATGAGACTTATCCAGAACTTTCTGAAAAACATGGCGGTGCTGTGGCCAGCATGTTTGTCATGTCCGTCGTGATCCGTCGTCTTTTTGACCTTTGCTGGAACAAGATTCATACCGCACTCCGGGCACATGCCCGGCTTATCATGCACGATCTCCGGATGCATGGGACAGGTGTATATTTTTTGTTCTGATTGGTTCATAAATTAATTCTAACGATAAAATTTTAAATAATGAATGCGGTTATGGCGACTGCCGCGCCGACAAGAACGGAGTAGATAATAATCTTCCATGCTCTGCGGCGATCTTTGGCGCGAAATTCCGCCTGCGACACAGAATCGGTTTTGCCAACGTCGCCGAAGTTAAAGAGCGATGCGAAACCAAAAATCTCTCCCTTCTTTACCTCAAAGGATATACGGTCAACGGCCGTTAAACCATTGAATTTTTTTGTCAGGTTTTTTACTTCAATAATGTTATTCATAACGCAATGCTTCCATCGGACTTTTAAGCGATGCTTGGCGGGCCGGGTAGAGACCAAAGGTCAATCCTATAGCGGTAGATACTCCCAAGCCCAGTAACACTGCCGAAAGCGGTACTGTAAATACCCATTGAAGCAAGAAAATTTTTGACAACACCAAGGAAGCAATAAAAGAAAATCCGACACCAAGAAGAATTCCTACAATGCCGCCCAAGGCGGTAAGAATCACTGCTTCCATCAAAAATTGAGTCAGAACATCTTTTTCTGTGGCGCCAAGTGCTTTTCGCAGGCCAATTTCACGGGTTCGTTCGGTAACCGATACGAGCATAATATTCATAATGCCGATGCCACCCACAACAAGAGAAATGGCGGCAACCGACACCAAAAGAATGGTGAGGATGCTCGTGATTGCGCTTACGCGCTCTGCGGCGTCTGCTTGAGTAGTAACATGAAAATCGTCTTTTTCAGGATCATCAATGTTATGTGTTTCGCGCAGGGTAAGTTCAATATCCCGCACTACGCGCGGGACAGCGTCTTCACTCTCCGATTGCGCGAGAATCATATTAAAATAGTTAATTCCCATCAGATATTGTTGGGCTGTTGAATAAGGAACAACCACTATGTCGTCGACATTAAAAAGGGCAACCTGTCCCTTCGGAGGTAAAACACCAACGACTCGGAACGACCTTCCTTTTATTTTTATCTTCTCTCCCAAAGCGTCTGACGCGCCGAAAAGTTTTTCCTTTACTTCTGAACCTATAATTGCGACGCTCGCTTTCTGGCGGATATCTTCATCGGTAAAAAACGACCCTTCTCTCGGGTAGATATCAAGAATTTTTGCAATGAGCTCTGATGCGCCAAGCACATTTTTCCGCACAGACTCATTTTCAAATGCTACGGTGGAGACCTGCATCACTGCCGGAGTAAGTTCTTTGAGTCCTTGCACGTTGGCTTTGTTTTTGAGCGCCTCCACGTCTTTGAGCTTGAGGGAATCGGTGGAAATTTCCGCAAAACTGGAAGGTCCCGTCGGTTCTCTGCCCGGCGCGATAATAATTGTCCGCGATCCTAATCCACGGACTTGATTCAAAATAAGGTCCTCGGCGCCACGACCCACAGACATAACAAGAATAATGGCAGTGATACCAATAACAATCCCCAGAATCGTAAGAAGCGATCTGGAGCGGTGAGCTTGAAGCCCATTAAGGGCGGTTTTAAGACTGTGGCGAATGGTCATAATTATTTTTTGAAATGATCACGAGCAATATGGCGATGTTCGACCCTTTTGTCGCTCTCTATATTGCCATCGCGCATAGTGATGATACGCTCGGCGTGCTCTGCGGTATATGTCTCGTGGGTAATGAGAATGACTGTTTTGCCATGCTTTTCCGAAAGCTGCTGGATAATATCCATTACTACTTTTCCTGATTTGGAATCAAGATTGCCAGTCGGCTCATCAGCAAAAACAACCAACGGGTCATTGACCAGGGCGCGCGCGATGGCGACCCGCTGTTTTTCTCCCCCCGAAAGCTGAGACGACTCATGATCTAGGCGGTGCGAAAGCCCGACCGATTCAATGGCTTGACGCGCAAGATCATCCCATTTTTCCTCTGGCGTGTCCGAATAAAGCAATGGTAGTTTTACATTTTCAAGCACGGTAGTTCTGGCAAGCAAATTGAACGCTTGGAAAACAAAACCGAATTTTTTGTTGCGAACCTTGGAAATTTCTTCTTTTGAGTATTCATCGGCTGTTTTTCCGTCAAAACGGTACTCTCCGCCTGTGTGCTCGTCAAGAAATCCTAAAAGATGCAGAAGCGTTGATTTTCCCGAACCAGAGGGTCCCATGATAGCCACAAATTCCCCCGGTTTTACCGAAAAAGAAACCCCATGCAGGACTGGAGTGTCTACACCGTCGTTGTAATATGTCTTTTCTAAATCTTTTACTTCAATGATTGCCATATATTATTCTTCGCTATTATTAATGACCATAGCCGTTGCGGAATCTTCCGCGCGCTTCGGCTGTTCGGGAGGCTGACGCAGGAAAAGCGCCACAAATACGCCCACTGCCATAATGCCCGCAGCGATAACGAAGACTTCGCCGTATGCCATGATTTGCGCCTTGAGGATGATGAGTGTGGTAACCTCCTGCATAACCTGCGGGCCTGGGGCGTTGATGATTGCGTCTTGACCAAGTTCGAGCACATTCGACTCAATAAGGCTGGTGAGAATCGTGCCGAAGAATGCAATGCCGACGGCGCCGGCGATATTGCGTACGAGGTTTAAGACGGCTGAAGAGACGCCCACTTCATTTGCTGGCACGGAGTTTGTGGCTGCGGCAGTCATTGGCGCCATGCCGAGGCCAAGCCCAGCGGCAAAGACGACGAGCGGCAGCATAAGATCAAGCGACGTCGTCTTCACATCGAGGCCGGAAAAAAGATAAATACCGAAGGCGCCGATCGCCATGCCGGCTGCGACGAGATATCGCAGTGGGAGAATCTGCGACAATTTTCCGCCTAGAGGCGCGGCCACAAACATCGTAAGCGCCATAGGTATGAACAAGAAGCCGGTATGCGTTGCGTCAAGCCCGAGGTATGTTTGCGCGAACACGGGAATGAGGAACATTGCGCCCATCATGCCACCGAAGGTAATGAACGAGAGCAGAAGTATGTTTGAGTAGATTGGATTGGTAAATAGCTTGAGATCGACCACCGGATCGTCTGCGCGTTTTTCAATACGATAAAAGAGAAACAAAAATACAGCCACGATTGCATATGCAAGAAGGCTTTCCCACGAGAGCCACCCCCAATCGCGGCCTTTCTCAAGGACAAGGACGAGCGATGAGAGGGCAACCGCAAGCGCCGAAGCGCCCTTGTAGTCGAATCCTGATTTTGTGTCTACCGGCTTGTCATGCGGCAGATACCATAATGTCATGAGAATGCCGAGGATGCCGACAGGAATGTTGATATAGAACAACCAGCGCCACGAGAAATTATCTATCAAAGGTCCGCCGATAAGGGGGCCGAGAACCGCCGAGACGGCAAATGACGCCGACCAAATACCGAGCGCCTGTGTCCTCGCCGCCGAGTCGGTAAACGTTTTCGCGATGAGCGCCATCGCAGTCGGATAGATTGCTGCGCCAGCGAAGCCTTGTAAGGCGCGGAACACTATCATAGAGGTCAGATTCCACGCCAGCCCGGCAGCGACAGAAATAATCGTGAACCCGACGAAGCTCCACAGATAGATAACGCGGTTCCCGAGCTTGTCGCCAAGCTTGCCGAAAACCGGAACGAAAACCGCATTTGAGAGTATATATGAGGTTGCAATCCACCCCGCAGCTGAAACGGTAATCCCGAAATCGCTGATCATGCCCGGCAGTCCGAGATTGACCACCGTGCGATCGAGACCGATGAGAAGCGTCCCGACCATGACGGTCACGAGCACTATCCACGGAGAATGCGTTTCTGTCCGGTTTTTCTTTGCCATAATCTGCATATTTGATTATTTGATATATATCCATAGTCGCGCCGACATTCCTTGTTTGAGTTCCGGATACCGCGATGCGTCAAATCTCACCTTTACCAAAAACTCTTTCGTAGGGCGTTTGTCGGAAATGGAAAATGAGAGACCTGTTTCCAGCGAGGCCGGGCTTATCTCGTCAACCGCGCCGACAAATTCGCGCGAGCCGAGCGCGTCAAAAGTAAATACGGCCCGCTGGTCAACCATAATTTTATCCAGCCCCTTATTTTCTTCAATTCGTCCGATAACGCGCAATTCTTTAGGTTCAATCATCGTCACGATGGTTTGGCCGGGAGAGAATGATTGTCCGATTGCTTTGTTGGCTATAATCACCAGCCCGTCTTTTTCGGTTTTGATAAGTTCGTCTCCAACGCGCGCCACCGGCGTATGCGCCAACACCATATCGCCCTCGTTAACCATCACCTCTCGCAGCACCTCGCCGTTTCGCGAAGAGAGTTCAATTTGCGGAGCGCGGAGTTCCGCTTTGTCTATATACACGCGGCTTGAGATGTTCTGCCATACGACGTATCCGGCGGAGAGCGCGATAAGCAAGACGGCAACGCCAGCAATAATTATTGTCTCGCGGTTGATACGGCGTAGGATATTTCGTTCCTCTTTGAGAATATTTTTCTCTTCACGCAATATTTCAGAGTTTGTTTCTCTTTGTTGTGTTATATGTTCTGCCATATATTATTCCTCGCTGAAGGTGATTACTTTATCTCCTTCGCTGATGCCGCTTATAATTTCAATATTTCCGTCAGAACCGCGGAGCCCCGTTTCCACTTTGACTTCGCGGAATCTCTCGCCATCCGCTATTCTCACGAATTGGTCTCCATTTTTTCTGATAATGGCTCGTTGAGGAATGGCAATCACATTCTCGCGGCTCGCGCTTGCGATATCTATATTGGCGGTCATACCCGATTTTACGCGCTCATCATTTTTAACGAATTGGAAGGTTACTTTGTATGTCGCCACGCCGTCCACAATGGTCTCCGCTGGATCAACGGCGACCACTTTTGCCTCAAAGACGACATTCCGGCCGTAGGCATCGAGCGTAACAAGAGATGTATTGCCAATGCTCACTTTGGCGATATCGGCTTCCGGCACGTTGGCTTCTATCTCAAATTTTGCCTCTGAAATAAGGGAAACCAAAGCGGCGTTCGCGGCAACGATTTCGCCAACTTTTGCATCCTGCGCGGTGATGACCCCGCCGAGGGGCGAACGGATGATTGTTTTTGCAAGCTGGGCGCGGTACGTCTGCGCGTTTGCTTGCGCGGATTTTACCTTTGCCCTCTGCGAGCTGATTTGCTCCGGCGCGGTTCCGGCTTTTTTGAGGGCCAAATCGCTTTCCGCGCTTGAGAGCGTGTTCCGGGCCGTGGTAATGCCGGCCGCAGCGAGCGCGATGGCATCGGCGTTGGCGGCTTTCTGGACCGCTAGTGCCGCCTGCGCTCCGGATGCGGATGTTATTTTTGAATTAACACTGCTCTTTTCCGCGTTTAAATTTGTGGTCTCCGTGGCGGTTATTTCGCTGTCTGACGGCACCGCGTCAAGCGCCTGTTTTACCTTTTGCAGCGCGCTGATTGCTTCAGCAAGCGCCGCAGAAATGTTCTCGTGGGTCGGATTGCCGGCCGCATCCTTCGCCATGCCAAATGCTCCCCCATCCAGGGTACTGATAAAATACGCTGTAAAACGGCCGGCATTCTCGGTGCCAAGGAGCTCTTGTACCGCCGCCGCTTTCGCATCAGCGATGCTCGCCCCGTATTGGTCATATGACGCAAAGTGCGCATACTGAATACCCGTAAGGGTCAAAAGCGCGATTTTGCCGCCGCTCACCGCGTCTTGGGCGGCGGCGAGGGCGTCGGTGTGCGCATCTTCCAAATCCGCTTCGGCTTTTTGCGTTACCACCTCAAGGTTTTTTTCAGCGTCGTCAAGGGAGCGCTCGGTATTCCCGACCTTTGTTTCGTATGTGTGGAGCTCTTCTTGGCGCGTGCCTTGTTCCAGCTCCGCTAATTTCGCCTGCTCTGATTCAACATTCGCTTCCGCCTGCAAAAGCTGCGCCGAAATTTCCCCGTTTTCTAAAAACACAAGCATCTGCCCGGGGCCGACCTTGTCTCCCACATCCGCATATACGCGCGATACTTTGCCGGATTTTTCAAACGCAAGCTGGACGCTCTCGGCCGGCTTCACGCGGCCGGTGACGCTCACCTCCTGGACAAGAGCGCGCTTCTCCGCGACAACAAAGTCGTATGTCGGGGCGTTATCCCGGCCCAAATAGGCGTAGCCGCCGATAATTCCTCCGATGAGGATTATGAGCGATATTATAACAACTGGTTTTTTTAAGAAATTGGTCATAAAATTTAAGAGAATTATTTATTGGTAAGAGCGAGAGAGTTTCTCAAGGATTTTGAAGAGTTCGCTTCTTTCTTTCGCGTTCAGGTTGCTCAAAATTTTTCGTACCCGAGTCGTTATTTTCTCAAAACCGCTCGCCAGAGCCGTTTTCCCTTTGGTGGTAACGACAAGACGCACAAATCTGCGGTCATTTTTATCATAAACGCGCTCAAGCTGTCCGGCTTTTACTAAACTATTGATGAGCGATGTCGCGGAAGGGGGAGTGATGCAGAGATAATCGGCGATATCCTTCATAGAAGGATTGCCATTTTCGGCCACATAACGAAGCGTCTCCAATTGAAGGAAAGAGAAAGGGTTGATTTTTTCGCGATCTTTAGCGCGCTCGCGGATGAGGCGGCTCACGGCAAAAATCATTGAGGTAAGTTGTTCTATATTGGTATGTTGCATAAGGTTAGATGGTCAAATTGTTAGATATTCTAAGTATATGGGAAAATAAAAAAGAAGTCAAGTCTTCTTACGAAGAAGAAGGTATACGGAAATTATCGCGATATAGTTTAGTATGAGAAACCAGGGCGTTCCCCAAGAGAAGCCATCGAATTTCCAGCCAGAGAGCGGCCATAAAAATGGCGTGGGATAGAATTGATATGAATGTGTTGGAATATCCAGGAGAATGTGGATAAACCAGCCTCCGAGTTCCCAGATTGGACGACGCAAAATTAAAAAAACAATCCCGAATACTATAAGAAATACGATGGCGCTGTGGCTTATGCCGTAAAGCATTGAAGTGAGCCGAAAAATCGGCAGAGTGTCTTGCGGAGCTGGTTCAACTTCTCCGGGCCGAGGCAGATCGGCGAAACTCATATCGCCAAAAATAAGATTTCCAAAAAGCCAAACAAAGCCAATGGTGAACGCAAAAAGATCGGGAAACACGCCCCAAAATGCCGCCATTTTGATATTAAATGGCTTTTTGGCTTTCCTATTGATTGCTTTGTATGCGGCCCCGGCCCAGAGGCCATGCGCAAAAATATCCATAGATTAAAAAAGATAGGCGAGAAAAGCGGCCGCCGCGCCGATAAGAACGGAGTAGATAATAATCTGCCAGGCCTTCTTGCGATCCTTGACGCGAAATTCGGCTTGCTGGACAGAATCGGTTTTACCGACATCGCCGAAGTTAAAGAGCGATACGAAACCAAAGTATGCGCAGAAATGCATATATGCTTGGAGAAAACCAGTCGCCGACATCATAGCCGGGAAAAACAGTAGAAGCCGCCATGCGGACGGAACGTCAAACCATATAAACGCCGCCCACAAGAGGACGGTCGCGATAAGTCCCATCCACCCTGCCTGTTTTCGTTTTTTAATTTCCGCGGGGCCGATATTGCAGACCCCCGGGATGTATTTTTCTTCCATAAATTTTTAGTTGAACCGATCTCTATATTTTCAATTAAAACCATCGCCTAACCTGTGATTTATATGATACATATTCTTCTTTAAACTTGTTCTCCAAATATTCTTCTTCTCGTAAAATTACGCCGTAATGCAAAATTGTAAGCATAGGCGGCAAAAACAGTAAAAGCCAATAAGTATTTAGAATAATACTCAGTCCGATATAAATAGAAATCATGGAAAGATACATTGGATTTCTGGTAAATTGAAAAGGCCCTGAAGTAATAATTTTATGAATAGGATTTCCATGATGTGGGGCTTCTCCCGATTTCTTGAATGTCTTAGCGGCCCAGATTATTAACGAAACTCCTGAAAGAATTAGGAGCCCTCCCGCAAAATAAACGTAACCGACGCTGGACTCAGAAAAAATTGCTAATTTTACTATAAAATTGAGCATGATCCCTAAGACTAGGAACGCAAGAAACAAAACCGGAGGTTTAATTACGACGCTAACCCCGTCTTTTTGATTAGTTACAGATGCATACATCATAAGATTGATATTTTTATGATTAACGCGCAACCAATATGGCTTTATTAAGATTGGCATCGGAGCTTAATTGCTTAAGCATAAAATCTGCCACATCAGCGCGGGAGATGGTCGGAAATACTCCTTTCAACTGCAGGGTTTCTCCGAACCTGTATATTTCCGTTTTGGGGCCGTTGGCCAAACCTACGGGGCGGACGATAACCCATTCCAGTCCGCTTTCTCTCACAGCTGACTCCTGAACTAACTTGTCGGCATATAACCCTTTCATGAATGTTTTGGTTAAGATGGAAATGAGAAAACTATTTTTCCTCACCGCGTCATCCATAAACATTGCCGATTCCACGATAAGCCGTTTTACCTTATGCGTTTTCATGCCCTCAATAATATTTTTCGTGCCCGGCCCCACCACTTTTGTTTTTGACGGCGGCTTAACGCCCAATGCCACGAGCGCCGCATCACTGCCTTGAATTGTCTTTGATACATCGTCCTTATTCAGGACATCACCTTTGATAATGTTTACTCTTTGATCGCTCACGGAAAGTTTTTGAGGATCGCGCACAAGAGCGGTGATTCCATGCCCTCGTTCCAGGGCTTGCTTGACGAGTTCTTTTCCCGTGCCTCCCGTGGCTCCAAAAATTGCAATTTTCATAGTTTGATCATTGAATAGCAGCCTCCTATTTACGACTGAAGCTCCGACAATCTACTTAGTAAGTCTTCGTTAGACGGTCTGTCGGTATAGCTTTT
>Ga0210057_1009042_pt1 | contig 11633 bp, 5 predicted proteins | sample CryGeyCG2114_010_2_FD_183968 | JGI IMG/M metagenome (GOLD analysis project Ga0210057, IMG submission 183968) | Groundwater microbial communities from aquifer - Crystal Geyser CG10_big_fil_rev_8/21/14_0.10 (SPAdes) (version 2) | ecosystem: Environmental > Aquatic > Deep subsurface > Groundwater ...
TCATTGTTACAGTATATCATATCATTGTGATATACTGTACCCATGCGATATACTGTGGATAATGCAAAACGAATCAGCAAAGTTGGGTTTGAACCTGAAAAGGATCAGAACCAAGAAAGGTATATCGCAAGGTGATATTGCCCGAGAACTGGAAGTCAGTCGCGGGTTTATTAGTACTATCGAAAATGGTAAGACAAATCCAACATTATCAACCATCTCTAAACTTGCCAAAGCACTTGGTGTTTCGAGTGATGCATTACTAAAATAAACTTTATGAATAAAAATAAAAATGACGCCTTGAGTAAAATAACTTCGCGTGAGGAAAATTTCTCAGAATGGTATCTTGACGTAATTCGCGAAGCGGATTTAGCCGAAAATTCTCCTGTGAGAGGTTCTATGATTATAAAACCCTACGGTTATGCTTTGTGGGAAAATATACAGAAAATTCTAGACAGCGAGTTTAAAAAACGTGGCACTCAAAATGCATATTTTCCACTTCTTATTCCAAAAAGCTTTTTAGAAAAAGAAGCTGAACATGTAGAAGGATTTGCAAAAGAATGCGCAGTTGTTACACACCATAGACTTGAAGAAAAAGACGGCAAGCTCGTGCCCGCGGGTGAACTTGATGAACCGCTTGTTATTCGCCCAACGTCAGAGACGATTATTTACGATGCGTTCTCAAAATGGATTCATTCATATAGAGATTTACCACTCATTATTAATCAGTGGTGTAATGTAGTTCGCTGGGAAATGCGTCCAAGGCTTTTTTTACGCACTACAGAATTTCTCTGGCAGGAAGGACATACAGCTCACGCCACAAGAAAAGAAGCGGATGAAAAAACACTTGAAATGCTTGAGGTTTATAGACAGTTTGTTGAAGATTATCTAGCCGTTTCCCTTGTTAAGGGTAAGAAAACTGAACCAGAGAAATTTCCTGGGGCTGAATATACATCCACTATTGAAGCCATGATGCAAGATGGTAAGGCCCTGCAGTCGGGTACGTCACATATGTTGGCGCAAAATTTTGCAAGATCTTTCGATGTTTCATTTCTAGACGAAAATCAAGAAAAACAATATGTATGGCAGACAAGCTGGGGTCTCAGTACGAGAATCATCGGTGCTCTTATCATGTCACATTCCGATGATAAGGGTCTCGTTCTGCCACCTAAGATTGCCCCAATACAAGTGGTGATAATTCCTATTTGGAGCAATGATGACGAAAAGAAAGATGTCTTCGCAGGAGTACAGAAAATTAAAACCGAACTTGAAGCCGGCGGGATTACATACAAAGCGGATGAGAGAGAAGGAAGACCTGGTCCCAAGTATTTTGAGTGGGAACGGAAAGGTGTTCCGCTTCGCATTGAGATTGGCCCTAAAGATGTTCAAAAACAGTCAGTGGTGATTGTCGATAGGATTACGGGTAAAAAAGAATTCATCTCAAATACAGAGATAACTACCAGTGTAAAAGAAAGTTTGGAACAAATGCAGAAAACACTACTGGAAAATTCAAGAAAATTCCGATTAGAAAATACTCGTGAAGTCTCAGATTACGAGGAGTTTAAGAAGATTATGAATGAGAAAAAAGGTTTTATTTTCACTCATTTGTGTTTAGATAAAAATTGCGAAGAAAAGATAAAAGAAGAAACAAACGCAAGTACCAGATGTATCCCTTTTGAGGGCGGACTGAACAATGCTGGTAAATGTATTTACTGCAAGCAAGATGCTCCCAACAAAGTCTTGTTTGGAAAAGCTTATTAAAATTTATGAAAAATGCAGTTTCACTTTTTGAAAAACAGGTTACTAAACATCCAGATAAGGTCGCAGTCGAATACAGAAATTCGACCATTACCTATTTAAAACTGAATGAGGAGTCAAACAAATTTGCTAACTATTTATTAGATTTAAAAGTAGAAAGAGACGATACCGTCGCTTTATTTTTGAGCAGATCGGTCGGGATGATATCAACTATTTTTGGTGTAGAAAAAGCTGGTTGCGCTTACTTACCTATAAATACAAATAATCCAATTAATCGAATAATGGATATTTTAAACGATTCAAAAAGTAGGATTCTGGTGACTGAGCATAAGTTTAAGGATGTAGTTCTGGAAGTTTTCTATAACTCTCCGTTTATAGAAAGACTGATTTTTCTTGATAAGGAACATGATTCCAAAACTGATTTCACTAATAGTAAAAAATTATGGAATTTTGTATCCGCTAAAGACGATTTAATAGAATCTTCTGGTTGGGTCAGTAGTTATACAAATAATCCATTTAGTCGTTCAGAAATTGATGAGTTAATTGGAAATGTCCTCACAAAAATTTCTGCTAATATCAAAAAAGACACTACAATATTGGAAATAGGATCTGGTAGTGGATTGATTGCGAAAGAGATAGCTCCAAAGGTGCATAAATACATTTGTGCAGACATTTCTGACGTAGTTTTGAAAAAATCAAAGCAAATGTTTCAGCATGAAGATATAAATAATATTGAATTTTTGCAAATAAATAGTGACAACACTTTTAATATAAAAGAGAAAGTAGACGTTGTGATTATAAATAGTGTTGTTCAATTTTATATAAATTATAGCGAGTTAGAAAAAGTAATATCATACTGCCTCAGTAATTTAAACCAGGGAGGTATTATTTTCATTGGGGACATTAGAGATCCTGAACTAAAAGATTCATTTTATGAGTCATTGTCAAAGAAAAGTGGGACTGATGTCAGGGAAAATAATGAAAATGCTATTGCTCTGAAGAAAAGTTTAGATAAAGACTTGTACGTGAGCAAGAAATTTTTTATCGAACTTTTAAAAAAGGACACGAGAATAAAATCAATAGAATCTTCAAGTAAAATAGGAAATATCAAGAACGAACTTTCAATGTATAGGTATGATGTGGTCATTGAAAAAGAAGATAGTAATAAATTGAAAAATGCCGATAATTCGATCACATATTTTCCAGATAATAAGGACATATCTGTTCTGAATCCTGGTGTTGTAATCGATAATGAACAGCTTGCTTATGTGATTTATACGTCCGGCTCGACAGGTAAACCTAAGGGGGTAATGATTGAACACAAGTCATTATTTAATAGACTTGAGTGGATGCAAAACGAGCATCATTTGGACGAAAATGATAAGATCTTGTTTAAAACCCCGTACTCCTTTGATGTTTCGGTCTGGGAAATATTCTGGTGGGCAATGTATGGTTCACAACTCGTGATTCTTGAAGACGGTTACGAGGGCGATCCACAAAAGATATTAGAAATAACTAAAAAGAAAAAAGTATCTATTCTGCACTTTGTTCCATCAATGTTGAATGTGTTTCTTTTGTATTTTGATACAAATAGAATAAATCTCTCCGAGATTGTTCTAAGGAAAGTTTTCACAAGCGGTGAGGCTTTGACGATGGATAGTGTAAATAGATTTAGAACGTTGTTCAGTGTAAACAATACAGAACTTCACAATCTCTACGGCCCCACAGAAGCAGCTATTGATATCACCTATTTTAATTGCAACTATATATCAGAATCGAGTGAGTACGTACCTATCGGTAAGGCCATTGCAAACAATAGAGTCTTTATCGCTGATAAGTATCTCAATGAGGTGTCTAAGGGCGATGAAGGGGAAATAGTAATTCAAGGAATAAATTTAGCGAGAGGGTATCTGAATAATACTGTAAAGACTGACGAAAGTTTCGTTCCCGATTCATCCGGTATCAGAACATATAAGACTGGAGACTTTGGTATCGAGCTTCCTGATGGAAATATCAAATATTTAGGGCGCAAAGATAATCAAATAAAGATCAGAGGAAACAGAATAGAGCTAGACGAAATACGCAAAGCAGTTTTAGAAAACTCAAGTATTTCAGATTGTTGCATTATTGATAGTGACGAGTTGAATGAAGATAAAAAAATCATTTGTTTTTATATATCCAATCAACCAATACAAGAAGAAAATTTGATTCAAATTTTAAAACGATATCTTCCAATCTATTCCATTCCAAATCTTTATATCAAGATAAATGAAATACCTACAACTTTGCATGGAAAACTAGATAGAGCTAAGTTGCTGAATTTGATTGACCGCGATCTCTCTACTACTGCCAAGGAAGAGCAAAAAGTGTACACGGAAACGCAAAGAATTGTTACAAAAATATTCGAGAACCATCTAAAGACTACAGTAAGAATCGATTCTGATTTTTTCAGAATAGGCGGCAATTCTCTACTCGCAATGGTTGTTATTAATGAAATTAGCTCCGAGTTTAAAATAAAATTACCCATAAGTATTTTCTTTAAAAACCCAACCCCGTTGAAACTTTCATATATTATTGATTCGCAAGAAAAAGGACCGAGAAATGTAAATTTTAGCCCAAAGATTCCGGTTGGACTGTATCCTGCAAGCCATAATCAGATAAGAAGTTTTTTTCTTAATAATCTGGATAATTTTAGCTTTTATAACATTATTCAAGTCTGCGAATTACCAGAAACGATAGATCTTGATCACCTAGAAAAGGTGATAGGGATTGCTCTAGAGAGTCACGATATCTTCAAAACGCTCCTCTTTGAGTATAGGGGTGGTATTTATCAAAAAATAAACGATTCTTCAAAAGTAAAAGTCTCACGACTCAAACTTAATCAAGCTGAACTTGAACGTTTCATCAAGAAACAAAAAGAATCACGAATTGATCTGAGTAAAGATTTACCGATAAAAATCTTTCTCATAAAGAAAGAGGCAAAACATCTTTTACTAATGAATATTCACCATTCGGCTTGCGATGCCAGATCGCTTGAAATTTTCAATACCCAAATTTCTAAACTATATCTAGATTGTGACATTGGTAATAATAATCTCACCAGTACGTACATTGATTTTTCTATTGCCGAAAGAAACGATATTGCAAATAGCTTGGAACAAGCAGAGCTTTTCTGGAAAGATTACTTGTACGGATACAAGGATACAAAGTTGCCTGTTGATCTAAATTTCAAAAAAGATGATACCTCCGAAGGAGTTCAACCACTGAAGCTTGAAATTAGTAATGATCTTACCGAACAGATTTTAAGATTTTGTAATAATAATGGTATTACGGAATTTAACTTTTTTATAACACTTTTCGGTATTTTCTTATCAAAAGTATCTTCTGAATCAGAAGTGATTATAGGAACACCTATTGCTAACCGCGTTGAAGAACACTTCTGGGAAACCATTGGATATTTTGCAAATATTATACCCTTAAGGTTTGACGTTAGTAATAAATCAAGCTTCAGAGAGTTATGTTCAGCTTTCAGGGAAAACTACCTAGGATGTATGGATAACGCATTTGTTCCTTTTGACAAACTTGTCGATAGGATTGAGGTTAAAAGAATTTCAAATACGAATCCTGTTTTCCAGACATTGTTTAGCTTTAAAGACACTTATACTTTGGGTAACGATCTCATCCTTTCTAAGTCACAGGTACTTTCTGATGATGTTGGAGATATGAGTCTGATTTTCGATGTAATAAAGAAAGAAAGTGACTTTGAAATCAATTTAAGATTCAATTCCAAATTATTCTTACAAGACACCGCTAAAAGATTCTTGGAGAACTTTGAGACTTTAATGCAGAACACCCTTTCGGATAATATGGTTGATGCCCAAATTGGGAAAGTTCAACTAATGAATGAGAAACAGGTTAAGAAGATGGTGGAATTGTCTACTGGTAAAACAGTGTCGTTTGATAAAAAAAAGAAACTTTTCGACTATATCATGGAAGGTGCGCACTTGGATCCGGAACATATTGCTATTGTGGATCATGATCGTTCTATAACATACAAAGAGCTGACTTCAAGAATCATTAATTACGCCTCTTTTTTGAAAGAAAACGGTGTTAAGGAGGGCGATTTTGTTCCAGTGATTATGGAAAGGAATATTCCTTCATTGGTATCAATATATTCGGTTATGTATTGTGGGGCGGCATATATACCCATTGTTCCAGAGTATCCTGTGGAGAGAATCAGATATATTACCGAGAGTAACGGCGTTTCGATGATTGTGAATGCAAGTAATTCCCACGAACTTGAGACTGAACTTAAAGAAACATCGCCCGGTATATCTTGGATAAATTACTCTCACGATATTAGCAATATAAAAACTGAGGCTTTTAAAATAAAAAGAGAGGAAGCAGATATTGCATGCGTATTCTATACATCTGGTTCAACGGGTAAACCGAAGGGTATTCTATGTCCACATTCGGGATATATTAATATAGTTGATTATATTGCACGTAAATACTCTCTGAGTAAGAGAACTGTTGCTGGTCATGCATCCAATTTCACGTTTGATATTTCTCTAGGAATAATGAACGCTGTGTTCAGTAAGGGCGGCACTCTAGTATTACTTTCATCTGACGAACTTAAAGATCCCGAGCAAATAAAGAGAACTTTGGTTAAAAGTAAAATTAACTTCGCACATTTCGTACCTACCATCTTAAATCACTTAAATTTAGAAGATGTGGAATTGGAATCTCTTGCTTCTGGGGCTGAGAAAATCTCACCCAATTTAGCAAAGAGTTTATCTAATAAGTTTAATTTTTTCTTTGAGTATGGTCCGACCGAATCATCAATATTTACAACTGTGTGGGAAAGAGGTGGTGAAGAAACCATCGATATGGTTCCTATTGGAAAACCTGTTGATAATGCCAGAGTCTATATTTTAGATGAAAATTTAAATTTTGTTCCAGTCGGTACCCCTGGCGAACTTTATATTGCTGGAGCTGGAGTGTCGAGGGGGTATTTGAATGACTTTGATAAAACTAGAGAAGTGTTTATCCAAGACAAGTTAGAGCCAGCACGGAGTATGTATAAAACTGGTGATATCGGTAAATTTATTCATGACGGTAACATTATATTCTTGGGTAGAAAAGATAACCAAATAAAAATCGGCGGACACAGAATTGAAATTGGAGAAATCGAAAACTTGGTGTTAAAGCACGAAGAGATAGCTTCTTGTTATGTTGATGTTCAAACAAACGATTCAGAATTTTCAAGTATCGTTTTATATTATTCCTCGAAGAAGAAAGTCGGTAGTCAGATCCTGAGAGCTTATTTGAAAGAATTTCTGCCGAATTATATGATTCCATCAAAGGTGATTTATGTAGCCAAAATGCCCAACAAGGTGAACGGTAAGATAGATATTGATAGACTCAGACAAATCAAAGATGCATTTCAGGTTCTTGATCAAGATTTAACACCAGAACAAAGTATTGTAAAAAATATATGGTGCAAGGTATTAAATATCACCACGCTAGATTTATACAGTGATTTCTTTGAACTAGGTGGTAGTTCGTTGAAAATATTAGAGACGATTTATTATCTAAAGAAAAGTTGTGATATCACTGTCTCAGTATCTGATTTCTATAAAAATACTACATTCAAAAACTTTTGTGATCTTGTTTTTTCTAAAGAAAAGTCAGTTGATACGATATTTTCAAATTTATCTGAAAAATCAGTAAAACAAGAAATCAAAAGGCGAGATTCTGTGGTAAAAAATAGAAAAGTCTTATTGACAGGTTCCACCGGTTTCCTTGGCTCCCACATTCTTAAAGAATTGATAACTTCCGATTGTTTTAGTGACATCTATCTACTTATACGTGGTCGAGATTTATCTGAAGCAAAAAGACGGATTGAAAAAGAGTTTAAATTTTATTATCCTCATATAGATTTAGTGAGGACCAAAGTAGTTTTAGGCGATCTTTCTGTTAAAGATATGGGAATATCTCAGAAAGACAAAAATATGTTAAAGGGTGTCGACACAGTGATTAACTGTGCCGCTAAAGTGCAACATCTAGGAAAGCAAGAGGAATTCGAAATGCTTAATACATATTCGGTTAATAATATAATTGAAACCCTAAACAAGAGAGATCTTGAATTTATTCAAATATCTACGTTGTCAATCTTTGGATCGGTGCCCAAGGATAAAAACATTGTTTATGAAGACGACTTGGGAATAGGTCAGACTTTTGATAATTTCTATGATGAGACAAAATTTAAGGCAGAAGTTTATTTAGAAGATTTTTATAAATCTGGAGGCAGAGGAGGTATTTTTAGATTGGGTAACATCATGAATGACTCTTATACAGGGCTCATGCAGAAAAATCTTGAGGAAAATGCATTCACGATGATGCTTCAGTCAGTTATTAATACAAAAAAACTTTACGGATTAGATAAGTACATAACAAACATATCACCAGTTAATAAATGTGCTGAATTCATCGTCAAATCAATCTGTAATTATAATCTGCAAGGCAACGTTGTTAATGTCCATAATCCAAATTTGATTTCTATGGATGAATTAATCAAACTGATAAATCAGGTGGGTAAGTATGATATAGATAAGACAAATAATGATCTAGAGATACCTGAAGTATATGTACCTTACTTGGCTAATTACTTAAATATAGAAAATAAAAATACTGTAACGTATGATAATACCAACTTCTATAAATTAGCAGAGGAATTGAAGTTTACTTGGCCCATGATAGATATACTCTATGTGTCAAAAATTATTAGCCATTTAATAAAAAGTAAAATAATATGAGCTATATCCATAGTGAATTATACCCTTTTCATTCTTGGGGAATGAAAATTGTGAAGGCAGAAGGAATCTATTTATTTGATGAAGCTGGTAAAAAGTTTATAGATCTTACTTCTTCTGCAAGTGTTGTAAATATTGGTTATGCAAACGAGAGGGTAATCTCTGCTATGCAGACTCAACTTGGTAAGTTAATTTTTTGCCCACCATGGTGCATATCAGAAGAGGCGGAAGAACTTTCAGGAAAATTGATACGTTTATTTCCAAAGTATTTGGATACAATCTTAAGAGTTACGACTGGTAGCGAATCCGTAGAAGTGGCTTTGAAACTAGCAAAAAAGTATACGGGGAGATCTAAATTTTTAAGTTTCGAGCATTCTTACCATGGACACACAATCGCTTCTATGGCGATTGGTATGAATGATGCTACAAAAAAAGATTTTCTTCCCCTCATAGAATCAGACACGATAAAACATCCTCATATCGTCAATGGGGCACGAATGAATGAATTAAATTTGGCTGAAACTCTTGGGGAAATAGAAACAAGACTTGGCACAAAAGAATACGCCGCATTTGTCACAGAGACAATGGCAACAAGCGCAGGTAATTATATGCTTCCAAAGAGTTTCTTCTCTCGGCTTCAAGAAATCTGTAACAAATATGGAACATTGTTGATAGTAGATGAGGTGTTAACGGGTTTTGGAAGGACTGGAAGAATGTTCTCTTTTGAAAGGTTTGGAATTCAGCCAGATATTGTTTGTATCGCCAAAGGACTTGGTTGTGGTTATACTCCAATCGCTGCCACAATTACGAAAAAAGAAATTGCTAAAGGTTTTGACTATTTTGCAACTTTCGCATGGAATCCACTAGCCTGCAAAACAGCGTCTATTGTTTTGGATGAATATGAAAGACTGGGGCTTGTGAGTAACTCTGAACATATAGGTTCCAAGGCTCTATCAGAATTACAACAAAAAATTGGTAGCAATCCGAACGTTAAAGAAATCAGAGGTATGGGTTTGAGGATCTCAGTTGAGTTTAATAATGAAGACTTCTTTAATAAAGTAAAAGAAAAATTGCTGATGGGGGGTATTTTTTCTGGTTCGGCCGACTTGCCAAATATACTAACCATAAGCCCGCCGTTATGTATTTCTTCTGAAGAAATAGGTTATGTTGTCGCCAGTATAGTTAATTGTGTTAACAATGAATAAAATGTCGGACGTGCTGATTTACCAATTTTCGTTGGCAAGGTCTGATAAATACACATTTAAAAATGTAAAAAATAATCAGCCATGCACTAACTCGAAAAATGAGTTTAGCCCAGGTCTCTACTTCTGTTCGCTTATTCTGAAGGAAGATTTTAGTATTCCTGTTAATAAGTATATTTTCAATATAAATGGAAAACCAAGTCTAGAGTCAGGAGAATATGGATTTAGTATCTCCTATACAAATAATTATGTCTATATAGCAATAGTCAGAAACAATGTAGTTGGAATTGATGCTGAGCAGATTGGCAATATCAATCTCAATGTTTCTGAAGAATTTATGTCAGAAGTAGAACTAAGAAAATTACATGATGCACCAAATAAATATGAATATTTCTATAAAATATGGACACTCAAGGAATCGTATATAAAACTTGTTGGTAAAGGAATTGATGACTCAATAACCGATATAGAATTTATTGAAGATAAAAATGGTAGATTCTCTCTACACAAAAACGCTGAGCAAAAAATCTATTTTAGTAACTTCACTTCAAAAGATTGTATACTATCAGTTGCATCTTTCAATTTAATGAACTACGAGATTATAGATTTTGATAATATAGAGGAATTTTTAAAAAAATATGAAAATTAACATCCCAAATAATTTACCAGAGAAGCAACTAAATGCATTTACAGATATTGCAGAGGAGCTTTTAAAAAATCCGGAAATCGATACATTGTTTTTCTCAGGCTCTTTTTATCATGGAGATTCTGGACCTAATTCAGACCTCGATTTTATTGCAATTACAAAACCTGAGTTTGATTATTCCCAAAGAATACAGGATATAAGCAATGGAATATTTTATGAGTTATTTATTTATTCTGAAGATCAACTAAAGAAATCTTTTGACCGAATGGACTATCAGGACATGCATATGGTCGGTTATGGTTTTTTAGTTTTTTCTAAGAATCAGAATTTTGAAAAAATTAAAAATCTTGCTAAGGGTTTGTTTGAAAAAGGACCTACCAAAATATCAGACAAGCAGCTCGAATATGAACAATATTTACTATGGGATAAATATAATGATATTTTAGATGTCAGAACAAAAGATCCATACTTAGCCAAGTTGCTTATGAATATTCTATTATGGGATTCTTTAAAGCTTCTGTATGTTGACAAATGCGTCTGGTTTCCCAAAAGAAAAAGATTATTTGAGTCACTTGCTAAGATTGATGATGATATTTATAAATTAGTTTACGATTTTCTGAATCTAGACATTGATGGAAAATACTTGTTAGAAAAACTTGGTGGCATAATAGAAAAGATAATTTATCCAAATAAGCTTGCCAATCCATTTATTTGGCAAAGTGATAAGAAGATTTTCTGAGTACTTTAGGGAGTCCCGCCCGCGACCCCTTCTATCCTTCGCGGGCGGGATTTTCGTGTGCGCACGGGAGGGAGGGGTAAACACGAGAGGCTTCGCGCCTCGGACATTTTCGCTAGGGCGTCCACGCCCTTGGATGAGCGCCGCCGTAATCTTGCAATACTAAAATCCGAAGCGAAAGCGACACCACGAAAACTATTTTGAAAACGAGGAAGGGGGTTGTGCGAGGGCGGACTCCGAAGGAACGAGGAGGAGACCGAAGCTGGGGGGAGGATTCCTTCCTTCCCCCAAACAGCATGGCGCCCGAGCCACCCGCCCGCAGGCGGGCAATGGCGAGGAAAAGCGCCAAACCTAGACATCTAGGCGCGAGTAGCCCTAGCGAAAATGTCCGAGGCGGATGCCGAGGATGGACTCCTTTAGATTAGATCGTGGACGAAAAATAGTAGAGGCACAATATCGAATTTGTATTTGTATTTTTT
>Ga0210057_1009043_pt1 | contig 11633 bp, 2 predicted proteins | sample CryGeyCG2114_010_2_FD_183968 | JGI IMG/M metagenome (GOLD analysis project Ga0210057, IMG submission 183968) | Groundwater microbial communities from aquifer - Crystal Geyser CG10_big_fil_rev_8/21/14_0.10 (SPAdes) (version 2) | ecosystem: Environmental > Aquatic > Deep subsurface > Groundwater ...
TGGAAGATACGGCTATACTCACTCCCGAAGAAGTGGAAATTACAATGTTAGAGCCGGCTGTCACATTCCACTTGGTGGCATAGGAAGAGGAAGCATAAGTATAATTTACATAAGTGGAAGAGCCGTAGCCGTAGTTAACATAAGTTGAACTGGCATAGGTATAGCTGGGAGTGCTTAAGAGAGTGGCAAAGGTGGAGGAAGCATAACTAAAATTAACATATGTTGATGAACCATAAGTATAGGTTGGGTAATTGAGGATGGTAGCAAAGGTACTGCTGGCATAGGTAAAGGAAGGGAAGGTGGAAGAAGCGTATGTGTAGGTTGGATAGTTAGCTATAGTAGCATAAGTACTGGAGCCATAAGCAAAGGTAGAGTAAGTATCCAGCGTGGACTGCAAAGGAATAACATAGCCCGTATCAAGTCCTAAAGCTAAAGTCCCCGAAGTAGTAATAGGATTGCCTCCTATGGTAAGTCCTGTGGGTACGGACATATCTACCGAAGTTACCGTACCAAAACCGGATGTGGTAGTGGCAATAAGCTTACCGGTATTGTCTGTGGCTAAAAAGCTGTTGGTGATGGTGGGAACAGTCAGGTTCCTTGCGGTAACCATTTGAGTGGCGGTGTTGGTAAGCAAAGTGGCGGTAGAACCTGTGGCTGATTGAATAGATCCCCAGACATCAAGTGTAGTGCTTGGTGATGTCGTCCCGATGCCGAAATTTCCATCAGCATCCACTACTGAATACACATTGTAGGTGAGTCCATTATTAACTCCAGCCCCACTTACATATCTACCCCACTGTTGAAGATCTGCCGTCTGCGATGTATTCCCCATTAGCAGGAATCCGACTTGGTCATTCGCACCGGAAAGCAGGCTCAACTTGTGTTCTGGTGTTGAATCGTAATTGTTATAGCCAATAACGACTCCTGCATACGCACTGCCTCCCTCGTTTCCCGGAGTAAGTTGTAGGTTGAATTGCGACCCATAGTTCATTGCGTATGCCGCAGAAGAGAGTGTGCCGTAAGTATAAGCGCCGTCGCTAGCTGTAAGTTTAAACCAGTTTTGTTTGATTGATGTATTTAGAACATCGAGAGTGAGAGCGGTTGATCCTGTCGCACCATCTGTAGATCTAAAACGAGCTACAGCATTGGCGGAAATCACTTCGAGCTTATTACTCGGACTCGTCGTCCCAATTCCCACATATCCTCTTTGGTCAACAGTAACTAAAGAAGTGCCGGTGGATGATGCAATGTTAAATGGTGATGTGCCGGAAGAACCCTGAATGTTAAAGGTGTAGGAAGATGAGGTGGCGTTAACACCTGCAACAGTTCCGTTGTCTAGGAGGATTCCTGATGTTAAAGCACTAGCCGAAGACCAGCGGGCAACATAACCGTTGGTTCCTGTGAAGGAAGAAGCTTGAGCGTAAGTGCTTGAAGCATAGGTAAAGCTGGGGAAGGTAGAACTGGCATATCCAAAAGATACGTAGGTTGAACTTCCGTAAGCGTAGGTAGAGAATGTTGAAGAAGCGTAGGAGTATGTTGGATAATTTAGTATGGTTGCAAAAGTAGAAGAAGCATAGCCAAAAGATACATAAGTACTGGAGCCGTATGTATAAGTAGGATAGTTTAGTAAATTAGCTAATGTAGCAAAGGTAGAACTTGCGTAAGTGAAAGATGGGAATGTTGATGAAGCGTAAGTGTAGGTTGGATAGTTAGCTATAGTAGCAAAAGTACTTGAAGCATAGGTAAAGCTGGGGAAGGTAGAAGAAGCGTAGGTGTAAGTTGGGAAGACATCGTCAATATCAAGGGTGTTGCCATTCCAGGAAAGGTTGTTACCGGCGGTTATTCTTGTTGACGGAGTATTGTAGAAACCACTCCACTCTGTGGTAGAGGCCGAGAGAGGAATGGAGTAGCCACTGGATACTGTGGGAGTAAAGGTGTGAACGCTTCCGCTTGATGTTATGTTAAGCCCTATGCCTGTGGCCGAACCTGTGGCAAAGGTTTGGGAAGATGTTGTAAGTCCGTTTAGGTTTGTTATGGCATTGCCTCCTACCAGAGTAGAGGTAGATATCCAAGAAGTTCCTGTTCCTGTGGAAGAAAGAATCATACCTGTTGTTCCGGAAGCGTTGGAAGAGTCAAACAAAGCTCCTGTCAGACGCATATTTCCTGCGACTGATAACAATTGAGCGGGGGTTGTTGTTCCTATGCCGACGGAGCCGAGCACCGAAGATCCATCGTGGGCCAAAATTATACTACCATCTGTTCCCGCTCCAACTGCTGAACCTCCATACAAATAAACGTTTCCACCATCTAGATTTGTAACTGCACTAGCGTAAGCGTCTTGTCCATATATTTTAAAATCAGATGCGACTATATCTTGTTGTTGCGTTGGTAAATAAAATGATTTTGTTGTATTTCCCCATCCATTTCCAAATATTAAACTATTAGCTAACAAAATCACATTAGTGCTAAGTTGTATTTTACTAACCCCCCCACGATTTAGGAACCAGTCGTTAGTTGGAGTACCTATCGATTCTCCGTCGCCTAAAAAAATGTTTCCATCAACATCAAGTGTCGCTTGAGGGCTATCCGTCCCAATCCCCACGTTCCCCGCCTGTGTAACCGTAACTAATTGCGTGCCTGTGGAGGAAGCGATTGTGAAAGGATTCAGCCCGGCCGAACCGGCTACAGCCAAAGTCGCCACCGGCGAAGTGGTGCCTATTCCCACATTAGAATTAAATATTGCCGTGTTATGCGCCACAATATCGTTGCCCACAAAGTTATGCGTGCCTTCCACTTCTATGTCATAAACTTGCTCGCGGCCTTTCTGCTTTATTCGCGCAATCATCTCCCAGCCATCCAAAGTGGCAATCTTCATACCCTCGCGGAGTTCTTCCACTTTTAGCCATTTTGCCGGAATATCTCTTGACAGAGCGGGCAACTTTTGGTACGGTAAAGGCATAGACCGAATGGCTTGCGAATCTACGGTAATCACTCCATAGTGTAACAAGTCCTTGGCCCCGTAAGGGGTTTCGGTCGTTTTTATTTGCGCGGATGTAACTGATTTCTGCGCCTGCTGTTTACCTCTATGAGCGCCCCAAGCCGCGGTATGGGCCGGAGAACTTTTGCCGACAGATTTAAAATACACTCCCGTACCGGGAAGGTTTTCCCTAATAATACCCGTAATCGCGAGTTCATAGCGGGGATACTCAAAATCAATGACTAAGTCGGTTACCTTAAGCCCGGATAGCTTTACCGCCGCCACTACAGCCTTGGCAAAGGCCTGCCAGCCAAATTTTTGCCGTTTAGTTTGATACCTCCGGTGGAGGACAAATTTTTCCTTTTTCGGAATTACGATAGTGTAAGAATATTCCCGGTTCGCGATGGCAAGATAGGTGTCCCTGTTCAGTTCTTCCATCCGGTTACTTTGGTCAACTTCAAAAACCGTAGATGTCTGAATTCTGGTTTTTGGATCTTCCAACAAAGCCAAATAAGGATGATTTGCCGTAGTTTTTATGCGCTTGCCATTCTCGGTTAGCAATTCATAAATTTCCTGCACCCCCATATCCGCCAGTTGTTTGACCCGCGAGGGCACGAACCTGCCGGTTTTTTCGTCTAAGGTAAGAATTTCATCTCCCGACCTGATGTCTTTAATTTCTATTTCTTCCCATTCGTCTATGTCATCGCCGTTTTTATTTTTTCGCCTGCGCCTTCTTCGCAGTTTCGTATCCCCCGTGACGCACTGCCCCACAACATGGAGCTGGCCCAAAGGAGTGGTGGTGCCAAAGCCCGTGTAGCCGGAGGGCAGAATGGCTAAAAGTCCGTCGCCGGTTGAGGAAGCCACGACAAAAGGATTGATTGAACCGGCTGTGCCCCGCACGAGGAAAGTCGCGGTTGAAGATGTGGCATTAACACCCGCTACAGTTCCGTTGTCTAGGAGAATTCCTGATGTAAGGGCACTGGCAGATGACCATCTGGCAACATAACCGTTGGTTCCTGTGAAGGAAGAAGCTTGAGCATAAGTAGAGCTGGCGTAAGTAAAGGATGGGAAGGTTGAGGAAGCATAGCTGTGGGATACGCCGTCTGTTACTGTAAGGAAAGTTGAGGAAGCGTAAGAGTAAGTTGGGTAATTAAGTATAGTGGCAAAAGTAGCGGAGGCATAACCAAAATTCACATACGTAGATGAACCATAAGTGAAGGTTGGATAGTTTAAAAGATTAGCCGCCGTGGCAAAAGTGGAAGAAGCGTATCCGAAAGAAACGTAGGTGGAGGAACCGTATGTGTAGCTTGGGTAGTTTAAGATTGTAGCAAAAGTATTGCTCGCGTATGTAAACGACGGGAACGTGGAAGAGGCGTAGCCAAAGCTTACGTAGGTTGAAGAGCCGTAGGTGTAGGTTGAGAAAGTAGAACTTGCGTAAGCGTAGGTGGGATAGTTTAAGATGGTAGCAAAAGTTGAACTCGCGTAGCCGAAACTTACATACGTAGATGAACCATAAGTGAAGGTTGGATAGTTTAACAATTCAGCAGCCGTGGCATAAGTAGAACTGGCGTAAGAGAAGGAAGGGAAAGTTGAACTTGCGTAAGTGTATGTAGGGTAGTTAGCTATGGTAGCAAAGGTGGAAGAGGCGTAAGTGAAGCTTGGGAAAGTACTTGATGCATAAGTGTAGGTAGGAAAGACATCGTCAATATCAAGGGTGTTGCCATTCCAGGAAAGGTTGTTGCCTGCGGTTATTCTGGTTGACGGAGTATTGTAGAAACCGCTCCACTCTGTGGTAGAGGCCGAGAGAGGAATGGAGTAGCCACTGGATACTGTGGGAGTAAAGGTGTGAACGCTTCCGCTTGATGTTATGTTAAGCCCTATGCCTGTGGCAGTGCCTGTGGCAAAGGTTTGGGTTGCTGTGGTTAATCCATTCAAAGAAGTAATTGCTCCGGAAGCTTCGGCGCAGGAAGACCAGGCAACACCGGAAGTAGCCGTGGAAGAAGCGATTAAGCACAGGCCGTTTGTGCCCACGGTTTGTATGCCAAAGGTGCCGCTACCCGTGCCGGTGATAATTCCACCTTTGGCTACGGTGGAAGCGTCAAAACCAAGGCCGCCATAGGAGGGAGACAAGGCATTTGCCAAAGACAAAGTGGTTACGGAAGCTGTTCCCGCCACTTCCAGTTTATACAAAGGATTGGTGGTGCCCAGCCCCACATTTCCCGTGGCTGTATTTACAAATAGAGTGGGCGTGGAAGAAGTCCCGACTGTCAGGTTGCCGTAAACGTCCAACTTTGATGTAGGGCTGGACGTACCAATGCCGACGTAGCCGGAAGGGTCAATAACAAGCCTGAACGCGGAAGCAGATTCATCTTTAATACCAAAATTTTGAGCGTTACTTTCATTAATGTCGTTTTGCAATGACCACAAATTGGATCCTCCCGCGCCTTTGTAAAAGATTGAACTCTTGCGGCTGGAAGCGGCGGTGCTCTCCAAAATCAGCCACGGGTCATACGCGGTTTTTAATCTGATATTACCGGATACATCCAAAGAATACGCGGGACTCCCTGTCCCCACCCCGACATATCCTCTTTGGTCAACAGTAACCAAACTTGCTCCCGTGGACGAAGCAATGGTAAATAAATTTGTACCGCCCGTGCCCTGAATGGCGAGTGTGGACGAAACCGTGTTAGTGCCAATGTTAAAATATTGGTTTGAGTTATTCCAAAAAAGATTATTGTTGTTCTGGCTCAACGCCCCGCCGGCGCCGGCAAATAACATACTGCCTTGGGTTAAAGCCGCGAAAGCGGCATCCCCGCTTACGACAAGGTCGGTAATGGTTGTGGTTGCCAAGGTTGATGTTCCGGCCGCGGTTAAATTGGCGAGCGTGGTTGAACCCGTTACCGTAAGGTCGGTAATAGTTGTTGTGGCCAGGGTTGATGTTCCGGCCGCGGTTAAATTGGCGAGCGTGGTTGAACCCGTTACGGCAAAACTGCCCGTTACCGAAGCATCATAAACCGTTAAGCTGGTAATGGCGGTTGTAGCCAAGGTGGAAATTCCCGTAACCGTTAAAGTGCTAATGGTCGTAGTCGGTAAGGCGGCGCTTCCTGTTACGGTCAAAGTAGAAACCGAGGAAGAGCCCAAAGAGACACTGCCAAAATTGGTGTTTCCCAAAACCGTAAAGTCACCGGTAATTAAACCGCTACCCGCGACCACGAAAGCTTCCGCCGGCGTGGTGGTGCCAATTCCTAAACGGTTGTTGGTGTTGTCCCAGAAAAAATTACTATTGTCTTGGTTAAGGCCGCTGGCTCCCTGAAAAACTATGGAGCCTTCGGTAAAGCCGGGATTTAAATTTGAAACACTCAAGCTGGCAATTGTCGTTGAGCCGTTTAAGTTTGTCGGACCTGAAAAAGTCGCCCCTCCCTGCACTGTAAGGGTATTACTAACGGTAACAGTTTCAGAAGAAAAGTTCTGCGCGGACAGCTGGCCAAATCCCGCCAAAGATGTGCCGCTGTAGCCTTGCGTCGGATTTGCCGGAATATAACTGACAATTGGCACATTGCCGATTACGGCCGTAGTTGTGCCGTCCTCGTTGTTTACAATGCCTGAAGCGGAACCCGGCTCGCCTTTTTCTCCCTTAAATTTTCCTTCCGCCAAGTATTGGTTAAGCCTGGCGTCTATCAAAGAATATAGCTTGTCTTCGTCTTGCCCCAAAACTTTCGTAATCTGTTCCTGAATTATTTTTTCCTTTATGACTACGGTTCCGCTTTGGAACGGTGTGGAGGTGGACACAATTACCGACGCCGGCTGTTGCTGCCTGTGGTAAACTATTTCCGTTGTATTTTCCTTTTCGCCAAAGCTGCCAAAATAAAACGCGCCGGCAAGGCTTAAAACAAAACTAGCCACCGCAATAGAGGTAGCGTAAGCTAAAGTTTTTGTTTGAATGTCCGGCCTGAAAGTAAAACTCTTTTGCAGTTTCTGAATGTTCTTTTTGCTAAAAAACTGTCCAAACTTATTTTCAACCACTCCCGGAGGTTTTATGTCCGCGTCGTCCGTTATTTCCCCGTCCGCGAAATTCCAGTTAGAACTAAATCTATCCCGCAAATCCGGGATAGGCATTATTCCCCAATTATCCTGCCGTTCCGGTTTTTCTTCCAACTGATTACTGCCTGCTGCCTGTTGCCTAATTTCCTCCTCCTGTTTTTCAACTTTTTCCTGCAAACGCTGTACCGTTTGGTTTATGTTTTTAAGATTCTTGCCCAAGTCGTAAATTACTTCCGCCTGCAGCGTTTTTAAGTCTTCTTTAGCTCCAATAGCTGTTGATGCGGGAATTTCATGGACTGTAACTCCAAACGGCAATAAGTCCTCTTTGCTCTGCGAAGATATTTCACTACCATCATCTTTTGCCTGTTCGCTACTGCCTATTCCCTGCTTCTCCACATGCACCTTAATCCTGCCCCCTGTTTCTTCGTCAATTACTTCATTTCTGCCATTTTTGTAATTTTTTAAAAACTCGTCCAAATTTGCTTTTTCAACAACCCAGTTCCGTCCAACTTTAAATCCTTTAAGCTTTCCTTCTCTGCACAAATAACCCAAATAATCCTGATGGTAGCCTGTCAGGTTACTTGCTTCTGCAAGAGAGATTACGGAGCTTGAATTTTGGTTTAAATTTTCGTCCACTTTTTTATTAGTTTTGTTTACCCCGTTAGAGACAGGAAGCGTTTCAGGCGATTTTTCAGATACCTCTTGCCTGGACCCGATTTAAGGAACTTTTCCCTAGCGGCAGCATCTTGCCTGTTTAAGCATGCTTCATAATAAATCAGTCTAAATTCTCCTCTGCCTTTGGTTGAAGGGACTTCACCCCTGTTATGCTGATCAAAACGCTTCCGTAAGTCCTCGGTATGACCAGTGTAGAGGTAACGGTCTTTTAAGCTTTGTAAAACGTATGTGTAATACATCATTTTGTCTCTAACGGGGTTAATCTCGGATATCCGATATGCATTTTGTTTAATTTCCAATTTCCCTTTTATCTTTGTTTCTTTTTACCTAATCTCGGATATCCGATATGCCTACTTATATTATACCTTTTGTAGCTATATATTTGTATGATTTTGTGGGCAATTTTTCTAAAATTTTTCCAAAAATTCAGTTTCACCACCCGGACACAAAAATTATTGCCTGTCAAAATAAAAAGCTCCCCAAAATTCAATTTTTTAAGTCTGAAAGGAGTTCAAAAAATTGGCAATTTCTGTTGACTCGTTTATTTTCCAAACTTTGAACATTACGAAGCCAAACTGAAAAAAAATAACATAATATTGTTTAACAAAACACTAAGACTAAGATTTTGTAATGAAACAAAAAAATCTAACTCAAGATAATTTTACAAATTCAAAAAGTGAAACAATTTGAATGCCCTTGGATTCTAAAGATTTATATTCTAATAACTTTAAAGTATAATGAAGACTTAAAATAAAAAGTAAATTGATTGTGGAACAGCCGTTTTTGCGGTTTTTTGTAAATTTGCAAAAGCTAATAAAAAAAAGCCTCCGATATGTTTTATCCACAATTTTTTTTTAAATTTAGCGCTCCTAAGTCGGCCATATTTTATTGCAAGCCCTTTGTTACAAAGCCGGGCTATGCCGTAAAATTCCCTTTGCGCGGCAAATTTGACAATATTTATTTGCGGGAGTAATATTATTTTCAAGCACATAAACAATTCAAGTATTTATTCACGGAAGTCCTGTGAGCCCGGCAAGTTCGGGTAATTCAGGCACTGTGCCGCAACAGTAAAGTCCCAACCTTTTAAGTAAGGCGGGAACGAGTCTGGTCGGTGAATAAAACTCACTCCGTTAAATAATTTCAATTTATTTGGAATAGATTTTCCAAAATTATTTAACGGAACAAGCCCCGAGCAGGACAAGCAATCCTAAATCTGATTGCAATTTTTTACCGCCCGCTCAAAGGCGGTTTTTATTTTTTTTATTTAAATCATTAATTTTTATTTGTTTAATGAGACCTGTTAATCTCATTAGGCTTAAGGGAGCAACATAAGGCCATGAAAAAATTTCAAACAACTTTTATTATTTTATCTTTGCTGACTTTCCCTTTCCAAAGTTTTGGAACTTATAGCCAAAATAACGCGAAAAGTTATTTGGGGAATAACCAGCCTATCCCCTGGGCAACTATGGCTCTTTCCATTTTAGAAAAAAATAACATCCAAACCGATTATTTAAAAAATATTTCCGGCAATACCGCTTTGGAATTAGAAGCTCCCATTTTAACCATTACTTCTTTAGGGGAAGACCCGAGGACTTTTGGAAATATAAACTACATAGAAAAACTGAAAAGTTTCCACACCCAAAACCAAATCGGCGACGTGAATACTTTAAACGACGACATATTTGGAATATTAGCGTTAATGTCCGCAGGAGTACCAAATAATAATGTCGTAGTGAGCGACGCGAAAAATTACATTTTATTAAACCAAAACCAGGACGGAGGTTGGGGGTTTAGCGCATCCGCGCCATCGGATACCAACATGACAGCGGCGGGAATATTGGCTCTTATTTCTTCGGGTCTCAATGCCAATAGCCAATCCATCCAAAACGCGGCAAACTTTTTAAAGGCCGCTCAAAACGATGACGGCGGTTTTCCTTACGACCCGTCTCGCAAAGGCGAAGCCGAGGCGGACCCAAATAGCAACCGGGGCACAAAAAGCGACACTGCTTCCACCGCTTGGGCAGTTTGGGCGCTTAACGCTTTAGATATAAACCCGGGAACTTGGACAAAAGCTAATGGCAACCCAATATCTTTCCTGGAGAATAACCAAACGGAGAACGGTTATTTTGAATATATGGAAGGCTCCGGCGAGGACGCCTTTACTCCAAACACGACTTCCTACGCTGTTATTGCCCTCTCCGGCAAAACTCTGCCAATAAATTCCATTTCCTCCCCTTACGAAGAGGAGGCAGGGAAAGATTTATTCTCTTTCCGCATAGAAGGTTCGTCCGGAACTGTCTGCGGCGGCGAAACGGAAGGCCCCACAGCTTTAGACATTGTTAAAAACGCGTCTTCTGACTGCGGCTTTAGCTACAACATTGAAGACACACCCTACGGGCCTTACCTTAACAAGATAAATAATGACCAAGCGGAAGGACTTTTAGGCTGGATGTACGCGGTTAACAGCAAGCTTCCTTCCGTGGGAGCTAATGATTACGAACTCCTAAATGCTGATTTTGTTCTCTGGCATTTTGGGGAGTTTGATTGGCAGCCGACTCCAAATAATACTTCGCGAATTGATATGAGTGTTGTCATTTCAGAAAACGATGTAAAAGGCACCGGTACGGAAACTTCCACCATAGGCTTTATTTTAGACAACTCTTCTTTAAACTTTGGAGAACTTAAACCCGGAGAAAGCAAAAGCCAAACTTTTGGGATAACTAATACCGGCACCGGCGATATTAATATAGAAGCTATTGTAGTTGGAGATGATATTTTTAAAGATAACATCAAACTAGACGGTTCTATGTGGAGCAAGTTCAAGAAAATTCTTGGTCTTAACCAAAATATGAATGTTGACGCGAATTTAACAATACCTTCAAACTATACAGGGAACGGGCAAAAACAGGGAGCAATAACAATATGGGCCCAGTAATACAAAAATTTCTAATTACCAACTTCTAAACAATAAATAATTATTAAATTGTAAAATTGATTTAAAAATTATAAATTTAAAATTGAAAATTCTAGCTAAAATTATGAAAAATAAAATAACGGTTTTTCTTTTACTATTCTCATTTATCCTTCCAAACTTTGTCTTTGCTGCCGGCATATCCGTTTCTCCTTCTTCTCTGCAATTTAATGAAGCGCGTCAAATCCGGCAAATCACGGTAACCAACCCCACGACAGACGTGCAAATTTACGAAATCAGCCCAGACGACTTTAGCGAGCTATTCATTGTCAGCCCTGAAAGCTTTACCCTGGAAGCCGGGGGCAAAAAACAGGTAAACATCACTTTAACCGATGCCATAAAACCGGCAAATAAAATTATTACAACCAACCTCTCCGTAATGGGAAGACCATTGCTTGAGCGGCGCTTTACGGTAAACTCCGGGGTAAAAATTCCCATAAATTTACAATTGGGCACCGGTGGCCAAACAAATCGCTTAGATTATAAGTGGCTGATTATTGGAATTCTGGGGGCGGCTTCCATTTTACTGAGCCGAAAACTTTACAAAAAATCCGTATTAATTAAAAGCGACCCTCTTTAAAAGGCCGCTTTTTAAAACTAAAACAAAATTTTACATTTACCGGCAAGCTTATGGCACCTCTATAATATTCGGCCCGCTGGTTCCTATGTTGAACAAAAGCAAGGGAGTAGATTTAGTTACAGGGCTTGGTCCGTCCTGGTAGTTAATGGTGGCGCTATTCTGCAGGCGGGAAGTGGCGCCGTTGTATCCCGCGGGTACGGCAATTTCCGCTTTAAAGACCAAAAGCCTCTGGGCTCCGACCGGAATGTTGTAGGAAAAGCTCGTAAGGTCAAAGGTTAAGGTTTGGTTAGGAGCGGTGCCGGCCTCTGAAATCAATGCTCCGGGAATAGCCGCGCCGTTGTAAGTAGCCTGCCATCCGCCTGCGGGTACTTTAAGGTTAATTAACTTGT
>Ga0210057_1009046_pt1 | contig 11632 bp, 8 predicted proteins | sample CryGeyCG2114_010_2_FD_183968 | JGI IMG/M metagenome (GOLD analysis project Ga0210057, IMG submission 183968) | Groundwater microbial communities from aquifer - Crystal Geyser CG10_big_fil_rev_8/21/14_0.10 (SPAdes) (version 2) | ecosystem: Environmental > Aquatic > Deep subsurface > Groundwater ...
AGTTTTTCGAAAAACATGCTACATATTGGAGGTATAATTTAGTCAACATAAAGATTTTTATTTAATTCTGCGTAAATCAAACATACTATTTGTTTTCAAATTATATTTTTTCAAGAAACCCCAAAAAATCTCTCAAAGAAATTTGTTAGTTTGGTTAGATATATTTGCCATTTTCGTCGGTAGAAGAGACCTGTGCTTGTTGTTTATACGTAACATCAAACATCATATTTTCTAGCCAACTTTTAAATGAATCATTATTACTAAATTGTTTAAATAACTCGGTATCGTCGTTTAATACGTCCGTCATTACCCTTTCTAAGGCTTTGTTTAATTCGATTCTTGCATTTTGTTTGTCTGAGTTCTTTCTTGCATTTTGGTATGCCACGTCTGCAGAAACACGTTCAGGAATATCTTTAGTAATAAGCCTATGAACCCTGTCTGAGTCGGTCCAGTTAACATTTCCAAATAAATCATTAAAGTTTTTAATAATATTGCTAAGTTGGTCTAGTTCTGGCTCTTGCATAAACCCATGGGAATCAGTGGGTGCAGGATCAATGGATCCATCTTCGTCTGGGAGCTGAATTCTCCTCACTGCGTGTTTCTCTGCCCGATAACTATCCATGTCAATTGTATCTAGGATACCCTTTGATAAATCTTCTTCTTTGGGTGCTGGCAGTTTTGGAATAAGAAAGTTAAGAAAAATAGATAATTTTTCCCAATCAGCATTTGTGTATGGGATAATTGTAGCCAAGAATGCATAAGTTCGAGTAAAAGTTTTAGCCCTTGCTTTGAAATCAACCTGCCCATCCTCATCCAATTCTATATACCGGGAAACCGAGACGTCTAAAATCGGATCAAGCGTATCTCTTTCTTCACCTGCAAGGAAGTTAGCTACTAGATGCTCTATTTCTTCTTGTGAGTATATTTGGTGATTATCTAAATCATTTTTTAAATCATGCAACTTATTAGGATCAGTAGTCTGGCTTAAGATAGTAGTTCGATAGTATGGCTCAAATGACTTTTGTATGGTGTCAACTTCATTTGCAAAATCTAAAACAAAAGTGTCATTTTTCTTAGGATGTGCACGATTGAGCCTTGAAAGAGTTTGAACCGCTTTAACACCAGATAATATTTTATCAACATACATTGTATGTAATAAAGGCTCATCATAACCAGTTTGGAACTTATCTGCACAAATCAAAAAACGATAAGGATCTTCTTGAATCCTATCTGCAATTTGACTTGAAGGGAAATTATTTAAGTCGCTTTCAGTGATTTTTTCACCCGCAAATTCAAACTCACCTGAAAACGCAACTATTGCTTTATAGGGACTTTTTCTAGCCACGAGATAGCGACTTATTGCATGATAATATTGAATAGCTCTCTCGATACCACCTGTAACAACCATGGCTCTTGCTTGACCTCCAATTTTATTTAAATCAAGAACTTGATCGTGAAAATGATCAACCATAATTTCAGCTTTGATTCGTATCGCATGATCATTTCCTTCTACAAATTTCCTTAATTTCTTTTGTGCCTTTTTAATGTCAAATTCCGGATCAGCTTCTACTGTTTTCATTAATTTATAATGACTAGAGACAGGGGTGTAGTATGCTAAAACATCTAAAATAAAGCCTTCTTCAATAGCTTGTTTCATTGTGTAGCTATGAAAAGGTCTAGGCTTTGTTACGCCACCTTCTTCTTTATATTCTCCAAATATCTCAAGCGTTTTATTTTTGGGGGTTGCAGTAAAGGCAAAATAGCTTGCGTTCGTTAGCATTTTTCTCGATTCCATCAAATAGTTTATTTCATCTTCATAATCTGCATCATCTCCAAGAGCTCGATTCATAGCTGTACTCAACTTACTACCTTGGCTCGAATGAGCCTCATCAATGATGATGGCAAATTGACCACTTCTATGCACTGAACCAATCTCCTCTAGAATGAATGGGAATTTTTGAACGGTTGAAATAATAACCTTTTTCCCTCCTTCAATAAATTTCCGTAAATCTCCAGAACTATCAGCGTGCCCAACTGTTGAGGTGACTTGTGCAAATTGTTTTATAGTATCTTGAATTTGTTTATCTAAAATCCTACGATCCGTTACAACAATAATGGAATCAAAAATTGATTTATTATTTTTCTTTGCATCGATTAGTTGATGGGCGAGCCAAGCAATTGAGTTCGACTTACCACTACCTGCAGAGTGTTGAATAAGATATCTTTTTCCCGAACCGTTCGAAATTACATCTGTTAAGACTTTCTTTACCACATCTAATTGGTGATATCTTGGAAATATTTGGACTACCTTCTTCTTTCCTGTTTTATAATCTTTTGTTTCTACAATTTGAGCGTAATTTTCTAATATATTGGTTAAATTTTCTGGGAGAAGTATTTCTTTCCATAGAAAGTCAGTTTTTATGCCATTTAAATTTGGAGGGTTTCCAGCACCATCATTATATCCTTTATTAAAAGGCAAAAACCAAGATTTATCTCCTTTTAAATGTGTGCAGTAATATACCTGGCTGTCGTCAACAGCAAAATGCGCGACACATCTTCCAAATTGGAACAAAAGTTCTCTTGGATCTCTGTCTCGTTTATATTGTTCTATCGCATCTTGGTACGTTTGTTTGGTAAGACTATTCTTTAATTCAAAAGTAGCAATTGGTAGACCATTAATAAAAATAGCTAAATCTAATGATCTTTGAGTTTCATCACGACTATACTTGAGCTGTCTACTAATACTAAATCGATTTGAATCAAATCGTTCTATGGCTTTTGTGTTATCAGAACTTGGCGTACTATAAAATAAATCAATGTGGTGAGGGCCATGTTTTATACCATTTCGAATTATATCTATCGTGCCTCGTTTTGTAATCTCGCTTTGCAAACGAATTAAAAAACTTCGACGTGTAGTTGAGTCATTATGTAAATCAAGTGTTTCTGCAATCTCAGGTTGGGTTTCAACTAAAAATTGTTGTAGTTGCTTTAGATCTAAAGCATACTCACGATTATAATCTTCGGGTCTTCCTGATCGCCATCCTGTACCACCATATCCCGTGTCAGAAGAATCGTGTACTGACATGTCATCCATAGATTTCAAACCGGTAAGACCTGTCATCGATTTATATATGAGCGTTTCAAGTCCTTCTTCTTTAGTATTTGTAAAATTTGTATTTATCATACTTGTATATTATAAGCTATTTACTTTCATTTTCTTCAAAAACAGAATCATCATCAATTATTTCTTCATTTGATTCTTCAACTTCATCTAAAATTTCCTCAATAGCAACATCATCTGGCAAGGTTTTTGCTATTTCGCGAACATCTATTTTTCCAGTAACTACATCAGAAATTAGCCTTGTTTTGTACTCTTTTAAAAGTTCGATTTCTCTTTTAGTGTGCTCGAAGGTGCTATTTATTGTTATCAATTTTGATTCAATATAATCCACTATATTCTCTTGTATTCTAATTGGAGGGAGTGGCATTTTATGATTACCTAAAATTGTCTGAGTCATGCTAGGTAATGCGGTTTTTGTTGAATAATAATCATAAGGAATAATCTTCGCAATAAAAAACAGATACTTTGGCAGGACATTTTTATGAATTTTTGTATAAAACATTGTATCAACTGTCCAAAAAGGTTCTTCAATGTATAAAGGCTTATCTATAGTGCCTTTCCTCCCAAATAAAACCGACACTTTGTTATATAGAAAAGAGGATGCATAAGAAAATTGCCCTCCTGAACCTAAAACTGGATATCCGTGAGTAGTTTCAATATGTTTATGATCAGCGCCGTTATGAATACTGCAAACAAATTTAATTTTGCTTAACTTCCAATTAGATGGGATAGCTTTTAGATAACCAACTTCGAAATTACTATATTTTGGATATGGTTTTCCAGTTTGTACATCGATTGCACCGGTAACTGCTTGGTGAATAATCGCTTGTTTTTGTTCTTCTAAAAGTTTAATTAACTTTTGCTTAGTGTTTATAAATTTTTGAATTTTATTAGTAGTGTATTTAACAAACTTAACAATTAAATTTTGTTCCTGAATTGAAGGGAGAGAGCTATATATCATTCTAAAATGTTCAGATCGTAGGCTCCACTGGTCTGATGTAATACCATAAGACCATCTCTCTGCTTCCTTTGCGAAAGAGGGTGTTCTAAATAAATAGTGAAAATAGTCTGCATTTAAAGTTTTTCGAGGGCGCTGAATAATATATGCTGGGCTCACGATACCCCTAAATTTTGATATCCCAATAGATCCTTGCCACGCTCTCATTTTGTTATATGCAATATCGCCTGGTACTACCAATTTATATTTGGTCTTATCTTCATTAGAAGAATCTTTCTTTGAACTATTGCTTAAAAGGTCAGATTGCTGAACTATACCTCTAGAAATAGTGACGGATAGCAAGGGTTCTTCTGGGTGGTTAGAATCTTTAATTTCATAAAATAAAGTTCTGTTGGGTAATACATCCCAACTTTCGGGAACTTTATCCAACCATTCAACCCCAGTTTCTTTATATTTTGGATATGGATGTAACTTTGTTATCATTGTTCATTTTTTCCAATAACTTCTTCCAACAGATTTTCCGTTTCATTTTCTAATTCAACAATATCTTTTTTAATTTCTTCTAATGATCTTAGTGGAGTTGGTTTATAAAAATGTCTTGTAAAAGAAATTTCGTATCCAGTTTTTATTGATTCTGACTTATACCAAGCATCAGGTGCATATGGTAATACTTCTCTTGTAATAAACGTATCAATTCCACCTTCTTCTAAAAGTGGGATCTGTTCTGTATCCCGAAGATCTGTATCTGGCTCATATTCAACAACGAACTGTTTGCCCTTTATCTCAAGTGGAAATAAGCCCTGTAGCGGGTTTGCCTCAACCTTATCTACCGAATATATTTTTCTAATTACTGCAGGAGCCGATTCATCACGTTCCCCATTTTCTTTTAACTCTTTAATTTCTTTTGCTGAATAATCTTTTGTAGCGTCTACTCCTTTGATTCTAAGCGGGCGATCAACTGTCACTTTATAATACCCAAAAGCCTTATTTGGAAAGATTTTCGACTGTTCTGTTTCTGTAAATGATGTGTATGTATCAATTATATTTTTAATGTCAGTTTCTGAAAGCTCACAATTTTTCTTTCCTAAATTTTTTCTCAAAGGTTTATACCAGTTGGTAGCGTCAATTAACTGAACTTTACCTTTTCTGTTGTCTGCTTTGCGATTTGACAAAACCCAAATATAAGTTGCAATACCGGTGTTATAGAACATGTTTAAAGGAAGTGCGACAATAGCTTCTAAATAATCCTGTTCAATAATATATCTTCTAATATTGCTTTCTCCTTGCCCTGCATCTCCAGTAAATAATGAAGATCCATTATGTACTTCAGCTATCCTACTTCCCAATTTGGTATCATCTTTCATTTTTGAAACTAAATTAGCAAGGAATAACATTTGCCCATCACTTGTACGAGTTAGTAAAGAATATTCAACATCCCCATCATGTTCAATCATGAAGCGAGGATCTTTCACACCTGACTTACCACCCATTCTATCTAAATCACTTTTCCAACTTTTCCCATATGGTGGATTTGACATCATGAAATCAAACTCCATTGATGGAAAGGCGTCATTTGAAAGAGTTGAGTATTCTGGACCACCAACTATATTGTCCGCTGCTTCGCCATCGCCTTTAAGTAATAGATCTGCTTTACATATAGCGTATGTTTCAGCATTTATCTCTTGCCCATAAGAATAAGCAGATATTTGCTTATTCTGTTTCTTTGCTAATTCTTCTAGTGTTTCATCTGCAACAGTTAACATTCCACCAGTACCACATGCAGGATCATAAAGCAGGTATGTTCCTGATTCGATTTGATTGGCGATTGGGCTAAAAATAAGCTCAGCCATAAGTTTCACCGCATCTCTCGGAGTCCAGTGCTCTCCAGCTTCCTCATTATTTGCTTCGTTAAAACGACGAATTAGTTCCTCGAAAATTGTTCCCATTGCATGGTTGTCCAATCCTGGAAGGCGCACTGATCCATCAGAATTCAATTCTGGGTTTGGACTTAGATTTAGCGAATAATCCATAAATCTATCAATTAACGTTCCAAGTACATCAGCTTTAGTTAGTTTTGGAATCTCGTTTCTAAGAGCAAAATTTTCAATAATATCTTGTACATTGGGTGAAAATCCATCTAAATATGTTTCAAAATCCGCTTTGAGTTTTGATTGTGTTGCTCTATTTCGTAAATCCCTAAGGGTAAATAGAGAAGTATTATAAAAAGCTTGCCCAGATGCTTTTCTTAATGCTGAATCTTGATTATTAATGCCAGCTTCATCAAGTTGCTTTTTTTGATCTAATACCGCTTTTTTAGTTGATTCAAGAACGGCATCGAGTCTACGAAGCACAACCATTGGTAAAATCACATCACGGTATTTACCTCTTACATAAAGATCTCGTAGAACATCATCTGCTATTCCCCAAATAAAATTGGTTATCCAAGATAATTGGTCATTTTGCATATATTTTTCTTATTTTTTAAATACCACTTATTACTACTCTATCCTAATTATCAATTTATTCCTCGCTCTATTATAGCCAAAAAACCAATCTTTAACAGTGGTGTCAAATAAGAGCTAGACTAGCTGTTTTAGTGTCTTGAGAGATTTGCGGCCTAGCTTTGTTCTTTTGGGGTTATCTTTATAGCTAGACATATCCCTAATACTCCAGGCATGAAAGAGAATATAGTAGCAGTTAAAGATGCTTTTGCGTGCCTGGGACAGCTGTCCCCAGAAACAGCTTTTAAAATTTTCAGCTAGCTTGGTACTTAGTCGCTCCAGCTGTCCATAGCAGTAGACAAGGTCCCAAAGAGAGTCCCCTATTCTGGCCCGTTCAAAGTCTACAATACGGACAAGTTTACAGTGATCTTTATGATCAATAATGATGTTTCTAGGACCTAAATCTCCATGGAGTGGAACTAGTTGGTAATCCTCTTTTGAGATGTACACTTCAAGCGTATGAAGTTTGCGCATAATGGAAGCTAGTGTTTTTATGGGTAGATCTAGCTTATATAGTTCGGGGGTTGTCAGGTGTAGTTCTGTTAGTATGTATCTTTTCCAGTCGGGGTGTTCTTTTTTGTTCCAGTCATCTGGATACCAGAAGGTATGCACAGCAGCTGGTTGAAGTTGGTGGATTTCTACTATTTGCTCGTAGACAGCTTGAAAAAGATTTTTTAGGTTGTGGTGAGGCTGTTTTAGACAGACTTCAAGGTCTACTCCCTCGGCAAAGTCCTGGATAATAACTTCATCATTAAAAAAGCAATGAGATAGGTCTTCGTGAATAATTTTAGGGGCAGCGATATTAGTTGTGTCCAGATAGTTATATAGTTTAATAAGGCGGCTGGCGGTTAATGATTCGGTGTCTGAGAGAATCTTTACAATACTAGGCTTGCGGCCTAAAACTTCATATACCTTATTTTGAGAGTTTGTCGGTAGTCTAGTTATCTGGTTGTGGTGCTTATGACTAAAGAGGTGGTTAGTATAAAAGTCGATGGTGTACTTAGAGCTTTCTACTGGTTCTAAATTAGTTATATTTTGTTTAATAATATACCTTTTGGTGCGCTGCACTATGGAAAATGCAGTTGCATTGGAATAGTGTTGTGTGTGGAGGTAGTTAAGAACATGACTAGATTTGGCCTTGGTAATATCGTGCTCTACCCAATACTTAATAGCTCCCAATATCACTTGATGAGAAACTATAGCTAGCTGCTCTCTTTTGCCAATATTGTTTAGTAAGTCATCCAGTCCTTTCCATACACGCTGGCACATCGCTTTCATACTCTCTCCCCCTCCAGGATATGGTATATTCCAGTTTTCCTTGCGACGTGTGCGCCAATTTCTGGGGACTTGGTCTACTAAGCTTTCTTCCCACCAGTAGTGTCCTTCAAAGATTCCGTGGTGGATTTCAGAAAAGGCAGAGTTAGTTTCTATAGGAACCAGGCTATTAAAGGCAATGATATCTGCTGTTTGCCTTGCCCGTGCTACTGGACTGGAGATGATGCGATTAAAGTTAGTTTTTCTAAGTTCCCAGGCAAGTCTGATAGCCTGAACTTTTCCTTTGTCTGTTAATCCTTCTGGGTCACTAGCACCAGAGATAAATCCGCGCTTGGTATTTCCGATACTCTCCCCATGCCTAATAACATGCAGTTGCATAGATTTTGAGTATACAACACCAAGCCTAAGAACCTGGTTCTTAAAGTTATTTTCCGATCATGAATTCGATCACGTCTCCATCTTTAACAATGTATTCCTTTCCTTCTTGGCGTACTTTGCCAACCTCTCTACCCTTTTTCCAGCCACCTAAACTTACAAATTCAGCAATGTTCATGACATTAGCTTTAATAAAGTGCTTAATAAAATCTGTGTGGATGACACCACTTGAGGCTTGTGCGGTAGATCCTTTGGGAATGGTCCATGCTCGAACCTCTTTTTCTCCAGCTGTTAGGAAACTTATGAGATTAAGTTTGGCATAGGCAAGAGCTGCCATTTTCTCAATTCCTGACTCACTTAGACCTAGCTCTTTTAAGTATGCGTCTTGATCTTCTTGGGAAAGGTTAGATAGCTCACTCTCTATCTGAGCTGAGATTATGACTGAATTTACAGAATCTATACCTTCCGGCAAGATATTATCTGATTGTAGTTGTTCCTCTCCTACATTTAAGACAAATATCTCTGGTTTTTTAGTTAGAAGTTGAAGCGGGTATACGATTTCCTGTTCCTCTTCTGACAAAGAAATGGAATTGGCCATATTTCCTTGTGCTAATACTTGTTTGACCTTTGCTAAGGTTGCTTCTTGAAATTGCTTCTGTTTAAGGTTGTCTGCTTTACTTTTGGCTTGCTGAGCTCTCTCTACAGTTTCAAGGTCTTTTAAGATAAGCTCGGTTCTTACAGTATCTAGATCCTCAACAGGGTCAAGTGAACCTGTAATCACTACATCTTCATCAGGAAATACTCGAAGAACATGACAAATAAGATCAACCTCTCTGATATAAGCCAGAAACTGATTACCCAGCCCTTCCCCCTCAGCTGCCCCTTTAACTAAACCTGCAATATCTACAAACTTAATAGTAGCGTTTATTATTGGCACAGAACCATCTTCTAAGCCCTTCTCTGCCTCGACTGCTTTGGCAAGTAGTTCAAGTCTATCATCTGGAACTTCCACCACTCCCACGTTTGGTTCAACAGTTGCAAAAGGATAGTTAGCAGCAAGTGCTACTTGTCTTTTTAAAAGTGCATTAAACAAGGTGGACTTACCAACATTAGGTAGACCCACTATTCCGACCGATAAGCTCATAGGGAAATTATATCACTGAAGAATTTATTAAAGGCCTTGCCTTTAATATTTTGGTTATTTTTCCACCACTATTTTCTGCCTCATTCGCAAGTTTGAAAGCCTCTTCTTTGCCAACCTCTTTTATGAACGACTTTTATGGCTTCTACTGAATGACAAGTCCAGACTTATAAGAATCCGGGTGATTACCACACTTCACACATTGAACCCAAAGGGCTTTAGTCTTAGAGCTCAAACTATAATAGGCAGGAGATAAAGTCTCACATCTATCGCATTTTACTTTTTCAAAACTCATGACCCTATATTAACACCTAAATGTTGGATGATAAAATCAATAAATAATGAATGGTGGTTCATTCCTAGCAATCCTCCCTTTTTCATCTCTTTCTCTAATTATTCTCGACTTTCTTAAATTCGGAAGAGTAAACAAAAACTTTGTCTGATAATATCACATCAATAAGGTTTGAGTTGTATTTAAGCCATTTGTAGCCTCAAGGTTGTAGACACCAGGAAATAGTGTTTCATTTGCAATTTATTTGTAAGCTATGTATACTATAGGATATTATGGAAATTCTTAGAGCAGTTGATTGCAGTTTCAGAAGGACGTTAGTGGACCCAGATTTGGCTCCTTATATGGAAGAGCAGTTTGCTGACCTAGATATGAATATTACTGAATATGATCTGACTCTTACAACTAATGAAAGTTTTGCTAAAAGCAATCTTGTTACCCACCCCGTATGTAAACACTGTAAACTACATGCAGATAATGATCCTGTTGGGGTTGAGTGTTATGGTCCTGAATATCAATCTGAAAGAGAATCGGACGTCGATTTTATTCTTAATGGAACAATAACCGTATTTGAATTTGCACTTCCTGGGAATTATAACGGAGATTGTGGAGTAAGAGTCACTGTAAGAAGAAATGGAAATATCTCAACAAGCCTTCACTAATTAACCGTCCCCTACCTATTTTTATTCCTTGCACTCAAATGCATTCCATAATTTCTTGTTCAAGAGATTCAGAAGAGTTTATTAAAGGCCTTGCCTTTAATATTTTTGTGCTTAGGTAGGATTTCTTTTTCAAAACTTATTACAAAATCTCTCATTACCTCTACCCCTTTCGGGTCGTTGCTGTGATAGCGTACAGTTTTTGGCCAGAACCTACTTGTATTGCTCTTACTGCACAGCTTGGCAAGATACACCATGACATCAATTCCATCCTTTGGATGAGAAAGGTGAAAATCAAAGCTCATAATATCAATATGAAAATCTTTCAAATCATGAGTAGATTCTATTAGTTGTTCTACTTCCTCTATGTTGTGTAGATGTAGCCAGCCCTCTGGTGCTTTCCTTTGATCATCAAGCCATATGTTCATAGTTTCAGAACTGTTAATCTAGATTGAAAATTTATTATATCAAACCCGCTAATGAGCTGTAGCTGTTAATATTCCAGAGGTGTCAACCTACCACACCCGTCGGGTGTACATGAACCCACACCCCTGGAAAACAAAATAAAGGTGGCTGACCCCATTTACCCTACTTTTTATTATTTGCCTGCTTTATAAAAAAATAGATGCCAGTAAGCAAAAAAGTAATTAATACTATCCAAGTTAATCCTCCCAAAATGCTGTAATTTCCCATCATTCCATTAACGTTCATCATTAAACCGCTTCCCATCATGCCACCTCCCATCATTCCCATACTATGGTTATCACCACATCCAAGATAGTTTTTTCCCATATTTATATGCATTTGTCGTAGAAACTCTGACCCCTCGCCCCCCATCATTTGATCCATTACCTCGTGAGCTTGACCGGGGTGTTGCTGCTCCATTATTGCATCACCTAGGCGCTCAAAATCATTAGAGCTTATCAGATTGCAATCCAGCTCTTGAATAGTGCTAACCTGTTTTTGAGAAAGCAGTTGGCTAAGAACAACTTCGATAGATTCACCATGTTTTTCATCATTCACCATTGAACCTAGTTGCGCGTAGACTGGTCGAAGTATTACAAAAAATAATCCTAAAATAATTAGTAAGCCGGTGATTATTATATTGCCTTTCATATTATAGTTATACCACACGCACCCATCGGGTATGCATGCTCATCGACATCTCACCTTGCTAACTTCTCTGATGAATCATTCTTATAAGTGTCTATGTATTTTTGAATAACCGCTTTATCTACACTTTCTAACTTCATCATTCTTCCCCACGATACAACTGCAATAGGTACATCATTGGCTGATCTTGGCGAGACGAT
>Ga0210057_1009047_pt1 | contig 11632 bp, 10 predicted proteins | sample CryGeyCG2114_010_2_FD_183968 | JGI IMG/M metagenome (GOLD analysis project Ga0210057, IMG submission 183968) | Groundwater microbial communities from aquifer - Crystal Geyser CG10_big_fil_rev_8/21/14_0.10 (SPAdes) (version 2) | ecosystem: Environmental > Aquatic > Deep subsurface > Groundwater ...
CTATAAATTTGCAGCTTTAAAGCAAAAACACACGACAACATCGTGTGTTTTTGCTTTTTGTGGCGCAGGTTTCTAAACTCATTACATTCGTTAAGAACCTCCTGCCCGAGCTCGCTTGTTTTACATCTGTGCTCCCGGCAGGAATCGGTGTCAGCTCACTAACCGAGTACCAGCTTCGCAGGGGCTCGGTAAGTGGCTTCTACCCGGACTCGGCCGCACTCGCTCCGCTCGCGGCTTCGCGGCCTCCGTCTTTCGATTCTTGCCGAAGGCTAAAAAATAATAATCACTTAGCGCTCCGCGCACGTTCATTTATTTTGTGCTCCCGGCAGGAATCGAACCTGCATTACGGGCTCCGCAAGCCCGCGTTCTATCCATTAAACTACGGGAGCAAACTGCAAAGAGTGCAGGTAACTCGCCAAGAACTGTACCACGCTTTATGTCTGTGTAAAACGCATTTGGTAATGAAAGATAAACACGGCACTATTAAGGATATATATGAAGCGCATTTTATTTACGCGTGGGGTAACGCTTTTGCAAGCCGTGGTACTTCTCGCGCTTGTTGGAGTCTCCGCGGCTCTTCTTGAGAGTCCAACAGCAAAAGGACAATACGCAGGTGCTGTACTTGCGATGGAAGATGGGGCAGATGGATCCTCTAGCACCGCAACCACAGGGACCACGGGAGAGATTGAAATCAAATGTGAAGGACAAAAACTTTCTGCAACAGTCGGCGCAACTGAAGAAGGTGTCAAAGCAGATGGAAAATGTTCTGAGAATTCACAAATCACATACACCACCGAAGACGGGGCAACCATCACAATTTCAGGTGACAAATTTAAATCATTATACGCAGAATGTGTTGGTGATAGTTCGTGCGTCGCGTCTCGCCTCACGGGTCCGGCGGTTAAATCAAATGAGGCGAAAGCTTTGGTGGGTGCACTTGAGGCAAAGAGAGGAGATGCAGGATACTCGGCCTTTTTCAATAATGTAGTAAATACAGGAATCACAGACGGCATCAACGGTGCTTTTTCTGATATTAAATCAGACTTACCTACTCTGCAGACAATGGATTCGCGTGACAATACTCAGTTTACTCTCGAACAATTAACTAAGCTCAAGGAACAAGCACAAACTATAGGAGCAACAGGGTTAGCCGCAGACATTGAAGCGTTGAGACAGCAAGAAGTAAGTCGTTTGGCGACTCAGACTGGTTCTGGGATTTTGGGAGAAACAGACCAAAGCACATCCGTTGGAACACGAAGTGTCTCTAGTGGGTCAACATTTGTTTCGGAGGCCAATGGTAACGACGGCGCGTCAGCTAAATCACAAGTGCTAATTAGTGCGGAGAAGAGGGTGTCAGAAGCAGAGCGGGCTCTTGAAGAGGCAAAGAAAACTGAAGAAAGTGGCTGGTTCGATAGTTTTGGTGGGTTTTTCTCAAAAGCAAACAGTCTTGTCCGGCGCGCTGATCCCATCGCAGAGAAGGAGGCGGAACTTAAACTTGCTGAAGCAAATTTGGCACGCGTGCAGGAGCAGGGTGGCGTGTCTCAAGCGGCGGGTTCTTTTCAGGAACGAGCCGCTGCTTCAAGTAGAAATGCGCAAGAAGCGATTGACGCAGCGCGAGCCAGCTTAGGACAGGGAGGCAGTTCTTCACAAGGAGGAACGGGAGTGAATACAGAAGAACAAAAATCGCAACCAACTAGTTTTCGATCCGCAGATCAAGGGAAAGATGATAACGTAGTGACCTCCTGGTTTAAAGATAAATACGCATCATTTAAGGGGACATTCGGAGATACGGCTACTCTCGAAGAAATAAAAAATAGGACGTCACCAACAAATTTTCAACCACTTCCTTCCTCAGGCACCTCGGTCGCAGGCGGAGATACTCAATCTTCAGGAAGTATTGGAATTATTTCGTCTGCAAACGCGGCTGAGAGGGTATTGCCGCCTCCACCGCCAGTTCCACCATCTGCTGAACCAGCAATTCGTACGCAAAGTATATTTGATAGCGGTGACGTTGGTATTGGCTCAGGCGCAGGAGGTGGACAAGATATATTTGTTGGAGATGAATTTGTCGCTCAAGAAGTACCGAAGCCATCAACACCCGACATTGGCTTTGCACCAGAGAGCCCAATCAGTGGAGCATCACGTTCAGTTACCGGCCCAGCGAAAGAAGATCCAAACATTACACAAAAAGCATGGATCGCTATCAATAGCTGGTGGACTGCTAATACTCCCGCAACGCCTGATATCGGTTTCGCTCAGGAGCCAGCAACCCCAGATATCGGCTTCTCCGAAAGCCCACTGAGTGGTGCCTCTCGCGGAGTCGCGGGCCCAATCGAGCAACCACAATCATCCGGACCACTACAAAGATTCACCAACAAGACTGTCGATCTGACCCAAGGTGCGTACAACAAAATCTTTGGTACTGACAATTCGACCCTCATCACCGACAAAGACTCGGGCGTCGGCACCGTTGAGCCTCAAATTGTGACACTTCTAGATGGAACTATAGCCACAGAAGAATACCGGGACGCTCTCCTTGACCAGGGTACGCGAGTGAACACGCAAGGGAAAAGTGATGCTGGTATTTCTAACGCAGGAAGTATCAACGACAACACAACAGTAACGACTTCAGGAAATCAAACGACAGCGGAGTCTTCTGCACCATCATCAGGTCTCGGCGAAGCACCCGATGTAATTGCTCAGCGAGAACAGGAGCAAGCGCAATTGAATCAAATATTTGAAAACTTTGATAACACCAGTGTTGGAAGTATCAATCCACCAGCTGCACAAACAACAGGCTCTGCTGACCCAACATGCCAAGGAGGACTCGTTAACGCTGGCTGCGTAGCGCGCAACGCATGGTCATATGCAAAAACAGCAACAGCTCAAGTATTCGGCACTGGATCTACGCCGAGAGAAGAAGGTTCTCGTTTGGTGAATGATATACCTCCAACACAACCAATTTCCGGTATCGTAGGCGGCGGCAGACCATCACAAGAGCTCACACCCGCAACGCCTGATATCGGTTTCGCTCAGGAGCCAGCAACCCCAGACATCGGCTTCTCCGAAAGCCCACTGAGTGGTGCCTCTCGCGGAGTCGCGGGCCCTGCACCTGCAGAGGAAATTCAAAGCTCGGGGCCGCTACAAAGATTTACCAACAGGACGATTGATCTCACGAAATCTGCATATGACAAATACATCGCTGGTCTGCCGATGACGCCAGAACCCGCGACGCCTGATATTGGTTTTCTACCGGAGCCTCCTGTACCGACAGGGTTTGAGGGTAGTCCTGAATTGCCGAGCTATGATTGGGCAAAAGATGAAACCATCAACAGTGACTCACGCTTCCAAGGGATTGATGGCGCACTGGAGCGATATGCAGGCCTTGAAGGAAAAAAACTCACACAAGGACAAATTGATACACAAAAAAGCAACATTGCACGTGATGTTCAAGCACTTGTTGAAAGTGGAAGAAGCGATGAAATAGGGGGGTACTATGCCGAAGTGTACGGAAACCTCAAAGCTTCAATTCCTGGAGAAGCTTCAGGTTCTCTTGGTAATCCTGCAAATGTTCCTGACGGATTGGAATTTCCAATTAAATCAAGCGAAGATTTGCCGAGCTCGCATTTAGAACTTCCTCCCTTGTCAAAAGAGAACTGTGCCTGGCTCGATTTTGGTTGCTATCATCACAAAATCACGCATGACATCTGTTATGAGGGAAATAACAGTGAATATTGTAAAGGGTACTTAAAGAAATTTGGCGTACGTGTTTCTGATCCAGCAGAATCAACGTTACAAAACACAAATCAGAATATTTCTTCGACTGGTAAAATAGATGAAATCGCAGATATTGCTTCGCGTGTAAACACCGAAAAGAAAAGTGACGCTTCTGTAAGCGGTGCGGGTGCAGGGGATGTTCCAAAAGTAGTAAATCCAGAACTTCCAAGCAGCCGACCGGGGGCAAAGGATCCTGCTCCGCCTGACGGTGGCCCAAAGGTGGTTGTTCCGACGCCCAAGACGCCCGTTATCGAAAGAAGGCCAACAGTAAGAGAACGGGCGTCGTCATTATGGGACGGGCTCTATCAGTCAGTGCTTGGCGGGCTACTACAAGGACTTAACACCGCACTTACTCAACAACAAACACCATCTGATTCGAATTCATCAGGATCAAATTCTGGGACAACCGTAAATCCTGCGGCGCTCGCGGCAGAGCTATCCTGCGCTCCGAGGACCCAAGAAGTGGGTGCACCGATAGTGATTTCATACGCATGTCGCGGAGCCAACACTGCGAGAAGCGATGGCTTTGACAATGGAGGGAAGCTTGGGGGGTCTGCCACAAGTACAGCAGCGTTTGATATTGAAAGGCCAGGATCAACAAGCCATCGCTTTGCCCTCACCTGTGCTAAGGATGGACAAATTAAAACAGCGACGTGTGAAGTTGAGGTAATTGAACCATCGGTGGTAGTAGTGGCGAATCCAAACCCGATTCAATCTGGAAATACCACACGCATCGGCTGGCTCTCATCAGGAATGAAAAGCTGTACGATAAAAAGTGGAGACGGCACAACACAAGCGAACACGTTTAATGAATTACATAAAAATGCAATACAGCCAAACGGAGCAGCAACAACACCAGCGCTCACGCAAAACTTAAATGTTGTTGTCACGTGTCTTTCTAAAAACGAACTAACTACAAAAACAGCGACCACGACGGTAGAAGTGCGATAGGACTTTAGTTGACTTTTTCCTTAAAAAGGAGTTTGCTGAGTGTAGAAACTCAGAGAATGGAGGGAACAGTGGTAAATATCAGCAATGTTGAAAACGCGAAAACCTTGATGTGGTTGGCGCGGTTGGTTGCGTCCATCATCATGGCCGCGATCTTCATCACTTTTCTCGTCGCCAGGATGAGCGATGCATCGGCGCAGGTTCAATGCCGGCCGACGAACTCGGTTGCGACGTCTGGGTGGTATATCGGGGATGATCCGATTACTGCCGATTTGCTCCGGCAGATCGACGAGGAGCGCAAGGAGAACGAGTGCATTCTTCTCTCTGACGCTCTGAAGGATCCACCGCCGGTGCCGAGGCCAAATCCGGATCGTGTTCCGCATCCGCGACCACGGCCTGACTACCCGGCTGTCGAGCCGGCCGGCGACAAGCTCAAGTCGCCGGCGAAAGGGCCTCGGTACTTCGGGCGGACAGCGCTCGCTTCCGCTGGATGAGTGCGACGTACGGCCCGGGTGGAAACACCCGGGCTAACGTTGTTTGGAGCGGTTTTTTGGTGTTGACAATTAGCATCTCGGGCATTCTAGATTTTGAGAAAACTTCGTTGCAAGTTGGTTTGACTGACTGGGCGCGGGTAGATAGTATGTTCTCAGACAAGAGTGGCTCTTGTCTCGTTCGACGGAACGTACTCCATGGAGGCAAGTCCAATGAAAGACTCACTGTTTCGAGTTCCGGCTCGTTGCAGCACGGGCGGCGTTTTCAATTGCGTCGCGGTTGCAGTGACCGAAACTGGCGTTGCAATTCGCGACACCAAGGATGCCGACAAGCAAACCCTCGTTTTCTCACGGAACGAATGGGGGAGCTTCGTTGAGGCCGTGAAGGCCGGCGAGTTCGATATTCAGTGATATCGGACGGCTTGGGGCGTGCCACGGCGCGCCCCTTTTATACTGTGTATGAAAGATTCTCAGAAAAAAAAGTGGGATGCATTCTACTCGTCTACTAAGCGTGAAGATTTTTTGCACCTTTCTGACCAACAACTTGATGCAATATTGAAGGAGTTTCCCACTGCAAAAACTATACTCGATATTGGCTGTGGTGAGGGGCAGCTACTTACGCAACTTACCATGCGTGGTTATGACGTGACAGGCATTGATGTTTCGCCGATCGCGTTATCACGTGTTGATCTGGATACAACGATCATCACTGGTGATTTTGAGAATTATCGATTCGGCCAAACGTTCGACATTATTTTTGCAAAGTTTCTGGTTGCGTTCATCGAAAACCTTCCTAATTTCTTTGCCAAAACGCACTCGTTGTTAAATCGTGATGGTGGCATGGTTATTATTTCACCAATTGTTGATGGCGAAAAAGACGAGGAGATATTTATTAAAAAGGAGGATTTTGAAAATGGGTATCGCACATATTTTGACGTTCGTTTTGACACCAGTTTATATCAAGAAGGAAACAAACGTCTGGCCCAGGTGATATTGACAAAGAGGGGATAATCTTACAGTCTTGACGCAGATATTATATGCGCAGCGGAGGTATTCACCGAAATGATGTCTGCAACACAACGCGAAGAAATCATCGCTCTGCTAGCAGAAGCGATTCCCGACCTCTCATACCCTGAGGCTGCTTCGGCGCTTGTAGCTCGCGGTACTCTCAAGCAGGGCGTGCACGCTGCGTTTGAGCCGTTTTTACGGAATCCGAACACGGCAAGCCTGATTACATCCCGGGATCATCCATCACAGTTAGATCTGGAGATTGATTTTCAGGGAGGCCGAACTCTTCGAGCCCTTTTAGAGAAGGGGAAGTATGACTGGAGTAATGAGGATGTTTCTGATGAACATTTTCCCGATATTAGTTACGGCAGTAGAACGGTAAGGTTGCAGTTGTTGGATTTCGGAAAAGTGATCTCTTCAGATGAAGTGCTTGAGGAGTGTCAGGCGCGCGACCTTGTTCCAGCCAACCCGGCCGAACTGCTTGCTCTCGGAGCTGCTTATCCGACGCTGCAGGCGCAGTTTCCGCTTGTTGCGTTGGGGCAGTCTTGGAGACTTCCCAATGGTGACGAAATGGTGGTCTGTCTTGCGTGGCACAGCATGCTGCGCCGCGTGCATCTGTTGTGCAAAATGCGTAGAGATTGGCCTGCGCACTGCAGATTTGTGGCAACAGAGGGTGGAGATCCTGTTGCTTAAGACTCATGGAGAAACCGTAATATCCCAACTGAGTACGACCCCGGCGCGTTGTCGGGGTTTTTGTTGTTGTGTTATACGCGGTTGCGCACCAGCGTTGTTTTAAGCCATATTGGTGCAAACCACTTGACAATTTCGTCCCTTAGTGTATACTGATGGCAGTTAATCACGTGCAGGGCGAAAGCCTTGCACTCGGCAATTTTTTCCCGCTACTGGCGGGGAGGAGGACAAGATGAAGAAGTTTCTTCTGGTCGTAGCAGTGGCCATCGCGATGACGGCCTCGGCCTCCTCGGCGGAGACGCTGTGCGTCTCCATCGCTGACGGCCCGACGGTGGCGGCACCGCAGACGCCGCTGGACTTCAACCCGAAGTTCAACGAGGCAGTCGTCGCGACTGTCGCAGGCGGCGGCGACATCTGCTACGATGTCGATCTGCCTCTGCTTTCGCCGCTCGCGGACTACGGTCCGCTGCCGGCGACCAGCGTCGGTGATCTCATCACCACCCGGCAGTAGGTTCGCCCTCTACCGCCAAGACCGGCCCGGAACCATTGTGTTCCGGGCTGCCCTCTTTTATCTGTCCACTGTTATTGTGAAAATCGACAGAACGAAAAGTCTTCTCCTGTTATCATTTGTTTATATGGAAGCGAAACATTCTTTGGTGTTTCGAGCGAGTCTCGTGCTAATTAGTTTTTTAGTGTTGGGAGCATCTTTCGTTTTTGCATATTGATTGCACGAATATTGAGTGAATGGTGAGGATAAAACAGGGGAATCTTTTGCGCAAAAGCGCTCCGTTGAGCCGAAACGGGGAAATAGGACGAGAAATACTTGACAATTTCGCCCCTTAGTGTATACTAGTAGCAGTTAATTTAATTTCGGCAAAATTTTGCTGGGGGTGGCACTGCTGCACTCAGCCCCAACATCCCGCTTCGCGGGAAGGAGGAAACATGAAGACCATGATCCTGGCCGCTGCCGCGGCCATAGCTCTGACGACCGGCGTGATCGCGCAGCAGACGGCCTTGCCGTCCGGCGTGACCGTCAGCGACCAGCCGTGGATCCTCGCTGACCGGCGGTGTGTCGCCGCGGACCTGCGGGTCGACGACGCAACCGGCCTCGTTCGGCCGACGTTCCGCTGGCAGCCGATCGAGACCGGCCGGCTCTACGAGCCGATCGACCAGCGGTGTGACCTCCGCGGCCAGATCGCCGACAGCGCCGTCGACAAGAAAGGGGACAAGGTCCCCAACTGATCGGCCACGGTCGCATCGCCGAATCGGCACCACGGCACTTGCCGAAAGAAGGCCCGGACTTGTTCCGGGCCTTTTGCTATGTGGGTGTTTACAAGCGGGAAAGATTTTCTTTATGCTTGTTATCATAAACACATGAAGGCGGGACATTTTATAGTGTTTCGAGTAGCTATTTTATTACTCAGTATTTTTTTGGTGAGCACGTCAATTGTATTTGCTGCAGATGCTGGAGAAACAATTATTAATTTGGATGGAACCGAGACCTCGGTAGACACCGTTTCTCAAAGTAAAAATACAACATCTGCCGATTCACAAGAGCAATGTGATAAAGAGACAGGTAAGGGATGTAATGTGTGCGGTACTGTCACTTATCCAAGCGCCTCAGGAGATTTAATTGTATGTTCGAAGCCACCTGCAAATGGGTGTACTCCGAAAGCCGATCTAAAAATTTGTTCGTTGGGAGATATTAAAACTGCACAAACAGAGCTTTCAAAATGTTTAAGTTCGGGCGAACAGTTTTGTAATATTCGAGTAACTGAAAAAGGAGTGTTTGTATCTGAACAGCTTGCACAAAAAGAACTTGCCAACATCGAGTCCACGGTTGGACAATATGAGAAAGACGTAATAAGCGGTGCATTTAGTGAAGATGGGTATCAACTGAAAGCTCCGCCGTCAGTCATAGACGAAATTAAAAGCGAAGGAGGGTTTGAAAGATTTCTTAATGCAGACACATCTGACGCGGCGTCAATTTCAGGTAATACCGGAGGCGACGTGCTGAAAACGGGTATTACTGAGACCTCTGATCTATATAACATTACGAAAAGTAAGGTGGCGATTCCGGGTTCGTTTGGCTCTCAGGGGTTAACGCAGTCACTTCAGAGCCAGTATGGGACGAATTTTTATAGTTCATTGAATAACTTTTTTAGTCCTTCTTCTTTTTCTTTAAACAACGCACCAACCTCTTTTGGATTTGGTGGTGTAGGGGACTTGGGGCCAATTAGCAACAACGTGAGCGGCGCTGGAAGATTTGGGCAAGTAAGCCAGTTTGGGGGGCTAACAAGCGTTTCTGCACCGTCAGTTCCGATAGATAGCACAGCTGATTTTGGTTCGCTTGGGCAGGTAGAGAATTTTCCTCGCACGTATGCGTCGTTTGTGCCGGAAGATTCTCCCTTTAATAAATTTGAAACCCTAAATGCTCAAGGCAATCGATTAACAATCGAGGGAGTTCCACGAATTGATGACTTTTCGTTCACTTCAAATCCAAGCCCTAGCGCGCTGAAGGGAGATTTGTCTAACAAAATTGCAAACCTTGCCTTTGGGTTAGGGGATGTATCTGGCACAGACTCCTCTATAGGAGAGATACTTAAAAAGACTGAAGAAGTGCCAGTAATCGAACCCACGGAAGATGGGGTGAGGATACCAGGACTGGAAGAGGATGACGTACCTCCAACATTCAGAGAAATTATTACGGCTGTCGCGAAAGGAGATACAGAGGTTGCAAAAGAACTTACTGGAGAAGCATTCCGTGTTGCGCAAAAAACAGTGCGCGGATTGTTTGATGGCGCTAGATCTTTCTTTACGCAGTTAGCTCCAGGGGCGAACGCTGGAGAAAATAGCGCAGGCGGCGGAGAAGACTCTGGAGATGGAATAAAAATTGATCCAGTGCGAACAAGCAATTTGTTAGAAAGTGGATTTATGCAAACGCTTAGGAACACTGCCTTGCAAGCACTTCAACAAATTACTTCAAAGCTCTTTGGTACTGGCACAGAGTCGGGAACTGCCGCACAGACCGGCTCTGGAGTGTCTGGGTCTTCTGTGCAAGCGCCGCGTCTTTCATGCCGCACGGCTGTTGCGATGCTAGAAGGACATGGAACTACTACAATTGGATGGAGTTGCTTTGGCTCAACCGCAAGTAAAGGCGTCGGTTTTGTAAGTGGAAACGTGGCAACAGGAGAAGCAGAGGTGCCACTATCTGATCCAGGAACGGCGAGCGTGACATTTGGAATAGAGTGTATTGCATCTGGATCGACGGTGAGCAAGCGCTCTTGTGAAGTGCCGGTTATACGCCCATCGGTAACAGCGTTCGCGAATCCAAAAGAAATTCAAAGCGGAGAAGATGCACAGCTTACATGGTCAAGCGTTGAGACAGGAAACTCGTGCGCGATATATGCACCAGGGGGAGTGTTGGTTATACGCGGAGGGTCATCAGGAACAGTTCCAACGCCAAAGATTACACGCTCTACGCAGTTTGCAGTGGTTTGCAACACAATTGCGCCAACGCCAGCGGTAGGATTTGCGACAGTATTGGTAGAAGGAGACAATTCAGAGCCACTCAAGGCTACCGTGCCGGCAAGTGCATTTTCTTCAACTGGTGCTACAGAGCAAACTACGGGAGGTAGTCAAGCAAACACACCAAACACAGGAACATTTAATGCGACTGACGATAAGGGAAATACAATATCGCTGTGTGATCCGGCAGCCGGCATCACAAAGTTTACTTGGTGCTTGATGAACAATAAATAGCTAAAAACCAAGCATCTCCATAACTCGGTGAGATAGCGGTTCCTGAAGCTCTTTCTCTGGTATGAAATGTGAGAGCATATCCCGAACTTCTTCTGCGTCTGCATGCTCAAGCGATATAACTAAGTGCGGGGAAAATGTTTTTTGGGTATCTACTAGGAGAACAGGATGATCGCCGGACTCGTTTATACAAAATGCAATAATTGAATTATATAAATATAGATCATCATCAATGGCGAAGCCCTTGTCAGTAATAATAAACTCAACAATTTTTGGAGGTCTATTTGCAAGAAGGCCAAGCGTTATTGCAGCGATTAGAATAACTAAAGCAAAAAGAAAGTTGCCGAATATAATGGATGTAAGCGATGCGGAGATAGCGATTATGCCGAGGGCCCAATACCAATCTGATCCACGCTTCTCGTGCTCATGCTCATAATCACTCCACGACATTTGTTGTCCGCGGTATGGGTTTGGTACTGGGGTTGTCTCGTCCATAGTTAAGGTGTCACCACATTAGAGCAATCGGCGTTGTAGTTTGGAATAGTCTCGGTCTCGAGGCAAAAGGAAAGTATGTACGAATTGCCTGTGGCACTTGAGCTGTATGAGTATTCGTATACTGGTGCGCCGGGGTCTCGTGGAGACGCTGAGAATTCACCGGAACTTATAAGTGCAGCAGAAACGGAGTCGTTACCATCTAAGGTCGAAGTTGCAACAGAGATTGGGAATGTGTTGTTTGATATTAAGTAGAGGGCAAGTGCTTTTTGGATTTGACCAATGTCGTCTATCCGCCGTGCGTCACGTGCGTTGGTTCGAGCAACTGAGAAGCTGGCAAGTGCTATTGCAGTGAGCATACCGATGATTGCTATTGCAATCAAAAGCTCAATAAGAGTAAATCCTCGTCTCATAAAGAGAATTGTAGTACGTAGGGGATGTTTGCTCAATGCAGGCTATAAGAAAAA
>Ga0210057_1009048_pt1 | contig 11631 bp, 8 predicted proteins | sample CryGeyCG2114_010_2_FD_183968 | JGI IMG/M metagenome (GOLD analysis project Ga0210057, IMG submission 183968) | Groundwater microbial communities from aquifer - Crystal Geyser CG10_big_fil_rev_8/21/14_0.10 (SPAdes) (version 2) | ecosystem: Environmental > Aquatic > Deep subsurface > Groundwater ...
AAGGTACATCTCCAGAATAGTATCTTTGGGATAAATTATTTCAATTACTATGGTTAAAAGTGCCTCTCTGATTTTTCGCCTGATGGTTCTTTCTTGGGTCAGGAGACTGTTTTTAATCAGTTGCTGGCTGATAGTTGAACCCCCTTGAAGTTTTTGGTGAAAAATTGTATTAAAGACCGCTCTTAAAATTCCTTTAAAATCAAAGCCCTGGTGTTTATAAAAATCTTTATCTTCGCTGGCGACAGTGGATTGTTTAATGTAGACGGGCAGTTCAGATAATTTTATCGGGGTGCGGTTTTTTTCAGTATAAATTTCATAAAGCAGCTGACTGTTTCGGTCAAGTATTTTGGTGGAGATAGGATAAGTATCTTGAGAGGCAAGCTTGGCGGGAGAAGGGAGGTCTTTTAAAACAAAAAGGTAAACGGCAACGATAAAGACAAAACATCCGGCAAGGATTGGCCGCAATTTATTAATTTTAATCTTGCTTTTTTGCTTACGCCGCGATGAAGATTTAGTTCTTTTTGACATGCCCGAATTATAACTTTTTTGAATCAATTTTAAAAGAAGACAATGAGTGATGTTATAATAATTTTGTGACGGGGACATAAATATAAAATTTATTGTTCGAGCGAACGTAAGTGAGTCGAGAACATACTTTAAAGAAAACTTCTCTACTCGGCTTTCAGCCTCGCTCGAAGAATAATGTCCCACTCATAATAATTTTATGGCAGCAAAAACTCAAAAAGATTTTAAAACCAGTGCTTTATCGGCAATTTTGATGTTTATTGTTGGCTTTGTCGGAATTTCTATCCTGGGAGCAGCAATTGTGATTATTCTTTTATCCTTAGGCATTCTTCCCCAGATATAAATTTTTTGGTTCTCAGATTAACTGTTCCATGTTTACTCTCTTGTATCATCTTGGTAGGTAAAGCTATTATAAACTTCCTAATTGACTTCCGGCCGGAAGTTGAAAAGGAAGTTGTTTTGTTTTAGGATAAATTAATGCCAGTTAGTAAAATTAAGAGTGATGAGATAAAAAACAAGATAAAGGATTTAAGTTGCGGACTTTTAGCCACTGCAATTGATTTTACTTTGTTTGAGTTTTTTCTAGATTTTAACTTAATAATGGCCGAAGGCCATGGGTCACGAGGAGTAAGCAAGGCAATAGATAAAACAATGGATGAAGTTTTGGCTTGCGGGATTGATAAAGAGGCAATAAAAAAAGCTCTCTGGAAGGCAGGCCATAGAGGTTTTATCAAGAGAAACTCTGAAAACAAAAACCTAGTTCAAATTACCGAGCAGGGTTTGACTAGGTTGAGGCATTTATTACCCCTTTACCAGAATAAAAGAATTTGGGATAAACATTTGTATTTAATTACTTATGATATACCCGAAAAAGACAGTGGAAAACGACAGCTTTTGCGCGAGAGTCTTAAACAGTTAGGTTGCGGAATGTTGCAGGCTTCAGTTTGGCTTACTCCCTATAATCCTAAAAAGATTTTGAAAGACCTTGTTTTGCAATATCATATTCCTGGCTCTATTATTGTTTCTGATTTAGGGAAAGAGGGTAGCATTGGCGAGGAAGATTTAGATGATTTAGTGTCAAGGGTTTATGATCTTAATGGATTAAACGAGAGGTATAGGGGTTTTATTTATGAGTTAAAATCGGACAGATTAAATAAGGCTCAAGCATATCTCAAATATTTATCTATTTTAAAAAATGATCCTCAACTGCCTTTTGAAATTTTGCCCTATAGTTGGCTGGGGGACAAAACCTATCAGTATTTGCAAGAAAAATTTCCTTCCTAATTGACTTCCGGCCGGGTGCTGAAAAGGAAGTTGTTCTTAGGGATTGCGCCGCAAATTTGACAGGTTTGTTAAACTTAACTCAATTAATTCAATTAATTAATAATTTTGCTTCTGCCCAGAAAGAGAGGCTGTATGTCCCCGGAACCAGAACAAGTAGGATTACCAAAAGAAAGAATGGGTTATAGTGGGTTATTTTCCAGGCGAAAGCTTTTAAAAAAGTTAGTAGAACTTGAAGAAATTGCAGGAGATACGGGGATAGTTAGAGGATGATAGGGGAGAGTAAGGGAGATTTCATTATTTTTCAGCTTCGTGGTAAAATAGCTTCATAGTTGCGATTGTTATCTTGTTAGCTTGTTATCTTGATTTGACGCAAACTAAAGTTTGCTATTACGATATTTGCGCAGACTAAAGTCTGCTATTACATAATATATGAATAACAGTCAGGGGAATTATGACCATAGAAAGATTGAGCCTAAATGGATAGAAAAGTGGGAAAAAGAGGGTCTGTTTAAGGCAATTGATCCGCCGGCTGGCGGACCGAAAAAATATATTCTTTTTGAATTTCCGTATCCCTCAGGTGAAAGGCTCCATATTGGCCATGCCTTTTCTTTTACAGGGACCGACGTCTTCGCCCGTTATCATCGAATGAAAGGCTTTAATGTTCTTTGCCCAATGGGTTGGGACGCTTTTGGTTTGCCGGCAGAAAATTACGCGATCAAGACCGGGATTAACCCGGCGATCATAACTGCTGAAAACATTGCCAATTCCAAGGTTCAGGCCAAGAGTTGGGCTTTGTCAATTGATTGGGACAGGGAAATTTCTACTACCGACCCAAAGTATTACCAGTGGACTCAGTGGATCTTTTTGCAATGGTATAAAAACGGTCTGGCTTATAAAGCGGAAATGCCGATAAACTGGTGCCCAAAATGCAAAATCGGTCTGGCTAATGAAGAAGTTGTAAGCGGTAAATGCGAGAGATGTGGGGCTGAAGTGACCAGAAGGCGGATTAAACAGTGGATTGTAAAAATTACTGCTTATGCTGATCGGTTGATTGAGGGATTGAAAAATACGGCTTTTATTGAGAAAGTCAAAGCGGCTCAAGTCAACTGGATAGGACGATCTGAAGGAGCGGAGATAGATTTTACTTTGAAATGGGAAGTGAGAAATGAGAAGCTGGATGACGAAATGGGAAGCGGGAAGCGAAAATCTCACCTCTCACCTCAGTTTCCAGTTTCTCACTTCCAACATCCCCCTTCTATCAAGGTGTTTACGACGAGGCCGGATACTTTATATGGGGCGACGTTTATGGTTATTTGCCCAGAGCATCAAATCGTGGACGATTTGATGAGTTCAAAGTTCAAAGTTCAAAGTTCAAAGTTGGAAGAAATACGAGGTTATGTGGAGAAGGCGAGGAAGAAGTCGGAGATAGAAAGAGCGGAGTTAGCTAAAGAAAAGACCGGAGTTTTTAGTGGACTTTACGCGATTAATCCGGCGACAGGTAAAGAAATTCCAATTTGGATTTCTGATTTTGTTTTATCAACTTATGGAACAGGAGCAATTATGGCAGTGCCTGCTCATGATGAGAGGGATTTTGCTTTTGCAAAAAAGTTTGGGCTACCGATAGTGCCGGTAATAATGCCGGAGGATAGGGGTCGTGAGGGGGGTGAGGGAATTGAGGGAGATGAGGGATGGAATTTTGAGAAGGGGGCGTATTCGGATGTAGACAAGGGAATTACTGTAAATAGTCCTGAGTGGAACGGGATATTTCCTAACGAGGCAATTAAAAGGGCCACCGAGTGGATTGAGAAAAAAGGAATTGGCAAAAAAACTGTTTCCTATCATTTGCGCGATTGGATTTTTTCCCGACAGCATTATTGGGGCGAACCTATACCAATGATTTTTTGCGAGAAATGTAAATCGGAAGGACAAGGGGGAAAAGAAGGACCAGAAGGACAAGAGATGGCGGGGTGGTGGCCAGTGCCGGAGGAAGATTTACCGGTTGAATTACCTAAGGTTGAAAAATATCAGCCCACAGAAACAGGGGAAAGTCCCTTAGCAGAAATAAAAGAGTGGGTGGAAACAAAATGCCCGGTGTGCGGCGGTCCGGCAAAAAGAGAGACCGATACCATGCCGAATTGGGCGGGTAGCGACTGGTACTACCTCGCATACCCGCTGGCAGGAATGATTAAAAATTTAAAATTAAAAATTAAAAATTCTCAAAATATTTTTGAATCTTCGGAAAATATTTTGAGTTACTGGTTGCCGGTGGATGTTTATGTTGGTGGAGATGAACACAATACTTTGCATTTGCTTTATTCCCGTTTTACCTATCAGTTTTTGTGGGATATCGGCGCAATGCCAAAAGAGTATCCGGAACCGTATTTTAAAAGGCTCTCTCACGGAGTGATTTTGGGGCCTGACGGACAGAGAATGAGCAAGTCAAGAGGCAATGTAATTAACCCGGATGAAATCAGTGAAGCTTTTGGGGTAGATGCCTTAAGGGCTTATTTAATGTTTATGGGGCCGTTTGAAAGCACAATGGCTTGGAGTCAGGAAAGCCTGGAGGGATGCTCCCGGTTTATAAAAAGGGTGTGGAATTTAGCCTTAGGAAATGGCAATACGCAATACGCAATACGCAATACGAAGTTAGAACGAAAACTAAACCAAACAATCAAAAAAGTTGGGGGGGATATTGAAAAGATGAAGTTTAATACGGCAGTGGCAGCAATGATGGAGCTGGTTAACGAAATGTACAATGTACAATTTACAATTAATAATAAAGAAAATAAAAATATTTTTGAGAAATTTCTTGTGATTTTGGCGCCGTTTGCGCCCTATATAACGGAAGAGTTATGGGAAAGATTGGGAAACAAAGGTTCTATCCATGAGCAGAAATGGCCGGAGTATGATCCTGGTTTAATAGCTGAGGAGGTAGTGACAATCGCGATACAGATCAATGGGAAATTGCGCAGCACTATAGAGCTGCAAAGCGACAAAGCTTCAAAGCAGCAAAGCGTCGAGGAGGAGGCGAGGAAGGACCAGAAAGTCAAGAAGTATTTAGAAGGATCAACTATTAAAAAAGTTATCTATGTTCAAGGTAAGTTGGTTAATTTCGTGATCTAGGAAGCTAATTCACTCGGCAAGAAACGTGCCTATTAGAAATGATTATAAATTGCGTACAGGTAAGTCCGCCAGCAGGCGGAGGGCGAAGATCCTGTACGTTCATTAAAGGAAAAGCATACGAAAAACTTGTAGTTTTTCGTATGAAGTTGATTAATTTTGTTGTTTAGTATTAGAATATAATTAATGAAGGAAAAGCTTCGTTCTGTCGGCAGATTATATGTTTTCATTTTTATTTTCTGGGGTCTTTATCGTCTGATTTTTCGTCTGCCTGATAATGTGGAGGAAATTGTCCTAAAACCATTAATCTGGCTGTTGCCAACATTCTATATTGTTTTTAAAATTGAAAAGAGGAGTTTTGCTTCCTTAGGTTATTCAATTAAAAACTTTGGTTCTGATATTTCCAAAGGTTTTTTATTCGGCAGTTTATTTTTATTAGTTGGGCTGAGTTTGAATTATTTAAGATATGGTCAACTTTCTTTAACGAATTTACCAATGGCAGAAGTTTTTCTACCGGCACTAATTCTTTCTTTTATTACTGCCATTTCCGAAGAAACAGTTTTCCGTGGTTATATTTTAAACAGATTATCAGAGATTACTAAAAACAGCGGAGCTGCTAATTTGATTTCCAGTATTGGTTTTTCGGCAGTTCATTTGCCGATAGTGGTTTTTGTTTATCATTACAGCTTGCCTCAGGTTTTTATTTATTTAATGTTAATTTTACTCACTTCGTTGGGATCTGGTTTATTATTCTCTTGGACAAAAACAATTTGGGCATCTATTCTTATTCACGTCTTTTGGAGCTGGCCGATTATATTTCTTCGGTGAAAAGTGAGAAGCTGGGAGTTTGAACAAGGGGCTTGACAAGGGCAATACGGGAATGGTGTATAATAACTTTACCTGATGATAAAAAAAGTAGTTTCAATTTTAGCGGTTTTGTCTTTTGCCGTTTGGGTTTTATTGACTTCACTTTCTCAATCTTCTTCCTGTGTTAAATCAAGCTATGCGGCGGCCGGATTGAAACTGACCGTGGCAGCAACACCGATGCCAACCGTTACTCCCCAGCCAAAAATTGAGTACTTTTTGGCCTACCCCGGTATCTTACCTGATAGCCCGATGTATAAACTTAAAATGACAAGAGACAGAGTTTGGCTTTGGTTAACGACTGACACCTTAAAGAGAGCTGAATTACTTCTTCTTTATGCTGATAAAAGAGTTGGGGCCGGAAAAGTTTTGATAGAAGGTAATCAAGTTCCTTTGGGAATTTCAACCATAACCAAGGGAGAAAAATATTTAGAGAGCGCTATTGAAGAAGCAGGAAAAGCTAAAGCAAGAGGAAGAAACGTTGGTGTTCTTGGAAAAAATATCAAAAACGCCTCATTAAAATATGAAGAAATTTTAGTTGGTCTTCACGAAAAGATAAATTCGGATGGAAAGTCGGCTGTTAATGATTTGCTAAAATCATTAAAAATTCTTCAGGAAAAAGCGCAAAACATCTAATTTTTGAAGGAATAATTAGTCCATTTTTAAAACCCCTAAAATTTAGAAAATTGCCCACCAACATTAATTTTCAACCTTAATAGCAATACTTCCTGCCATTTTTGACATGTTTTGATCTAAATAATGCCGATTGACAGGCTATCCTAGTGCTGTCAGATAATGGGGTCACTTTATTTTTATAACCAGTTTTATGATTAGTGGAAAAAAGATAACAATCAGAAAAATAAAAAAAAGAGATGGCAGGATCGTTGTTTTTGACGAGAAGAAAATTATCCTGGCGATTTACAAGGCCATGCGTGCCGTAGGAGAGGCGAATAAAGAAAGAGCAGAACAAATGGCCGATCAGGTCACTTTGATTTTAGAAAAACGATTTGACGGCAAGACTGTTCCGGACGTTGAAGAAATTCAAGATATTGTTGAAGAAGTTTTAATAAAAAATCGCCAAGTAGCGGTTGCCAAAGCTTATATTCTTTATCGGGAACTTCATACCAAACTCAGGAACATCAATAGTCTTATTGATTCTGACGAGCTGGTTAAAAATTATATTCAAAAACTTGACTGGCGAGTCAAGGAAAACAGTAATATGACCTATTCTCTTCAAGGTCTTAATAATCATGTTGCCAGTTTGGTTTCCTCTAATTTTTGGCTTAACCAAATTTATTCAAAAGAAACAGGAGAGGCCCATCTTAGCGGAGATTTACATCTTCATGATTTGGCGATTTTAGCCGCTTATTGCTGTGGCTGGGATTTGCACGATTTTTTAATTAAAGGTTTTGGAGGAGTTCCGGGCAAAATTTATTCTAAGCCACCCAAGCATTTAAGGACGGCCTTGGGACAATTAACCAATCTAATATATACTCTCCAGGGGGAAACTGCCGGAGCTCAGGCCGTTTCAAACTTTGATACTTTGCTGGCCCCATTTATATATTATGACAAGCTCGTATATAAAGAAATAAAACAAGCTCTTCAGGAATTTATGTTTAATATGAATGTGCCAACGAGGGTAGGATTTCAATGTCTTTCGGAAGATACGGAGATATTGACTTTAGAAGGCTGGAAAAATTATCAGGAAATCAAAGAAGGAGATACGATCAAGACCCTTAATGTTGGGAAGCAGACAATTGAAGATCAGAAAGTAAAATCGGTTTTTAAGAAAGAATATAAAGGGATTATGTATAATCTTAAAAACAGAATTCAAGATCAACTAATTTCCCCGGGTCATCGGGTGGTAAGAAAAATTTTTAATACTTCTGTTTATATCCTAGAAACAATAGAAGAGGCCCAAAAATTAAAATCTCCTTTAATTATTCCAATTGCGGGTAAAAATACTAATTCTAAAGTAAACATTAGCGATGAACAGATTAAATTAATGGCTTGGATAATCAGCGAAGGTACAGTTGAGAGACCAACTAAATATCGTTGTTGTTATCGCGTCAGTGTTTATCAATCATTGAATAATTCGGAAAATTTTAAAGAAATTTGTTCTCTGTTGGACAATTTTCATTTCAATTATTCAAAATATAAAAGTGCCTCTTTAGGAGATGACGTTGGAAGAATGAGAGTCAATGCCGAGGATTCAAGGAAGATTCATGAATGGTTTGGAACCAGAGAAAATGTTCATTTTGTTCCAGAAATTTTATTGAATATGGACGAAAAACAATCCAGACTATTTTTGGAAACTTACCTTAAGGGAGACGGCTTTGAAGGATGTAAAATTTCTACTACAGACTTGGAATTACTTGACGGATTACAACAAATAATTGTCAATTGCGGATACGGTTTTACAGTTTTATCACGCAAGCCTAACCTTGGCAAGAAAATGATCTATGTTTTAAGAATTATAAAACACCCAGAAACCTATATTGTTAAAATCAGTAAGGTTAATTACGAAGGTATTATTTGGTGTCCATCTACGGACAATGAAACCGTAATTGCTCGTAGAAGAGGCAAGGTCTTTATTACCGGAAATACACCTTTTTCCAATATCACTCTAGATTTAGTGGTGCCAAGTATGATGGAGAAGGAACCGGTGATAATCGGCGGCGAGCCACAAAAAAAGACCTATGGTGAATTTAAAAAAGAAATGAATATTTTTAATCAAGCTTTGGGAGAAGTCCTTTTGGAGGGTGATGCCCAAGGAAGAGTTTTTTCTTTTCCAATACCGACAATTAATATCACCAAAGATTTTGATTGGAATAATCCTTACTTTGAAAATTTATGGGAAGCAAACAGAAAATATGGGATTGCGTACTTTTCCAATTTTGTTAATTCCGACATGAAACCGGAAGATGCCAGAAGCATGTGTTGCCGGTTGCGTTTGGATAATCGGGAATTGAGAAAAAAAGGAGGAGGGTTATTTGGAGCAAACCCACTTACGGGGAGTATTGGAGTAGTAACTATTAATATGCCGAGGATTGGATACTTGACCAAAAACAAAACAGAATTTAAAGAAAAACTATCACATCTAATGGATTTGGCGAAAGAGAGTTTGATTATAAAAAGAAGAGTGATTGAAGATTTTACCGAAAAAAGACTTTATCCTTATTCAAAATATTTTTTGCAAAGCATTAAAGATCGCTTTGGAGAATATTGGAAAAATCACTTTAACACCATTGGCCTAGTGGGAATGAACGAAGCTTGTTTAAATTTTTTAGGAGAGTCAATTTCTACTAAAACAGGGAGAGAATTTAGTTTGGGAATTTTGGATTTTATGAGAGAGAAAATGGGTAACTACCAAAAGGAGACAAACCAGCTTTTTAACTTGGAAGCAACGCCGGCCGAAGGAACCTCCTACCGTTTTGCCAGGGAAGACAGGAAAAGATTTAAAGACATAATTTTTGCCAACGATAAGGAAGTTAAAGAAAACAGGGCTGAGCCATTTTATACAAATTCAACCCAATTGCCCGTGGATTATACCACTGATATTTTTGAAGCCTTGGGACACCAGGACGAATTACAATGCAAATACACTGGCGGAACCGTCTTTCATGGATTTTTGGGGGAGAGTCTGCAGGATACTAATTCTTTTAAGGCAGTGGTCAAGAAAATAGCGGAAAAATTTCATCTGCCTTATTACACCATTACCCCGACTTTCAGCATTTGTCCCAAGCACGGGTATTTGGCCGGCGAGCATTTTTACTGTCCGAAATGTGATGAAGAGATAAATACGGAAAAGGAAAGACTGGAAAAGCAAGGACTAAAAATTGAAATTCAGGAGTAATTTTTAATTCTTAATTTCTAATTTCAAAACCTGCCTCGCGTCAAGGCGGGCAATAATTAATTCTTAATTCTTAATTTTAAATTTTAAAAATTAATGCTTAAAAATTATTTAAAAATTAAAAATTTGAAATTATAAATTTTTTACAAAGAGGAGGATTTATGACTCAAGTTAAAATATTAAAGCGTCAACCTTGTGAGGTTTTTTCCAGAATAGTTGGTTATCTTCGGCCGGTTTCTCAATGGAATGACGGGAAACAGTCTGAATTTAAACAAAGAAGAACTTTTATTATCAAGAAAGGTTAAGCCTTAATTACTCTAATTTCCAATTAACCTAATTAACCTAAATAAATCCCAATTGTCCAATTGAAAAATATCTTATTTGGTCATTAGACATTATTTAGAATAATTAGAGTAATTAGGTTAATTTATTTTGTTTAGGATTTAGTGCTTGGAATTTGGAATTTATTTAATGCAAATTGCTGGTTATCTTAAAACCTCTTTAATTGAGTGGCCTGGGAAAATATCTTCAGTTATTTTTACTCAGGGATGTAATTTCCGTTGCCCATTTTGCCACAATAGAGAACTGGTGGAGAAGCAAAGACGCAAAGCCCTGTACCAGACGGTACGGGGCAAAGCAGCAAAGTTTCAGAGTTTCAAAGAAGAAGAGGTGCTTAGAGACTTGGAATTAAGAAAAAAGTGGGTGGACGCGGTCGTGATTACGGGCGGGGAACCGACTCTGCAAAATGACTTGGCTAAATTTTTAGGCAAATTGAAAGAGATTGGATTTTTGACAATGGTGGAGACGAACGGGACGAGACCAGACGCTCTGGCGTCAATTTCAAATTTTAAATTTCAAATTTTAAATTATATTGCGATGGATTTAAAAGGAGATTTGGAAAATTATCAAAAATTTACCAATATCCAATTTCCGGTTGTAAAAATTCAGGAGAGCATAGAGATTATTATTAAAAGCGGGGTGGAGTATGAGTTTAGGACGACGGTGGTACCGGGGTTGCACGATTTAGAAAACCTAAAAAGATTGGCAGAACAGATAAGAGAGATACGTGGCAACATGGCAACACAGCAACATAGCAACAAAGAAAAGATCTCTGAAGCTATGAAGCTTTGTAACTCTGTTGCTTCTCCTAAATGGTTTTTGCAGCAGTTTCGGCCAATGAACACATTAAATCCTGCTTTTACGAAAATAAAACCGTTCACTAAAGAGGAAATGAAGAGTTTTCGAAAAGAATTACAAAAGATAATCCCTAATACTTTTTTGAGAGGAGTCTAGAATTTTTAATTTTTAATTTTTAAACAAAACTTAATTTCAAATTTTTAAACATTAATAATTAAGATTTAGAAATTGTTTTGAAATTAGAAATTAGGAATTAGAAATTAGTTCCTTATTTTACTTCCTTTGTTTTGCTGTATAATTGAATTATGCCTGATCTGCCCGAGAAGGAAATTTTAAACCAGCTCTTTAACGATACGGAAAAATATCCGGTGGTTGAGGAGGGAGAGCCTCAAATAGATAAAGAGGTTGAACCGTATATTCAAAAATTAGAAAAGGAAATTTATTTATCAAAACCAATTACTGATGATTCTGGCCAGCCAGTGCTTTCTTCTCCTTCTTCACAAGATCCTAATATAGTCTTGCCGGTGACCCAGACTATTTATGCTCTCGGTTTAACCAAGAAAGTAACTGAAGCGGTTAGGTGGTTGTCTGAATGGTGCAAAAGACTGATAAAAATTTTTGATAAGAGAGTCGTGTTTAGAGAAGAAGAGGTAAACGAATGAATAATATATTTAATTTAATTGTCAATTGGCCGGTTTTATTAGGATTTGTTTTGGTTATCGCTCTTTGGATTTTACTTTTGGTGATTGGAGGACAAGCTATAATAATTTGGTATCGCAACCGAAAAAGAGAAGAACGGTCGTTGAAATTTGTTTTACTTCAAGTGGCGGTTCCAAGGGATAATGAAA
>Ga0210057_1009049_pt1 | contig 11631 bp, 10 predicted proteins | sample CryGeyCG2114_010_2_FD_183968 | JGI IMG/M metagenome (GOLD analysis project Ga0210057, IMG submission 183968) | Groundwater microbial communities from aquifer - Crystal Geyser CG10_big_fil_rev_8/21/14_0.10 (SPAdes) (version 2) | ecosystem: Environmental > Aquatic > Deep subsurface > Groundwater ...
GGGGGTGGCCGGCAAGTCGCCCCGAGCCGCTATTGCTTTTAAGTTTCCGCTAAAAGAAGCGCAAACAATTGTGGAAGATATTATTACGCAAGTTGGCCGAACCGGCGCCATTACTCCTTTGGCTTTATTAAAGCCAGTAGCCATCGGGGGCACCATGGTTTCCCGGGCCACCCTGCACAATGAAGATGAAATAAAACGGCTGGGCATTAAAATTAACGACACCGTGATTGTTGGTCGGGCGGGCGATGTTATTCCCGACATTATTAAAGTTTTGCCTGAAATGAGGACTGGCCAAGAAAGGGTTTTTCACCTGCCCAAAGAATGCCCGGTTTGCGGCGTGAAATTGATAAAAAATGCCGAAGATGTTATTTGGCGTTGCCCCAATACCAAGTGTAAGGCGCGCCAACGCCGCTATTTTTATTATTTTGTCAGCCGACCAGCTTTCAACATTGAGGGCTTGGGCCCGCAGATTATTAACCAACTATCAGACAGCGGTTTAATCTCCGACCCGGCTGATTTATTTTCTTTAACTGAAACCGACTTGCTTAATTTAGAAAGGTTTGCCGAAAAATCAGCCAACAATTTGGTTTCGGCCATTCAAAATAAGAAACAGATTTCTTTGCCTCGTTTTATTTACGCTTTAGGAATTAGTAGTGTAGGCGAAAAAACCGCGCAGGACTTGGCCAGTCGTTTTTTGTCTTTGGAAAATTTAGAAAAAGCCAGTTTGGAAGATTTAATTAATGTTGAAAACATCGGACTAAAAACCGGCCAAGCTATTTATTCTTTTTTTCGCCAGAAAGAAAATACAATATTTTTACTTAAGCTTTTTAAGAATGGCGTGAAGGTGGAAAAACTTAGTCAGGCCAAGGGTCAGGCAGGTAAATTGTTTGGCAAGACCTTTGTTTTAACCGGAGTTTTAGAAACAATGGCGCGAGAAATTGCCAAAGAAAAAATCCGCCAGCAGGGCGGCGATGTTTCCGAATCAGTTTCCCAGCAAACCGACTATTTGGTGGTCGGCGGCAACCCGGGCTCTAAATATAACAAAGCCAAAACCCTCGGCGTTAAAATATTAACCGAGCAAGAATTCTTAGCCATGATTTAGTTCAGTATTATGAAAAACACAAAAAACTACAATTTCTGTCCTATAGTTCAAAAAGTGTAGTTTTTTGTTTATGGTAGTTACAGTTGCCAAGTCAAGCGATTTTTTGCTAAAATGCCAACAACGCTAATTTAAGCTATTTTAATTTATGCAAGCTAAACAAATACGAGAAAAATATTTGCAGTTTTTTGCCAACCAGGGGCATAAGGTTTTGCCCTCCGCCCCCCTGATGCCAGAAAATGACCCGACCGTGCTTTTCACTACGGCTGGCATGCATCCATTGGTGCCTTATCTTTTGGGTGAAAAACATCCTATGGGCAGGCGAATTTGCAATAGCCAAAAATGTATCAGAACTAGCGACATTGATGAGGTGGGCGATGCCACCCACCTGACATTTTTTGAAATGTTAGGCAACTGGTCGCTGGGAGATTATTTTAAGAAAGAGGCGATTGAATGGAGCTACGAGTTTTTAACTAAGGACTTAAATATCCCGCTGGAAAAACTGGCTTTTACGGTTTTTGAGGGGGAAGAGGGGATACCAAAAGAAGTTGAGTCATTTGAAATTTGGCAGGGGCTGGGCGTACCCAAAACTCGTATTGCTTATTTAGGTCGAGAAGACAACTGGTGGGGGCCGGCTGGCCAGACCGGGCCGTGCGGCCCGGACACGGAAATGTTTTATTGGACAGGGACAGACCCGGCTCCAGCAATTTTTGACCCAAGTGATAAAAAACTTGCCCTCAATGCTCCGCATAGCGATGCAGGCGGGTGGGTAGAGATTTGGAATGATGTTTTTATGCAATATAACAAAACAGCCCAAGGCAATTTTGTTGAGCTGGCGCAGAAAAATGTTGATACTGGTCTGGGCTTGGAAAGGGTAACAGCGATATTACAGGGGAAGAACAATGTTTACGACACAGAGCTTTTTCAGCCGATTATTGAGAATGTCAAAATCCTAATGACTAATGCCAAATCAAATCCAAATGACAAAATGTCAAATGAGGAGAGAATAAGGGCGGAAAGGATTATCGCTGACCATATCAAAGCGGCTGTGTTTATTTTGGCTGAGGGCTTGGCGCCCTCTAACATCGGCCGGGGTTATATTTTACGCCGTTTAATTCGCCGAACCGTGCGATATGGCAAATTACTGGGCATTGAAAAAAATTTTACGCCAGAAGTCGCTAAAATAGTTGTTGAAATGTATGCGGATGTTTATCCGGAATTAAAACAAAATCAAGATTTTATTTTTAGCGAGCTTAGTAAAGAAGAAGAGAGATTTTTAGATTGTTTAGAGAAGGGCATCAAATTTTTTGAAAAATTGCCTTCAGGCCAAATTTCTGGCAAAGCGGCTTTTGATTTATATCAAAACTATGGTTTTCCATTGGAAATGATTCAAGAGTTGGTTAAGGAACAAAACAGAAGCGTAGATGAAGGCGAATTTCAGAAAGAAATGATCAGGCATCAAGAGCTTTCTCGTACCGCCAGCGTCGGGCAGTTTAAGTCCGGGTTGGCTGATAATTCCGAACAAACCACTAAATATCATACCGCCACTCATTTAATGTTAGCGGCTTTGCGAGAAGTATTGGGAGATAGTGTTCAGCAAAAAGGCAGTAATATTACCGCCGAAAGAATTAGGTTTGATTTTAATCTTGACAGAAAAATGACAGCTGAAGAAATTAAAAAAGTGGAGGACTTGGTTAATGAAAAAATTCAGGCTAACTTGCCAGTAGTTTGCCAAGAAATGGAGGTGGCTCAAGCCAAAGAGCAGGGGGCAGTGGGTGTTTTCGGCCATAAGTATGCTGACCGGGTAAGGGTCTACACCGTAGGTAGCCAAGAAAATGTCTGCTCTAAAGAAATTTGCGCTGGGCCGCATGTAGGGCGCACTGGCTTGCTGGGCGTTTTCAAAATCACTAAAGAAGAGGCCTCCTCGGCCGGCGTGCGGCGTGTTAAAGCTATTTTAGAAAAGGAGTGAACCGAGGTCAGACCTATGTTCACTCCTTTAATTTTTCCACGGCTTCGGAAAGCATTTGGCAGTATAAATTTAGGCCAATGCGGTTGACACTGCCAGCTTGCTCTTTGCCTAAAATATTGCCCGCTCCCCTTATTTCCAAATCGGCCATAGCTACCCTATAACCGCTGCCTAATTCCTCGGCTTGTTGGAGGGCTTGTAGCCGTTTTTTAGCTAAGCCCTTGAGACCGCGCTTGGGATATAAAAAATAAGCAAATGATTGTTCTGATGAGCGGCCAACCCGGCCTCGCAATTGATAGGCCTGGGATAGGCCCAATCTAGTGGCGTCGTCCACGATAAAAGTGTTGGCATTGGCAATATCTAAACCATTCTCAATAATAGTGGTGGAAAGTAAAAGGTTTGTTTTGCCTTTTTGAAAATCGTCCATGATGCTGATAATTTCTTGGTCAGGTAGTTTGGCGTGCAAAATCGCGATCTGGGCTTTGGTTTTCAGGTCAACGAGATATTGCTTAACAGTCCCGATGTTTTCCACTCGGTTGTGCAAGAAATAAATCTGGCCGCCCCGCGATAGTTCTTGTTCAATGGCTTTTTGCGCGGTTTCTTTTTTGAAAGGCGCCACAATTGTTTTGATGGCTTTGCGGCCAGCCGGCGGGGTTTGAATAAAGCTGATTTCTTTCAGCGATGACAAGGCCATATACAAAGTGCGGGGGATGGGCGTGGCTGAAAGATATAAAACATCTAAGGCCGGGTGGCTTTGGCGCAATTTTTCTTTTTGCTTAACGCCGAATTTTTGCTCGTCATCAATAATTAAAAGCCCCAAATTTTTGAACTGCAAATTTTTAGCCAAAAGACAATGCGTGCCAATCACAATGTCAATCTCACCGGCTTTTAAGCCAGCTATTATCTTTCGTTGTTGGCTGGCTGGTTGCAATCTAGACAATAAGGCAATGTTGAGCGGCAGGTTTTTAAGGCGATTTTTAAAAGTGATGAAATGCTGGGAGGCCAAAATGGCGGTGGGGCAAATCAAAGCCGCTTGGCGGTTATTTTCAGCCACCTTAACTGCCGCTCTTAAAGCGATTTCTGTTTTGCCAAAGCCCACATCTCCGCAAACCACCCTATCCATGGGGGCTGGCTTGGCCAAGTCAGCGGCGATTTCTCCGAGAACTTGTTTTTGATCAATGGTTAGCTCATACGGGAAATTTTCTTCCAGAGTTTGTGTAAATTCGTCTCTGGGGTAAGTTGGCCGCTGGCTGGCAGCTTTTTCAGCAAACATAGCCAAAAGCTCCCGGGCTAATTTTTCGGCTTTTTCTTTAATTTTTCGTTTGGTTTTTTGCCACAAAACCCCGCCCAATCTTGATAATTTTGGTTCGCTAAAACCAATATAGCGCGACAGCTTTCTTTCCAAGCCCACTGGCACATAAAGTTTGTCGTCTTGCGCATATTCTAAGACATAATATTGTTTTTCTTGTTTGGAAATTTCGTCATTGGGATTTGATTGAAAATTGAAAATTGAAAATTGAAAATTCCCAATTCCCCGGAATTGGGCTATGCCATGGTCTAAATGCACTAAATAGTCGCCGGGTTTTAGATTTTTGATATCGCTGAAGGTTTTTTGCGATTTTAGTTTTTTATGAAGCAATTTTTTAGCGATTTCTTCGTTGGCCACTCGTAGGGGTAGTTGTTCAATTTTTTCCAAAAAATTGCCCAAAAAATCCAAGCGAAATGCGGCGGGCGAGTTGATAGGAAAAATGTCAATCACTCCGCCGATTTGCGAAAATTCGCCCGGCTCGCTTGTCTTAAAAACTTTTTCATAGCCCAGCTCGTCAATCTTTCTTAACACTTCAGATAGAGAAACTTTTTGGTTTTGTTCTAAAAACAAAGTGTTGTTTTGCCAAAACCCTTGCGTTTTAATGGAGCGGGCAATTTGAAGGGAATTTTCAATAAACCAAACAAACTCCTTTTCCAAAAAGTAGGGGATAATAGCCACCATCAAAACACTGTTTGTTGATATTTTCTCCATTAGATTTATTTCAATTTTTTGTGTTCAATCTTCATACTGATTTTATATTATTGGAAGTGTTGTTTTTTGTCAAAATAAGCATCTCTTAATTCTTGCGATCGCACAAATTATGAGATAGAATAATAGAATAATAAAGAAGAAATAAATTAAAATTTATGGCAAGAAAATTTTCTCAAATTTCAGTGGAAATCATTGAAACATTAGCGCTTGTTGGAATATTTGCCATAGCGGCTCAATCGCCTAATTTTTGGATACAACTAAGCCGTAATTTACAACGGAAGAATAAGTATCTTAGAGACAATTGCAGTCAGGCCGATCTTGGCAGAATGCTTAGTTATTTGAAGAGAACTCAAATGGTGGTCTTGAAAGAAAAAGATGGAAAATTTACAGTGGAGCTTAGTGAAAAAGGCAAAAAGAAAATCCAACAGATTACCATTGACGACTTAAAAAGTAAAAAGCCAAAAGATTGGGATGGTCTTTGGCGAGTAGTGATTTTTGATATTCCCGAGCGGCAGAAATACGGCCGGGCGGCTTTGCGGGGGAAGATCAAAGATTTAGGATTTTATCAATTGCAAAAAAGCGTTTGGGTGTTTCCTTATGACTGCGAAAAAGAGATTGAATTGTTGGCAAATTTTTTTGAAATTTATAATTTTGTGAATTTTATTGAGGCCAAAAGAATAAATGATGATGAGAAATTAAAAAAATATTTTGGCGTGGGTGTTTTTTGATGTTGCGCTTAATTTGTGCGATCGCGCAAATTATGAGATAGAGGATTTGGTGGGTTGTATTGTGTAAGTGTTTTTACATAGGGACTTGAAAAATTGGCAGAGAGAGAGTAGTTTAGAAGTTAGAGGAGGTGATTAAAATGAAGCTAAATTTGAGAGAGGGTGTCACCTTTGTGGTGACACCACGCTATGTGGAAATTAAAAAGAATGGGGAAAGAGTTTTCTTCTACTCTGTTCCCCAAGATCTGTCAAAAAAGGCGGTAGAGACAGATATTAATATGTATTTGTCCGCCAAGGGGCTCACAGCCCGAGAGTCTACATTGCGTCAATATGAGTAATGTAGGCGCAAGCCCTGTGTTGACTATTGTGTTGACATAGGGCTTTGAAGTAGAGTTTTGATTGTTTGGACGGCTTGGCCGAGGATTTCGGCTAATTTTTGTTCGTCGTTTTTGGCGAATTTTTTTAGCACAAAGCTTTCGGCCTTGAGGTCGGAGTCGCCTTGTGGTTTATCAGGCGGCCGAATACCCATTCGTACGCGGGTAAAGTTTTGGGTTTTGAGATGGTCAATAATTGATTGCACACCGTGATGTCCGCCCGCTCCGCTGTTTTGCGAAATTTTAACTTCGCCCCAGGGCAAGTCAAAGTCGTCGTGAACAATAATCAGCGAATTTTCCGTAAAACCGTTTTCTTTGGTTAAAAACTTGACGGCCTCGCCCGAGCTGTTCATATAGGTTTGCGGTTTGGCTAAAAAAATCTCTTGGCCATTGATCTGGCCATTAGTAATTTCCGCCTTAGTTTTTTTGTTTGGCTTAAACTTAGGAAAATTGTTTTCCTTTTGCAAGGCGTCCAACGCCATAAAGCCAATATTATGGCGAGTTTTTTTATACTTAAACCCTGGGTTGCCAAGTCCAACAATAAGAAACATAAATTTACTAATTTTCAATTATCAATTTTCAATCAATTTTCAATATCAAATGATTTAATTTTCAAATAAGCTGCCAGCTTTCTACCTTTTTTGAAAATTTAATCATTAAATAATTTAGTATTGTTTGAAAATTGAAAATTCGTAAATTGAAAATTATCCCAGCATAGCATTTTCTTGCGATTATTGGGAGTATCTGCTAAAATATGCTATACTTACTAAATTTTATTATATCTCATGTCAATTAAAGCGTTTTTCTTTTTAATTTTGGAGTTTTTGCAGATAATAGCTATCGCGGCCATTGTGGTGGTGCCGATTCGCTATTTTGTTTTTCAGCCATTTTTGGTTAAGGGCGCTTCCATGGAGCCCAATTTTCACGACGGCGATTATTTGATTATTGACGAACTTTCCTATCGCTTAAGAAATCCGGAAAGGGGAGAGGTGGTGGTATTTCACTATCCTTTTGACCCATCGCAGAGGTTTATTAAAAGAGTAATCGGCTTGCCCGGCGAAACCGTGGCTATTAAAAATGGCCAGGTGGATATTACCACCGAGGACGGCGCAACCGTGGTTTTACCCGAGCCCTATGTGCAAGGTGTTTTTACCATAGCGGGCAATGCCGCTGGCGGGAATAGTACAACCTTGAAAAGCGACGAGTATTTTGTGCTGGGCGACAATCGGGCGCATTCGTTTGATTCTAGAGAGTGGGGCCTGGTCAACCGCAAATTTATTATTGGCCGCACTGTTTTACGGGCTTGGCCTTTAATGTATTGGACCACTTATTTTTCAGAAATTAATTACAGCCCGCAACTTAATGTTAATTAAAATTTTATGTCATTAAAATTCCAAACAGTTACTGGCATGAAAGACCTTTTTGAGGCCGAGTTGGCTTATTTTGCCAAAATAGAAAAAATTTGCCAAAACATGGCTGATTTTTATGGCTTTCAAAAAATTCAAACGCCCATTTTAGAGCAAACCGAATTATTTGAAAAAGGCACTGGCCTAACCACTGATATTGTGGAAAAAGAAATGTATAGCTTGCGCACCAAGGGCGGCGATGGCTTAACCTTACGGCCTGAATGGACTCCAGCTATTGCCCGAGCCTATTTACAGCACGGTTTGTCGGCCTGGCCCAAGCCAGTCAAGCTCTGGTATTTGGGGCCGTGTTTTCGCCACGAACGGCCGCAAGCCGGACGGTTAAGGCAATTTCATCAGTTTGGTTTTGAGTTTTTGGGGGTGCAAGATCCGATGATTGACGCTTTGACCATTCAAATTTTCTATAACATCTTAAAGGGTTTGGGCTTTCGTAATTTAGTGGTTGACTTAAATTCTATTGGTTGCGGGCAATGCCGGCCTTATTTCAAGAAAATGCTTAATAATTATTTGCGATCGCGTCAGAACTCTTTGTGCGCTGATTGCCGAGTGCGTCTTAAAAAAAATCCTTTGCGGGTTTTGGATTGCAAAGAAGAAAAATGCGAGCCCATTAAAAAAGGAGCGCCCCAGATGATAGATCATTTATGCAAGGAATGCCACGACCATTTTAAGCCGCTTTTGGAATATCTGGACGAGCTTAATTTGTCTTACAACCTTAATCCCTATTTAGTGCGGGGTTTAGATTATTACACCAAAACCGTCTTTGAAATTCGCGAGGATAGCCCCGAGGGCGCCGCTCAAGGCGCTTTGGCTGGCGGGGGGCGGTATGATGGCTTAGTGAAACTGTTAGGCGGCAAAGACACGCCAGCTTGCGGCGCGGCCGCGGGCGTGGAACGGATTATCAATTTATTAAAGGGCGATAAAACATTTTCTCCCAAAAGCCCGGAAGATAGTGAAAAATTAGCAAAAGTTTTCTTGGCGCAAGTGGGCGACTTGGCCAAACGCAAGGCCTTAAAATTATTAGAGGAGTTGCGATTGGCCAAAATAAAGGTGGGGGAAGGTCTGCACAAAGATTCATTGAGTAACCAGATGCGCTTGGCCGACAAAATGCAAGCTAAATTCGTTTTGATTTTAGGCCAAAAAGAGGCCTTGGATGATGAGATTATTATCAGGGAAATGAAAGGCGGCAGCCAAAAAAATGTGCCAATGAGCAAGGTAGTGCAAGAAATTAAGAGAAAATTAACCTAATTTCTAATTTCTAACTAAGCACCAATGCCTAATGACTAATGACCAAAAAGATTCAGAACGCTGAAGTTTGGTCATTGGGATTTGTTCATTGGACATTATTTAGAAATTAGTAATTAGAGCAATTAGAAATTTTTTATGGGTTGTCTTTTCTGTAAAATTGTTGAAAAAAGACTACCAGCGGAGATTGTTTTTGAAGACGAATTTTTTTTAGTTTTCAAAGATATTCATCCCCGAGCGCCAATACACTACTTGATTATTCCTAAAGATCATATAGAATCAATTGCGTCAGATAATTCCGAGGAAATAGTCAAGGACTTAATCAAGGTAGCTAAAAAAATTGTGGTTGGACAAGGAATAGATGGCTATAAACTGGTGTTTAATGTGGGCGAGAAGCAAAATGTGCCCCACATGCATATGCATTTTTTAGCCGGCGGAAGCTCTGAATAATAATTAATAATTGATGTTGTATGCCATTAAAAGTTCAAAAACAAGGCAAGGAATCATCGCAAAGCGTGATTCGCCGATTTACTCAAAAAATAAGAAAAAGCGGTATTTTACTGCAGGCCAGAAAAAAGCAGTTCAAGAAACGGCCCAAAAGCAAGCCCTTGCTTAAGGCCTCGGCTTTGCGAAGAGACGCCAAAAAGCGCGAGTTTGTAGAGGCGCGTAAAATGGGCAAGCCCACCACCAACGAACGGCGCTAATTTGGTTTTTCGTTTTATAAAAAAAGAACAAGAGGAGGAGTTTCAACTTTCTCTTGTTTTTGTTATCTTCATCTTAAAGATGAAAGATAGCGTGGAATTGCAAGGGCGGCTAGAGCCGCCAATATAATTAAAGAAAAAATAATTCCCGCAATTTCTTTTTTCATTCTTCTTGTTCACCTCCTTCAATGAGTTATTGAGAGTTCATCTCTCTAAAAGATCAAGGCACTTTCTTTTTAGCATAAAGCGAGACAAAAGCAACCCCTGCATTGGAAATTTTTTGGGTTTTCCCCAAGTTGCCCCGTTAGAGGCCTTGGCATAAATAGCGCGTAAAGTAAGCAGAAACAGCGTTATTGATAGTTAATTTTGGTAATTTTTTATGGCCTCTAACGGGGTTGCTTTGATTTTCTATTTTTGATACTATAAAGAAATCTTATGGTGGCGGTAAATAATTTAAGCGGCTTAACAGTTGATAAAGCATTGATCAAAAAAATAGCCGAGGTTGTTTTGAAAAGTGAGAAAAAAATTAGCCAAGATATTTCTATTGTTTTAGTTGACGCGAACAAGATGAAAGACCTGAACCAGCGGTATCGCCGCAAAAATAGGCTAACTGATGTCCTTACTTTTCCCGAGTTGGACATTGTTGTTTGTCCCCAAGCGATTAAAGACAACGCCAAGGCGGCCAAGGCAACTTTTAAGGCCGAGTTGGCCAGAGTGGTTATTCATGGAATTTTGCATTTTTTAGATTACGACCACGAGGCAGGAGAGAAAGAGGCAGAAAAAATGAGAGCGAAAGAGGATCGATATTTTAGAAACATAGTTTTCAATAACAAATGACAAATGTCTAATGACTAATAAAATGTCCAAGCCAAAATGTCCAATGACTAATTTTTAGCATTTGATATTTGGATTTTGACATTTTATTTGGCATTAGTCATTAGGATTTAGACATTTTTATGAAATATCTCACTATCACTGCTTTAGATATTGGCACTAACTCTGTCAAGGCCATTTGCGCGGAAAAGGACTTAAAAACCGGTGAAATAAAAATTTTGGCTGTTTCGCAAGCTTCTTGTTTGGGCGTAAGGGGCGGGGAGGTGGTGCGGCCCGAGCAAGCGGCCATAGCCATAGCCGAAGTTATTGGACAAATAAGCCAAGCAACCAATCGCAAGATAAATGAAGTTATCACCGCGGTGGGCGGCAGCCATATTTTTTCTATGGCCTCGCAGGGGTTGGTCTCGGTGAGCCGAGCTGACCAGCATATTTCCCAAGAAGATGTGCAAAGAGTTTTGAAAGCGGCGCAAGCAGTAAGCTTGCCGGGGAAAAACAAAGAGATAATTGATGTTTTCACGCAAGAGTTTTTGATTGACGGCGAAGGGGGTGTTAAAAATCCCATTGGACTTTTGGGCAATCGGTTGGAAGTTAAGGTGTTATTGGCTTGTTTGTTTTCGCCTGTTTTAGAAAATTTAGAAAAAGCCCTTATTCAAGCCAATATAAAGCCTATTGATGTGGCGGCGGGGCCGATGGCTTCTTCAAAAGCCGCCTTAAATTATGAGCAAAAAGAATTGGGGGTTCTGCTTTTAGAAATTGGAGCTGGCGCTACCAGTGTGGCTGTTTTTGAAAAAGGCGATTTACAGGATTTCGCCGTGTTTCCGGTGGGTTCAGCCAACATTACTAATGATATCGCCATTGGTTTTAGAACGGAAATACAAACAGCTGAAAAATTGAAACTTGATCTAGCTGTTTCGCCGGGCGCTATGGTCAAAAAAGCCAAGCCGCTTTCATACAAAAAAGCCAAGCAAAAAATTGATTTGGCCGAGCCAATAGCCAGCCAAAAATCGGAATTACCCGAAACAGGCATACCGTTTTCGCAAAAGTTTCTGGACAATATTGTAGGGTCGCGGGTTAATGAAATTTTTTCTGAAGCGCAAAAAGCTATGAAAAAATATCTAACTAATCAATCGCTGGCCGCGGGTGTTGTTTTGACTGGCGGAGGGTCTAAACTGCCCGGTTTGGCCGAATATGGCCGCCAAAAATTTAAACTGCCTTGCCGCCTAGCCCCCTCTCCCTTATCAATGGT
>Ga0210057_1009052_pt1 | contig 11627 bp, 13 predicted proteins | sample CryGeyCG2114_010_2_FD_183968 | JGI IMG/M metagenome (GOLD analysis project Ga0210057, IMG submission 183968) | Groundwater microbial communities from aquifer - Crystal Geyser CG10_big_fil_rev_8/21/14_0.10 (SPAdes) (version 2) | ecosystem: Environmental > Aquatic > Deep subsurface > Groundwater ...
GCACAAATATTTAAATTTTATGTTAAATATATTAAAAATAATTGATTAATTTTATTAATTAATATTTAGTTCTCATCAACAAGTGATAATATTATGGAGAGATTAGAAGTAATAACCTGGCAAGAATGGAGAGATCTTGCACCTGATTTGCAAAGACACAGAGCCATTATTGAAGCTTTAACTAGATCTATTGTTTTGCCTGAACAAATGATAGAATATTTACTTAAAGTTGCAGACATGACTGGAATGGAGGTATTAGGCAAACCATACGCAGACACTGCTCATGAAATGGGTTATGGAGGCTGGCTTCATTGGAAAGCAAGTGTTGATTTAGATACTTCTGGAATTACTGTTTATAGTTATCCTAGAGGATATTCTAAACCGCCTTTAGTTACTGTAGACATATACACATGCAAAGCATTTGACTTAAAAGTAGTAGTAGATTACACTTCCCAATTTTTTGATGTTACTGAAATAGTTGCAAAGACTGTTGAATAGCTAAGCTTTTTAAAAAACAAAGTAAACATATCCACACATGGCATTAATATGCGGCATAGATGAGGCTGGACGCGGACCAGTTATTGGACCAATGGTTGTAGCAGGTGTAGTTGTTGATGAAGAAGACTTAAGTAAATTAGAAAAGATAGGGGTCAAGGATTCTAAATTATTACCTGCTAAAAAAAGAGAAAAATTGTATGATAAGATCATTGAAATTGTTTCAGGGTATGAATTGCTGCTTGTTCCTCCTTCAATTATAGACCAATATGTATTATCTGCAAATGAAAATGACAATTTAAACTGGCTTGAGGCAACTAGGGCAGCAGATGCTATTAACAAATTAAATCCTGACAAAGTAATAGTTGACTGCCCAAGCCCTAATATTACTGCATTTACTAAATTCTTAAGAGAAAGGGTTAATAATAAAAAAATACATATTGTCTGCGAGCATAAAGCAGATTTTAATCATGTTGTCTGTGCTGCTGCATCAATTCTAGCAAAAGTAATGCGTGACAATCAGATTAATCAGTTAAAGAATGAAATTGGAATTGATTTTGGAAGCGGCTATCCTTCAGATCCAAAAACTGCTGACTTTTTAGAAAATTACTGGGACAAATATGATGTTTTCAGGAAAAGCTGGTCAAGCTGGAAGAAAGTCGAAGAGATGAAATTTCAGAAGAAGTTAGGTGAGTGGTAGTGAATTTAAAGAAAGCATTTTCAAGGATAATTGGGATAATTGTGATGGTCTTTGCTTTGTTCTTTCATCATCTTGTTGAGATTTTAGCCAGTCCTGATAAGAATATCCGGAATATGACATTAAACATAATAATATTTATCTTTACAATTATTATTTTAATAATAGGATTGTTTTTTTATGTTAAACCCAATAGGGCCGTCCATGTTTTAAGATATATCAATCCTTATTGGTTATATATAAATAGAAGGAAAGAGCTGATTTTATTTTTTGTTGTATCATTGTTATGTTTTACATTCTTAGAGATTCTTACGCAAATTATATTACCTGTGAACATAATGAAATATGGTTGGGTAATTGCTCCAAATTCAACATATACTGTTGAATTTGATGACACCCCTAACAATACAAGAAATATTACAGTCACATATTATGATTATGGTTTTAAAAGATGGGGTGATATAAACACTGATAAAACAAAAGTTTTTATTATAGGTGATTCTTTCACAAGCATGAACTTTGTTTCAAACGGGGAGGAGTATTATGCTTATTTGGAAGAAGAATTTGAAAAAACAGAATTCTTTGTGTATGGTGCTGGAGGTTATAGCACTTTACAAGAATTTATGATACTAGATGACTTCATAGATGTAATAAAACCAGACATAATATTATGGCAGTTTTCCAGAAATGATTTTTTGAATAATTATTATCCTTATGAATCAAAAAGCTATTTTGACAATAATCGCGCTTTCCGACCTTATCTTGAAGGAAATGATGTTGTTTATAGGATACCCAGACCTCTTAGTGCTCTAAGAAAACATTCTGCATTTTTCCACTATTTATTAGAGAAATATGATTTTGTAGTATTCAAAATACAACTGGCAAAGATCGCAGCAGATCTAACAATAATAGAAGAACTTTCAGATGAGAAAGATGATGCATTAAATGTTACAGTACAAATAATGGAAATGGTTGAGGAGAGGGCTGGTGATATTCCTATATATATGTTTACCACCAGCCATTATACAGAGTATGAAGAAACTATTTGTCAAAGTGTGAATATTACTTGTGTTTATGGTGTTGCTGAAGAAGTTGAGATCAAAGAGGAAGAAGGACTTACTTTAAGAGTAGCTGATGGACATTGGAATGTAGATGGAAATAAGGTAGCAGGAGAATTTTTAGTTAATTATTTTAATACCTATATTTTTCCATATCTTGAAGAGGATTAATTATTATGGAATCAGTTCGTGCATTTTATAACAAAACACCATTTCCTGATTATGAGTTAGGTAGGTTTAATACAAAAGAAGAGTTAAGAGTTGCTGCCTATCCAATTGCTGGAATAATAGATAGGAGTATTCCTGAAGATGCTAGTATTATTGATGTTGGCACAGGCACCGGACAATTATCTGCATATCTATCTTTAAGAAGAAAATGTGTATGGGGAATAGATTTTTCTGATAGCTCTTTGAATAAAGCAAAAATGTTAAAAGAAAAACTGAATCTAGAATCATGGAATCTGAAAAAAGTTGACATATTAGATTCAAAGCAGATTGAAAAAATAAATACGAAGTTTGATTATGTTTTATGTATGGGAGTATTGCATCACACAGAAGATGCATATGGGGGTTTTAAGAATATCTTAAAGCTCCTTAAACCTGGAGGTTATATTGCTATTGGTTTATACAATACATATGGACGCATTCCACTTAATGTTAGACAAATACTTGCAAAAACGATTTTTAAGAACAATGATAATGTAAAAGATTGGTTTATAAAAATGCAAATAGGAGATGTTAAAGATAAAGAAAGAGCAAGAGGCTGGTGGAACGATCAATACCTGCACCCTCATGAAACAACCCACACAATAGGTGAAGTGCTAAGGTGGTTTAAGGAAAATAACATTTCGTTTTATGGAACAGTACCATCTTCAACTCCATTTGACAAAAGCAATCTAGATATTACAGGTGTATGGAATAGTACTGATCAAATATATCCTTATTTTCCAATAAGAGCGTACAAGCAACTTATTTGGATTTTGACAACACATCATGAAGGAGGATATTGGATAACATTCGGCAAAAATAATAATTAAGAAAAGGTGAATATGTATGGGACTTTACTTGTTAAAAGAGCTTTGGGATTTTATGAAAGTTAGAAAAAAATGGTGGTTACTACCAATCATAGTTATGTTAGTATTAGCGAGTGTATTAATTATATTTGGACAAAGCAGTGCACTAAGCCCATTTATTTATGTGATGTTTTAGAAGTTTTTGTTAGTAAAAACTTCAATTATTTTTTATTTCTTAGCAATAGCTTCTATAAAATTAGATTTGTATGCATGAAAAAATTATAATTTTTTTCTTCTCTAAGCATAAGGTCATTTGTGCAGATGCTATTAACAAATTAAATCCTGACAAAGTAATAGTTGACTGCCCAAGCCCTAATATTACTGCATTTACTAAATTCTTAAGAGAAAGGGTTAATAATAAAAAAATACATATTGTCTGCGAGCATAAAGCAGATTTTAATCATGTTGTCTGTGCTGCTGCATCAATTCTAGCAAAAGTAATGCGTGACAATCAGATTAATCAGTTAAAGAATGAAATTGGAATTGATTTTGGAAGCGGCTATCCTTCAGATCCAAAAACTGCTGACTTTTTAGAAAATTACTGGGACAAATATGATGTTTTCAGGAAAAGCTGGTCAAGCTGGAAGAAAGTCGAAGAGATGAAATTTCAGAAGAAGTTAGGTGAGTGGTAATTAAATTAATTTTTGTTTTAAAATAGAAGCAATCTCTTTTCTCATGATCATATCTTCTTTTTTTGCAATTCCTTTAATAAATTTCACACCCAATACAACACTTATTTTTTCTTCAGATAGCTGATCAACAATAATAAATTTATTGAATCCTTCTCCAATATCTAGGCATGATAAAAAAATAATGTTCAGTGATTTTTCTCTTTTTAATTCAGATAAACTTTTTTTAATCTCAACAAGATTACTAGTTATAAAATTATCAACACCAAACATTTCTAACTGTGCTATACCTAAATTATATTTATTAAAATGAAAGGTCTTAAAATCACTAATAAAAGTTTCTTTTAATGGATATTTTATATTTGATTTAAATTTAAACATTTCGGTAATATAATTTAAGAACTCATCATTAGAAAATTCAAGTTTTTCTTTTATTCTATTGGCAATTTTACGATCCCTATCTGTTGTAACATTTGCTTTAAAATTTACTGTATTTGAAACAATAGCTGATAGAAGTAAAATTGAAGTTTTTTTTGACATGGTTATTTCTTTCTCAAAGAATTTTTCTGCAATAAGTGTTGCAGCTGATCCAACCTGTTCTATTTGAATTCGTGCTTTGGGAAAAGTAGATGCTTCATTTACTTTTCTATGGTCTATAACCTCAATTACTTGTTGAGGTTTTATCCTACTTGATAAACTGTCACGATCACTCATATCCACAAGTATTACATTTTTCCATGCTTCTTTTATTTTATCTGCATTGTTTATAGTTATTTTAAACTTATTTAGAACAAACTTTGCTTCTCTCTGGGGTTCTCCAAACAGTGCTGCAACACAGTTAACACCTTGTTTTTTTAAGAGTTCTGCATAAGCAAACGCACACGCTGTTCCGTCTAAATCTGGATTAGTGTATGATGTTATTAATGTGTTATTTATCTTGTTTGTATTCATTTCAAAATCCACCTTAAACCATTTAATTCTCCATAAGCATAACCAAAATGCTGAATTAAAAATGCATATGTCACCAATAATGACATTTTTGCCTGTTTTTGCTTTATTGATATATTTATGCTGTAGAATAATATGAAAGGGAAGTAAAGATAAGGAAGAAGTGATAAACTATTATTTGTAAACATAAATAAGATTAATGATAACATAAACAATGGAATGAAGAACAAAGGCAAGATATAGCGCTTCTTCACGATGTCTGGATGCCTTCTTGTTAATCGCATTCTTCCATCACCATAAAACACCATGTTTTTCCAAAAAGTTATAGGAGTTGCACGGAAATTATGCCACACATAAGAATCATGCAAACCGTAAACTTCATATTTATTTTTTAGCAGTTTTGCACCCATATCCCAATCTTCGCCCTGATTACCTAAATCTTCTGAGAACATACCAACTGATTTTAAAATTGATTTTTTATATAAAGAATTTGTACATGAAATACTAAATATTTTTTTGTCTTTTTTCATTTGTTTGGCTTGAATGCTTCCTAAAGAACCTAACAATGAATTAAAGGCAATGCCTATTGCCTTTTGGAAACTAACTGGATTTACTGGAGGTATATTTGCACCACCAACACCAGCAAGCCTAGGATTTCCTGCAGCGTACCTTTTGAAGCCATTTGCTAATCTTGTAAGCCAGTCTTCAGGAACTGCACAATCCGCATCAGTAAACGCAACATATTCATATTCTGCATTTTTAATTCCCAAATTTCTGCATTCAGTTATTGTTCCTTTCTCTTTAGCAACCAATTTGATAAACTTATTTTTTTTTGCAAATTTCTGCACTATTTCAGTTGTATTATCTTTAGAACCGCCGTCTAAAATGATTATTTCATAATCATGGTTGTATTCTTGTTTTAGTAAAGATTGTAAACAAGAAAGAATATTCTTTTCTTCATTTAATGTTACAACAATTATTGAAACCTTCATCAGTATACCTCTCTATAAAAATTGTGACACGGCATTCAAGATTATAAGGGAGATTTTCTGGAGGAAAAACTTTATCACAAAATAATTCATCTTGATTATCTGCTGCCAATGCAATAAGACATGCTGGATTTTCACTATTCTCATTATCACAGCCATCTCCTTTCTTAATAAACTCACTATAACATAGAACTGAAAACCTGAGATTTTTAATGTTTTCGCAGTGAGTCATATTATCATTATTAATCGCTCTTTCTATAAAGTAATCATATTCTTTTTTATCATTTATTTTTGTTATTATAATATTAGATAATACTATGAAACAAAGTATAAAGCTGATTATAAAAACTATTTTTGCAAGTCTTTTTACACTATTCATGCAAACAATCCTCCTATTTTTAGTTGGATTTCGTTGAATACTGCTTTCAACACAATATCGCCTCCTGCATCTTCAGATATTAAACCATGTGCAGGATACAACCAAGCACCAATAAATGATATTGATGCGTAAATTACTAATAAAACTAATATAATTGTTGTTTGATTAATTTTTATTATTCTGATTTTATCTGATAACTTATCTGCAATAATTATTATCCCATATGCTGCTAATGCAAATACTACTGGGAAAAGCACCATTGAGAATCTTGGAGAAGTTAATGCAACAAACTGTATTCCTACAAGATATATTACTGCGGAAAGGCTGAATATTGAGTAAAAGAAACGTCTTGTTTTGTCTTTATCATTGATTAATCCTAATATGGCAAACAGCCATGCTATATGAAATGCGGCAAAATGAACAATAAAGAATTTTAGCCAACCTAATAGAGAGTACTTACCTGATGTTATCATTGTGCTTTTTCCTGCAAGCAAAAAACCAACATCAAACCACCACATAAATATTAATTGAGGCACTAATGTAAAAATTAAAGGCCATAATGACCATATTTTCTTTGACATGTAATTTAGGTTAAATCCTCTTCTTAGAAGGAATTTTAAGATATAATAAGGGTATAGTATAACTGCAGCATCTCTTACCAAAAGGAAGAAACCTATAAGCAAGCTTATTTTAAGATGATCTGTCCATAAGGGATACTTTTTTTCTAGAAAATAATCAATTATTATTAAACCTAACAATAAAGTTACATAACCTGCAACATCAACAAGAACCCTTGTTGCATAAATTATTAAAGGCAACGCTGTTGCACAAAGAATTGCTCCTACGTAAGCAATTAATTGCTTTTGTTCGTGATTTTTGAAAAGTTTTCTTAAATAAAAATAAGTTAATACTGATGTGATGCACAACAAGATAAGATTAGTCAAACTGTATGACTGCCTAACTCCTATGATTGGTTCAATAATTGAAGCAAAGGCAATTTCAACCGGACGCTTAAATGCATAACTTGTTTCAACACGTGTTATATCATCATCTTGCAAAGATTTATCCTGCAAATAATAGACAGATGGAACATATGCCTGCGTATCAACTAAAACTGTGTTATAATACATTGCACCACTTAAAATGGAAAGGAAAATTAAACTTAGAATAAGATAATGCTCTGTCTTCATTCTTTATTACCACATTTTTTATTTTTGTTATTTTGTTTTTCTATAGCAATTTCCCTAACTAATTTAGTTATGTCTTTTTGTTGGCCTTCAATTTTTACATACAAACGAAACATTAGATAAAACAAAACAATCATTCCAACATAGAGTAATGTGTCAACTCCTCTTCCTATACCTAATAATTTTGACAAAGAAGTGAATATGTCTGGAAAAAGAGCTACAGTAACAACACCCATCCAAACTATACTCCAAAAGATTAATTCAAATGCACTAATACTTTTATCTTTATACCTAAGAAATACTCTACTTAATGCAAAGATTGCAAATATAATTCCAACAAGTTGTATTATTGTCATGTTTTATCAAACTCATAATATTTTATTTTTAATCATGTTCCATAATATCTCAAACGCTGCAATTGAGCTCTGCCCTTTTTCCAGTGAATAGTCTGTATAGGTTATGGTCACAGGGATTTCTTTATACTTTATATTATGTTTTGCTATTTGACCTAATATTTCTGATGCATGCTCCATGCGATCAGATTTTAAGTCGAGCTTTGATGCTGCTTCTCTTGTAAATGCTCTAAAACCATTATGAGAATCTGTTAATTTTATGCCATAAAACAACCATATAATGAATGCCCCGCCCTTAAGCATTACTTTCCTGTGCCATGATACATTTGATTTGTTGTTTAGAAATCTTGAACCTAATGCTGCTTCACATTCTCCTTTTTTTATAGGTTCAATTAGTTTTGATATTTCTTCTGACTGATGCTGTCCATCTGCATCAAATGTAATAATATAGTCTGCACCATTTTGTAAAGCATATTCAATTCCTGTTTTTAATGCTGCTCCTTGCCCTCTATTTACTACATGCTGAAGGACTATTGCACCTGAATTTTTTGCTGATTTTTTTGTATTATCTTTTGAACCATCATCTATTACTACTATATTTTTGTAATTATGCTTTTTTAGAGAATCTATTACCTTACTGATTTTCTTTTCTTCATTATATGCAGCAATAACAACCCAAATATTGTCTTTTTTTCCCTCTGTTTCCATGTTGTAAGAGAGAGGGAGGAGTTTTATAAAGCTTGTGAATGATTCAACCCTAATTTATAGTGTATAATTCCAAAATAACATTGCCTTCTTCATCAACATATTCATATATCTTTTCTATATTTAAACTCATTATTCCTGGTTTTACTGCAAGGATTTTTTTCAAAGGAACATCCTTATCACCTGCTGCCAGCCTTACATATGCAGATGCAGTCTCTACTCCATAAGATTCTATGTAATCTTCGTAAACTGGATCTGTCTGGATGCACCAGTATGCTTTTGTTGTTTTATCATTTTTACCTGATTTTTTTGTTTCATCCCAATTATCCAGACAATATTTTCTGAACTCGATATTGCCTGTTTCCAAAAAGAAGTAACCTACATTATATTTTTCTAATAGTTCATCTGTTTTAGTTTTATTGTCGCCATATAATAAAACTGCCATGTCTGCAGTTCTTTTGTTATGATCAACGAAAGCACTTCCATGGGTTATTCTTGTTGCCATTACAGGCATTGAAGTCATAGCATTGAAAAAGAAACCCATATCAGGATGCGTTGTTACAGTGACTAGGTCTTTGTTTATTAAATCATTATTTTTTAGGAATTCATACATGTTTTGGTATGCTTTTATTTTAACATTGTCTTCGACTGCATATTGATAGCGTTCACTATTTTTGAAATCAGCTATTAAAAACATAAAAGAGGCAGTTATCCAGATTAATATTAATGTGAAAGCTATTATTGTCAATAATTTTTCCTTTTTTTGCAAAATTTTCTTTATTATTTCTGTCCAGATGTAGTAAATGCCTAAAATTAATATTAAATGCTTAACAAAAACAAAGACAATAGGAAAGCGATAATAACCCAGAGTCATATTAAAAAAAGGAAGTGTTATGTATGGATGAATTATGCCAATTAATGCAGCAAAAAACAGCAGTAAAGGAACAAAGATTTTTTTATCTGCTTTTTTAACTCCAAAAATTAATATAACAACAAAGAGAAATAAAAACACAACCAGGGATAAAATTCCTTCTTGATACCCCATAACATCTAGGAATGCTTCTGTAACAAAGTCTGCAGATGGATATAATGATTCTGCTGTATATGCCTGCCAATCATTAAGAGTGTCTCCTTGATATTTGACTAAAATAGGTGCCCAAAATAAACATGCAATAAGCCAGCCAATAATTATTACTGGCACCAATTTTTTTATCTGCTGTTTAACTGTTTGCAAAGCAAGCTTATTTTCAACAATATTTAGGATTAATACCGTTATGATTATTATTGAAGATATAAAAAAAGTCACCATATGCTGAAGACCTGCAAGGCCATAAATTATTCCTGCAAATATTTTTCTTTTTGCTGTAAGCTCATCATTTTTAATAGGATAAATTAAAAGAATCAGAAGAGCAATTAAAGGAACCATTAATTGTTTTGCAAATTCAGATGGATGGAATGAGGGGATTAACTGGACTGCCCAAGTCAATGACAATATTAATGCAAATGATTTGCTATTGAAATATTTCTTTCCAAAAACATATGTTATTATTATTGTAAAAAATATTATTAAAACAGGAAAAAATGTTGCAGCAGTCATTGGATTGAGAAAAGTTATTTTTGCAAAAACTGCAATAAGAAAAGGAGTCAGCCAAGGATAATGCTGAAGTTCGTTAATATAATGTGGACTAATAAAAGGGTTATATGAATTATATATTTTAAGAACAGAACTAAAATGAGCATAATGATCACCACCATAATATTCTGAAGGAAATTGATTAAAATTAGAGAAGATTAATGTATAAGAAATTGTAAAAAATAACAAAGTAATTATGAGTATCCAATCCTGCCACTCCAATTTTTTTAGAAAGGTCATTTTATTGCATTTATTTCATTTATTATTCTATTGATAATGAATTTTTGTATATTATATTAGGATCTGTGCACTCCCAATCAACTTTCCAAACATATATTTCTTCTCCTGTCACAGTTGTTTTATGATCAAATAAATCAAAACACTCTAGGCCGTGCCCTTCATAAAAGAACATCCGAGTAAACATACTTTCTAAGAGATTAGTGTCCATAATGAAGCCTTTGTAACCGGTTCCTACCGGAATTATTGCTGCACTATATGATGTGCCATCTGCTGAAATTAAAAGATTAGGTTTATCTGAGAAATCTTTTGTTTCAACATCTCCATTTGGATTTATGAAAAGAAATTTCTTAGGATATTGATCTCCGCCTGTTGTCTGCACAACTACTTCACCATTTGTCAGATTAATGTTTATGCCAGAATCGCAATACAACATAACATTTCCCTGCCAGCAGTTTGTCGGCATTGAGATATAAGAAGGCCATGGAGCTATCCAGTTGTTTGGATCGTTAAGTACTGCTTCTGTGTAGAGCTGACTTGCTTTTTCTTCACTGACATCAAGATCTTTTTGAATTTTTTCTATTGCTTCTTCTTTATTATAATTATTTACAATATTAACTACATGGGCTTTATCAAAATTCCAAGCACCGAAATGCGCCCAAACTCCTGCTTTTCCAACCATATCCTGACTAGTAATAAAATAATTTTCAGGAGGATCGCAATGAGTGTATTGTATTATATCACTTGCCTGCTCTTCTGTAAAACCTTCGTCCAATAATGTTTGTAATGCATTCTCTTTAGTTTGCATAATTATTTCTTTTGTGATTTTTACAGAGTTATAATCATTACCAGTCAAATTAGATATTAAATCAGCTGCACTGCTTCCACCACAATCAAGCATACGAAGTATGGAAACAGCTTCTTGTTCATTATCTGTTAAAAGAACACGACCAATCCAATGCGCCTGAGGTGTGTCTTGTGAGCCACCATCAAATGTTACTGGTCTATCTGCAATTGCCTTAAACCAATGACCAAAATCCCACCAAGAATTAACAATAGCATCTGGTGCTGCTTCGTTGTCAATTTTCTTTAATGCATCATACCACTGATCGTTTATTAAAGGAATCTGGTTGTATCCTGTATTGTAACCAACTGCTATAGGGACAAAAAGCAGAATACCTACCATTATTATTAATATTGACTGAGCATATATTTTTTTTAAGTGCAATTGCTCGTTTATAACT
>Ga0210057_1009053_pt1 | contig 11627 bp, 11 predicted proteins | sample CryGeyCG2114_010_2_FD_183968 | JGI IMG/M metagenome (GOLD analysis project Ga0210057, IMG submission 183968) | Groundwater microbial communities from aquifer - Crystal Geyser CG10_big_fil_rev_8/21/14_0.10 (SPAdes) (version 2) | ecosystem: Environmental > Aquatic > Deep subsurface > Groundwater ...
GGATAGTCTTGTGCCGCCAGAAACACAGCTGCTGGGTTCATTTTTAACTGAGAGATCGATACACTATCCATAATATGTTCATTATTACTTATTAACCAGTCATCTGTCAAGACCTATTAATAGGTCTCTAACCAAGCCCCATCTTTTGTTTTACTTCCGCAACTGTTGCACTAGCTATCACCCTCGCCTTCTCCGCACCTTCTTTGATCACCTTATCCACATATCCCGGCTTGGCTTCTAGCTCTTTTCTCTTTTCTCTAATTGGCGCCAATTCCCTATCTATCGCTTCGACTAGTTCATTCTTCAAATCACCATACCTTATCCCACTCCCTATATATTGAGATTCATATTCTTTTCTCTTTTCTATCCCCTCAAACAGCTCTACAAATTTCAGCAAATTCGCGACTCCACCTTCTGTTGGTATCGTGCTCCCCTTCCCACTATCCGTTGGTGCCCCTGCCAATCGCTTTTTAATGGTCGCCAAATCATCTGTTAGGTTGATAAAGCTCCCCGACACACTTTTGCTCATCTTGCCACTACCCGTCAAACTTGGCACATACTCACCAGTTGTAGCAAAGCGTGTCGGCTCAGGGAAATCCATCCCATACTGAGTATTCATTTTGCGTGCTATTTCACGAGTGATTTCGATGTGTGGTTCTTGATCTATCCCAACTGGAACTAAATCGGCCTTATAAAGCAAAATGTCCGCCGCCATCAGTACTGGATACTGGAATAGAGCCATTGACACATTCCCTTGTTGCTGATGGAACTTATCTTTATATGTCGGCAAATGTTGAGCTCTTGCCACAGTAATAACTGTCGACAATAAATAAGATAATTCAACGTGCTCTCTCACATTTGATTGCACAAACAAAACAGACTTTTCTGGATCAAGTCCTGCTGATAAATAATCAATAATTACACTCCGAGTATCATGTTGGAATGAAGTAATATTATAAGGCGTAGTAATAGCATGAAGATCAGCTACCATATAATTAGTTGTGTAACGAGAGTCGTTCTGCAGGGCAATCATCCCCTTCACTGCTCCTAGGTAGTTTCCTAGATGCAGTTGACCCGACGACCTTATCCCGGCAAGCACTATCCCCTCGCTAGCTCCTACTAACTCTCCCGTTATGTCCATCACTCTACTATTGGGAATCTTTGTCAAATCCGCGGTCAAATATTTAATCGTTGTAGAATTACTCCCACTTCCACCCATCAAGTACTCTTTTTCAAACATTTTACTATCAAATAGTGTTTCCGACACTGGAGATAATGGTCTTGCAGCTCCCCGACGTAGTCCAGTCAACTTTTCAAATTCCTCAGGTGGCACCATTTTAAGTTCTGTCACTCCCAACACTTCTCTCACTTTTGATAACTTAAGCTTTGTATCATCCCTACGATTCAAAGCCACATATTTTCCGTCTGCTTGATAAATCAAAGTAGAAAATCCCTCTGATATAGGTAGTCCCAAAAATCCCATCACGTCCACAACTTCCACCATCTCTGGGTGTGACACCAATTCATGTCTTATCCCCAAACTTTCTAACTTTTTACTATATTCATTCACATCAGATTTCATAATTCCTCCATTTTCTATATTGTACCTAATAAATCGACAATTAACTCACTCGTCTTTTCTTTTAGTTCTCCCATGAGTAAATCCCCGTTAACATATCTGTCGTATAAGTTATTGACTTCAACATCATCTGGGTTAAAGGCCTGTTGCAACATAAACACACTGCATGATTCTGGCACTCCTCCAAACTTCTTGTGTTCCTCCAGTGACCCGACCGCACCAGTAAATGCTCGTTTTATCTTTCGTCTAATATTCTCTGGTTTATCGTCCAAAAACAACGCACTCTCAGGGCTCGACTTGGACATCTTTCTCTCTGGATCTTCCAAGCTCGGAAAAAATCGCATCACCAATTCCGACGGTGGCACCATCCCCACTTTCTTCGCCACGTCTCTCGCCAATAATATGTATGGGTGCTGATCTATCCCTACCGGTATCAGCGTATGTCTGGGACCGCCATTTTGGGGTAATTGGGGCATGAGGATCTCTGCTAATTGCACACATCCGCGATAAAATACCTGTCCCGGATTTGTAAGTGACTCAGCCCCAAACAAATGAGTTAGTTCTGCCATACTCACGTATCTACTAAGTTCAATTGCAAACTTATACAATTCAACCTGTTCTGTGTCTATCAAATAATGTGTTTTCTCGTCATCAAACCCCATTTTCCGTAATACTGGAATGATCTTTTCTTTAGCATTTCTCGTCCCATCCAACAATTTATCTACTTTGTCGTCCACATAACTTTCATCATCCGTCAATGGTATATACAGCTCTCCACCCATCTGCTGTAGCTCCAAAAGCATATCAAAAAGTACTTTGTGACCTAGATGGAGTTGTGATGACGGGTTGAGTCCAGAAATGATCGTAAATGGTTTGTGTTGCGCAATTAGAGCCAATATATCCCCATAACCCATCTGTGCCACAACCAATCCTCTCCTCATGGCTCGCGGTTGTAACTCAACGGGCGTATAAGCCAATATCTTTTCCATTCCTACAAGACCATTCTTTACACTTTGCTCACGGTAATAGTCTGCCAAGCGCTTCTTGATTGTTAGTTTTTTCTGATATTCTACTGGGTAATTATTCATACAATCTCCCGCAATAACTCCAAAATTTTTATGGTTAGCTGTCCTCTATCCTGTATCAATATTCTTATCCGCTTGCCGAGCTCAAAAACATCAATTTTGTCTTGTCTAATTTGTTCACTCATCGCCACGATGCTTGCCAAATCTACGAGCGGATTAGCGTATAAGAAATTTTGTGGCACATACGCACTAGCGATTAAATCTCCAATCATCTCCTCACTTGTGACACCAATTACAATTCTTTGATCTTGGAGTTTGTTACTCCCAGCTTTATAAGGAGTTAGTCCATATTCTTCAACTTCAGGGTGAGTTAAATAGAAAGAAAAATCTTTCGTAAACGGATAGCTTGGTCGCAAATAAATAGCTTTGTATTCTTCGGCTACTTCTTTGCCAATTATTTGTGCTACCTTATCATAATTTTCCTCTCTTGGTGGACCTACTTTAAGATCAAAGTTTAATGCCAACCCTATCGCCTCAGCAGCATAACGAAATCCACTTTCTCTCTCTTGCGCAACTCTATTTTTTAATACAGTTGGGATTAGTAGGTTTTGTAAATCTGTACTCTCTTTAACTAGCTTTGATACTTTGCTTACCATATCAATAATCATTTTTTCTCCAAACGACTCACTCATCAAATTCACATTTACGTGCACAATTCCCAATCTCTCAAATATTCTCCCAATTTGTCCTACTCTCTCTTTACCCACTTGCAACAAATAATTCTTTTCCGTTACCGAAGGATTAATTACCGAGTGGAGATCCCCCTCCGCCACAATGCATTCGATATTGTTATCGATAATTCTAGCCAAATATTCCAAAAATAAATAATATTTTAGAGAATCAATAGTGATCCCATATTTGTCATACGTCTCACCATACAAAACCCTTATTTTTGTCGGTAATTTATCTACATCTCCCAGAGTTTTTTGCACAATCAATTTCTCACTCAGTAGTAAGTTCAGTTGTTGCCTGGTATTCACAGTTATGTTTTTCATAGGTGGGAAAGATAGGATTTGAACCTATATTTCTCGTTTTGGAGACGAGCGTCCTAACCATTGGACTACTTACCCAACAAAAAAGCCCTCGCAAACCCACCAAAAAAATCTGGTAGATTTACAAGGGCCTACAACCAGGGCGGTACCACCTTGTTATTTCCCCGCCATGGCGGGGCTCTTTCTCTGCGAGCTTTAACATTCGCCAACACTCGTTGCTGTCTGTTTACGGTTTCGCCTCCGTACTAAACATCTCTCGGGGAGTAGCTTAGTCTGCTGGGGGAATCCCAATCAATTCCCTTTAACGCATTTATTCGATTGTGGGCAATATACCAAACTAGCTCATTTATGTCAACTTGCCTCACCAGCAGGCAGGCTGTCATATATTTGTCATCAACTTGACATACAGTATTTTCTCTGCTAGAATTGCCGAATGAACACCTTATCCATACTAAACACTGTCAGTGCTCGCCAACTCCAGCGCGACTACAAATCAATTTTCTTACAGGCCGAAAAAATCCAGCAGCCTATTATGGTCATCAGCAACAATCAACCACAAATCGTGATGTTGAGTCTTAAAACATTCGAACGTTATGCCCAGTCACTCAACCGTCAAGAACTTTGGGAAACTATCGCCTCCATCCAAGCTGACAACAGTAATACCAAGGAAAAAGAAGTAGAAAAAGATGTTATGACAGCAGTGAAAAGAGTTAGAATAAATACATATGGCAAAACCACTCGTCGTTCTCGATAGTAATGTCATCATAAGTTCACTACTCAATTCTCACAGTGCTCCTAGTCAAATAATTGATCTCTGGCGAGATTATCGTTTTGACTTGCTGTTATCAAGTTACATCCTTACCGAAGTCAAACATACAATGACCGACAAACAATTAATCCATAAATATCACATCTCTCCCATCAAACAGTCTCGTTTACTTTCTCAACTTGTACACTCCGGAAAAATGATTGAGTTTGATCACGCACCAGACACAATAGTTCGTGACCCCAAGGATACTTTTATCATCCAATTGGCTCTATCTGGTAAAGCTAACTATCTCGTCACTGGCGATCAAGATTTATTAATCCTAGCCAAACAGACCAAGATTCAACCTCTCCAAATTCTGACGCCCCACGACTTTCTTCACGAACTTGTGAGCTCAGACGAAATATTCGAAGAGTATTTAAAGGAGCGTGAGCGATCATAGTTGTACATTCTCCCAGTGTTCGACTCGTTCTATCTCTCCGTCAATATTCATCCACACCCCCACCACGTCGATTCGACATAAACCTTTCCATCCATACTCCTCGCACCACAGATGCCCCATGTTTTGCACTTGGTGCAATTTGTGACTATTAATCATCTCCCACGGCTCCCCGTACTCCCCACCCTTCTTTGTCTTCACTTCCACAAACACTCTATACTCATCCATTTGAGAATTGGAGAATTTATGATTTGAGATTTTACATACAATATCGATCTCTCCCCACTTATTCCCATAATTACGCTGTAAAATCTCATACCCCTCCCTCTGCAACAGCTCACATGCGGCTGTCTCTCCCTTGTTCCCTGTATTGCGATTTTGTTGTTTCATAGTTTTTGCGAGCGCAGGTGCAGGAGTATTTTGCAGTCAAAAAAGATTACGCAGCCGAGTAGGCGAGTTCCAGGTGAATTTTGCACCAGCAAAATATCACCGTTTTTTTGCGCAAAATGCTCCGAACCCATAGCGAGCGACATTCTTACCATACATTCTCCCGATATTGCACCGCCTCCGCAATATGATTACTCATAATATCTTGCACTCCCTCCAAATCCGCGATCGTCCTGGCCACCTTGATCACCTTAAAATAAGCCCTCGCCGACAAATCATATTTTGTGGCCGCCGCTTTTAGAAATTGCTTAACCTCTTCGCTCAATTTACAATAAATTTTTACTTGCTTGTTACCCATCTGGGCATTCGTATACATTCCTTTATTTTTAACAAATCGCCGCTGTTGTCTTTCCCTCGCCTTCATCACTCGCTCGCGCACCACCAAACTAGTTTCGCAACTATTTATTTCTTTATCATCAAGTGCCAATTTATTGACTTCTACCGGATCTACCCACACATGCAAATCAATCCGATCCAATATCGGCCCACTGATTCTCGCTCTATATTTACCAATGAGCCTCTCCCCACATACACATTCTTTGAGTGGATGGTTGAGATATCCGCACGGACATGGGTTAGCCGAGGCCAAAAGTAAAAACGAGGCCGGATACGACACCTTCCCCATCGCCCGAGTGATAGAAACTGTTTGATCTTCCATGGGCTGGCGCAATACTTCCAAAACCGACCGACTAAATTCCGGTAACTCGTCCAAGAACAATACCCCCAGATGCGACAATGATATCTCCCCTGGCATCGGGTTGCTCCCTCCTCCGATCAGCCCCACCATACTAGTTGTGTGGTGAGGAGAGCGGAATGGTCTAGTGCGCATCAGCGCCGTACCCGTAGGGAGCATCCCCGCCACCGAGTAAATCCGTGTTACTTCCAAAGATTCTTCAGGCAGTAATGGTGGCAAGATAGAGGGGAAAGCTTTCGCCAGCATCGTTTTGCCTGCGCCAGGCGGTCCCACGAGCAGTAAATTGTGTCCCCCTGCCGCCGAGATCTCCGCCGCCCGCTTAGCCACTTCTTGGCCTGTAATCTCCGCCATATCAATAAGTGGCACAGCATCCTCTATCATCGGTAAAATCTCAAGCGTCTTCATCGGTTCTATGAACTTGTCTCCTCGCAGGTGTCTAATCAAGTCTTCCAAATTGCGCACGGGATAAACAGTGACTCCCGGGATCACCGCCGCCTCACTTGCTGCCTCAATGGGTACATACACTTCACACACTTTTTTGGCTCGCGCCAACATTCCCACGAGCAGCACTCCCCTACAATGTTTTACGCTTCCGTCAAGCCCCAATTCACCATAATAATATGCCTCTGTAGGGGAGAGCCCATCTCGCCCTTCTATTGCCCCACTTGCAAGCAAAATTCCCACTGCAATTGGTAGATCATAATTACTTCCCTCCTTGGGCAAATTTGCTGGAGCCAAGTTGACTGTGATCCGCTTATCTGGGAACTCCATCCCCGTATTTTCAATAGCTTTTCGCACGCGGGCTCGCGATTCCGATACCGCCTTATCCGCTAGTCCCACAATATCAAAAGCCGGGAATCCTTTCTCCGCCACATCCACTTCTACCATTACCTCTACGGCCTCCAACCCCACTGTCGCGACACTCTTTACTCTCGCCAACATAAGTTTAACTATAGCATTCTCCAAATACCGCGCTCCTCAGACAAGATTCCAGACATCTCTAGTTTCATCAGTCTCGAAAGAATTTCTCCAGCTCCACTCCCCGTTCGCCTGGAGATTTCATTCACTCCCATCGGTCCTTCGATTTTTAACAATCCAACTACTTCCTCTTCACTCTCATTCAATTTCATCCCGAGTCTTTGCACTTGCTCACTGTGTGTATTTTTTAACATAAATGATTTTGCCACTCCACTAGCAATTAAATTATTCGTTCCTACCGATGTAGGCGAAAATATAGGCCCCGGTACTGCCAACAGCTCTTTCCCTTGCTTCCTAGCTAACGCTGCCGTGTGTAATGAACCCGATTTCTCCCCCGCCTCCACTACTATTACTTTTTCTGATAACGCCACCACTATCCTATTGCGCTGGGGAAATGTCCAAGTTCTTGCGCTCGTTTTGTCCGGGTACTCCGACAATATTAACCCACCCCCTTCCACGATTTTCTCTATCAATTTATCCGCTCCCTCCTCGGATTTTGCCTCAATCCCCCATCCCAAAATTCCGATTGCACATCCCCCACATTCCAACGCCAGCTTATGTGCCTCTTGGTCCACTCCGTACATCAGTCCAGACACAATGGAGTAGCCTGCATTACACAGTTTGGGGATCATCTCTGCCAAAACCTGTTTCCCGTACCTACTCATCTTGCGAGATCCCACCACCGCACAGCACTTCTTAAAAATATTGTTCTCCCATTTACCCCTATACCAAATCTGCTTCACAACTGGCTTCACCACTCTCAACTTTTCCGGAAAATTTTTATCATCTCGACCAATCAGATCTTCGCCCATACACTAAGTCTCTCACAAATCATCAAGATTTCGCTAGTGATATCATGATTTAAATCATGATATCACTCACATTCTCTCAATAATCAAAATTTTTGCAATATCCCCGACTTCGAGATACAATGACCTCGTTCTTTAAAATTCATCCGCCAAAGTCCCGCCAGGGTGGGACGACGGAGGACGCGCGGGGTAGTGTACGGTGCACGTGAGGCTCAAAATGGGCCCCTACCCGAGTAATCGAGATAGGTGAATTTGGCTATATCGGTGAATGCCTCGCCATGGCGAGGTTAATACCGAGGGAAGAGTCCGGTGTCACGCCGGACAACCCGTAGAGACTACACGCCAAATATCCCGCCATGGCGGGATAAAGATATAGTCCGACACTCCAAGTAATTGGAGATTACAGCTCGCATAATCTCACAGGCTGGGTTCAACTCCTAGCCCCGCAACACTTTTACAAAAAACCACTCTAATTGAGTGGTTTTTTGTAAAGCCTGCACTGAGCAAGTTCACGCTGAGCTTGCCGAACGCGCCGAAGTGTAGCAGGGGAGAGATTCGAACTCTCGATCTCCGGTTTATGAATCCGATGCTCTAACCAACTGAGCTACCCTGCCTCGCCGGCCATAGCTTTACGCGACGGCTGGCCTACCCGCTTATTCTATCATCCACTCAAGATAAAAACCAAATTTATATTGCCAAGAGTCCAAAGAGTCCCAAAACTAACAATGCTAGCCCCACCGACACAGTCCCCACCGTTACCTCAAATACTCCTGTGACGGGAGTCCCCTCACTCGTATCCGGCATCACTACTCTCACCGAAGCCTCGGGCGTAGGTGTTGGAGTTAAGGTTGGAGTTGGAGTAGGCGTCGATATAGCAGAAGCTGTAGGAATAGGTGTTGGAGTTGGCGTACTACTCGCTACACTACTTGGACTAGGAGAGACTGACGTCGAACTTGGTGTATAAGACCAAATTATCCAATAATCATTAAAATCCAGTGAACTCGTATCATTTGGGTTCGGTGAGTAATCACCCCAACACTGAGTTGAGACAACCGGCTCTCCTTGAGATTGAGCTGTAGCCCACGCCAAATCAGCTGTGATATCTACCAGTCCAAAACCATTGGCTCCGCACTTGTTGGCAACCGGCTTGATCCACCCTATCGATAACTGGCTACTATTACTGCCCAAATAACTATTGATTGTCAAAGTAGTGGCTTTACTGAGTTCATAGCCAGTATCAAATACCCTCATTGTGGTACCAGGATCACCAGCCGGCACAACAAAACTATCCTCTGCTACCCCATCATCGAGCTCTACCCCCAAAGACAACCATCCTGGCATTTTATAATAAATCCTGAGCTTCCCAGCTTTGGGAAATGATACTGTCTTAGAGTCCGGTTGAACTAAACTCACTTCTGGAGTAACCGGTGAGGTAATCGGCGATGTTTGTTGTGTTATCGACGTTGGTTTGGGTGTCGTCTTGGGTACTGTTGACTTGATCGACTGTTGATATACTACAACCCCCAGTCCTACTCCAAGGACCACACACCCCAGTACCACCCAGACAAACTTCGATTTTCTCGGAGTTTTGACTGTCGGCTCGACAGTTCCCGACATCATCTGATTTATATCTTTTGCGTCTTGATCTTCCATATACACCTACCCCTCCATCATGCCAGAATCATTCGCATCGGTCAATCATTATTATCTTTAGCTTTTCTTGGCCAATATCACCTGGTGTCACTCACTCCGCCTAACTCTTTGCTATCTTGTCGTACCCCTCTCTCACCAAATCTGTTTGCATTGTTTGTATTATAATCAAATTATGAAAGGAGTTTATATGGCAGTACCCAAACCCAAATATCTAGATGAAGCCTTCAAAGTGATCTGTGAGGAGATGCTTGCGACTTTTATCCAAAAACACAAAGACTACGGCAAAGGTAATATCCTCTCGATCAAAGAACTAGGCATTGCCTTCCGCGAAGCCGAAAAAGTTGAGCGTCTCAAAAATCTTTTGCTAGACCAAAGCAAACCTCCCGCCAACGAATCACTCGACGATAACTGGATGGATGTCGCCGTCTACGGAGTTATCGCCCAGATGTATCGTCGTGGCTGGTTCCAAAATCTTGAGTTAAAATCTTAGTCAATAAAAGTTAACGCACACCCAGATTTGTCAGCTCTTCCTGTACGTCCAATCCGGTGGATATAGTCGTCATAGGTCTCAGGCAACTCCCAGTTGATGACGTGAGACACGCTGTCTATATCTAGTCCCCTCGCCGCCACATCAGTTGCCAGAAGTATTTGCACTTGATTGTTTTTGAAAGCGGTCAGAGCTCGTTGACGCTGTGACTGTGATTTGTTGCCGTGAATCGAGGTTGCGCGGAAGCCTCTATTCTCTAGCTCCCTCGTGAGTTTTTCCATCCCATGTTTGGTACGTCCAAACAACAAGACTTTTTCAAACTCAGGGCGGATCAACATCGCATGCAACACTTCTACCTTGTTGCGACCATTTAGTTTTACGATGTCTTGATCAATATTTTCACTAGCTCGCTGTTTCTCTACTTCAACTGTGATGGGTTCATGCAAAAACTCGCGCGCAATAATCCGCGCCTTCTCAGACATAGTAGCGGAGAAGAAGAGTGAGTGCCGCTCGCGTGGCAACTGAGCTACTAGGTCTCTCATCTCATTCACAAAACCCATATCTAGCATCCTGTCTACCTCATCCAGCACGATTGTGCGGTACTCATAGAGTTTGAGCTCGCGCCTCTCTGAGAGATCTTTGAGTCGACCTGGTGTCCCTACCACAAATTGTGGATTGCGACGCAACTCGCGGACTTGTCGTCCGATATCGACCCCGCCAATACAAATTGTGAAGAACTGTCTGGTTCCAAATGAGAAGGCTTTGCCTTCTTCCATAATCTGTACTGCGAGCTCGCGAGTTGGGGTCACAATCAACACCTTTTGTCCGGGATGCTTTATGATTTTGTCAATCAAAGGGAGCAAGAATGCTGCGGTCTTACCCGTACCAGTAGAGGCCAATCCTATCACGTCATGCCCCTCTAGGATCTCGGGGATGATCTGGTCTTGAATTGGCGTAGGATCAATATAGCCTTTGTGAGCAATATTTTTCTGGAGTTGTGGGTCTAGGGGGAAGTCGATAAACTTGTGTTTTGACGTATAAACTCGTGTCTCAAGTGGCACTGCCTTCTTGATCAACATAGCCGGTGAAACCGACATGTACTTGATTTTGTTGCCACCCGCACGACCGCGTCCGGCACTCCTATAATTGGGTTTGGATCCACCAAACCAACTTCGCTGCTGCGACATATTTTATCCTTCGACACTCTATTTTTAGGAAAGACCCCGAACCTGCAAACCTTAGCCTGCCTCGTCTCAAAGACGGGTCCAAAATCTCACGCCTATTAGTTGCGTCATGTAAATTAACTAAAAAGAGTATAGCACACTCCCATCCACGATGCAAATTATAGGACAGTCAAAGAGTTCGTGTGATAATACTTTTATGACTTACAAATACAATTCCGCTATCCTTGGTGGGACCTTTGATCACTTTCATGCGGGTCATGAGCAGTTCATCTTATCTGCCTTTGCCCAAGCCAAGCACGTAACCATTGGACTTGTCCATAACTCGCTCGCTCCTGCCAAATCCCACCTAAATTCTCTTGAGGATTATCACACTCGACTCAACAAATTATTGCCGTTGGTGATATCGTCGCAATCGATCTCAAAAAGAATAATGTTAAGGTCGCGCTCAACATCGTGGACTACCGCACTAGGCGCCACGCTATCAGCCAAAGCGAGATAGCTAAATATCTCCTAC
>Ga0210057_1009054_pt1 | contig 11626 bp, 8 predicted proteins | sample CryGeyCG2114_010_2_FD_183968 | JGI IMG/M metagenome (GOLD analysis project Ga0210057, IMG submission 183968) | Groundwater microbial communities from aquifer - Crystal Geyser CG10_big_fil_rev_8/21/14_0.10 (SPAdes) (version 2) | ecosystem: Environmental > Aquatic > Deep subsurface > Groundwater ...
TAGTTTTTTATCGCCCGAGAGGATGGCGGCGAGCCGCAGTTCTATCTGAGAATAATCGAGCGAGACGAGCATGAAGCCCTCGGGTGCGACAAACGCGTGGCGTATCGCGCGCCCGCGCTCGCTGTGGAGCGGGATGTTCTGGAGGTTCGGGTTCTGCGACGCCATGCGGCCGGTCGTCGTACCCGTTTGGAGAAACTCGGCGTGGAGCCGATGCTCGGCGTCGAGGAGCGGCGGCAGATTCTCGATATAGGTCGAAAGGAGTTTCTTCAGCTCGCGATACTCGAGAATGTCGCTGACAATCGGATGCTCGCCGCGTATCTTTTCCAATTCGCTCTCCCGGGTTGAGCGTGCCCCACCCGCCGTCTTCTTCTGCTTCAGGGGTATAATGCCGAGCTCGTCAAACAGCACCTCGCCCAATTGTTTCGGCGAGCTCACGTTGAATTCGCGGCCGGCGGCCTTGTAGATGCGCTTCTCTATTTTCTCAAGCTCGGCGCGGTACTCCTTCGCGAGTACGGAGAGGACCTTCGTATCCACGAGTACGCCGCGCTCCTCCATCTTGCGCACGACCGGAACGAGCGGTTTCTCTATCTCCTCGTACACGTTGTGCACGCGGCCGAGTGCGGCGAGCTGTGTCTCCAGTTCGGCGCGCGCATCCGCAAAAGCGCGCTTCTTCGTAAACGCGAGGATGTCGTCCAAGGACGGGTTCGTGAACTCCGACGAGATGAGCCAGAGCATCGCCTGCGCCTCGGCAAACCGTGTTGCATCCACCTGCTCCTCCGGCAGAAGTTCCACCGTTTCTTCTCTCGCCGATTCCGCCTTGAACAGCGTTTTGATGCGTTCCTTGAGTGTCCGGAAGCCGAACTCATCGCACATATTGAACAATTTCTGCGTATCAAGAGTGTCCCGCCAGACCCGCTCGGGGAGCGTAAACGCAATCGGCGCGTCCAGCCGTATCGTCGCGAGCGACTTGGAGAAGCGCGCGTCCTCCTCATGCTCCCGCAGAAGACCGAGCATGCGCGCCTTGATTCCCTTTTTCAGAAATGCCTCGTCGCCTTTCCCCAGCGCCGTATATATTTTCTCGATGGAGCCAAAGCCGGTGATGAGTTCGGTCGCGGTCTTCTCGCCGATGCCGGGTACGCCCTTGATGTTGTCGGAGGGGTCGCCGCGAAGCCCCTTCCAGTCCGGAATAAGCGCAGGCGAGAAGCCGAACCGCTCCACGACCGCTTTCTCATCGTAGAGAATCGTGTCATTGATGCCTTTCTTGAGCGTGTAGACGCGCACGCGCTCGTCGTCCACGAGCTGAAGCGTGTCCATGTCGCCGGAGGCGATGATGACGTCCACGCCCTCCTCCGCTTTGAGTTCATGCGCGATGGTACCGAGCAGGTCGTCCGCTTCAAACCCTTCCCGTTCGTACGTCGGGATGGAAAACGCCTCAAACACCTTCCTTGAAGTGGTGAGCTGGAGCACGAGCGCGTCATCCGTCTTTGCGCGCGTCCCCTTGTAGTCAGCGTACGCCTCGTGGCGGATGGTCGGCTTCGCCAGGTCGTAGCACGCGGCAAGGTAATCCGGCTTCAAGTCCGTGATGATTTTGAGTAACATCGCGACAAGTCCGTAGAGGGCGCCGGTCGGCGCGCCCGAAGGGCCGGTGAACTCCGGAAGTGCGTGGTACGCACGATGAATGATGGCGTGTGTGTCTAACAGCACGATGCGTTTCTTCGCCGATGTTTTTTTAGCCGCCATATGCGTATGAAATAGTGCGCGAGCCCAGCACCAAATCTGATTTGGTGCTGGGCAAGCCGTCCGCCTGCACCGTTATTGAAATCTTCACGGCGGGCGCAGGAAGCGCGTCCGCGACTTTCTCCGGCCATTCAAGCAGTATCAGACTGCCCGTATCTTGCATCAGTTCATCGAAGCCGAGCGGCGCGAGGTCGATTCCTTTTTCTAACCGGTACGCGTCAATATGCACCAAGCGCTTGAACATCTTCTCCTTGGGAAGAGCGTATATTTTTTCCAGCACGAACGTAGGGCTCGTTACCGCATCCTCCACCCCGAGCGCGCGGGCGACCGCCTTCGTAAACGCGGTCTTCCCCGCCCCGAGCTCGCCCGAGAGCGTCACGAGCGTCGCGCCCGCCTCCGCGGGCGCAAGCGCCCCGACGAAACGCGTCGCTTCCGCGCCGAGCTCCTCAGTCGTCTGAACCGTCTTCTCCATCGGCTAATTGTACCCAGCACCAATCGAATACCCAAGAGCTCGTAAGAGTGTCCTAATGTTTGCCGGAGCAATGTCTGGACGATTGGTGCTGGGTATACCGCCGAGAAGCCGACGGTTTACGGTAATTATACTACCATTTATAATAAAAAGTCAATACTCCCGCTTCCGCCCCTATATCGAGTGGTATGATGCAGATTATGGATTTACCATTCGATACCGCAAGCGGCGACCGCAAGCTCGCTGAAGTGCACGAGCGCGAGGAAGAAGACGTCGCGCGCATCCTCTCCGAGAAGTACGGCATGGCGTATGTCGACCTCTCCATGCACGAGATAGATAACGAGGCGCTCCGGACCATCCCCGAGGAGACCGCCCGGCTCGCCGAAGCGGCGGCGTTTATAAAGACAGCAAAGTCGCTCTCGCTCGCCATCCACAACCCGAACAATCCGGCGCTCGCCAAGCTTGAAGGCGACCTCGTCGAACGCGGGTTCACGCTCCAGAAGTTCCTTGTCTCGAAGAAAAGCCTGGATAAGATTTTCGAGCGTTACCGCGACCTCTCGTTCGCTGTCAAATCAAGAGCCGGCATTCTGACCGTTTCCGCCGAAACGCTCGCGGAACTGTCCAAAAAAGGGGCGACCCGGAGCGTGCTCAAGGAGGAGCTCGACGCCGTGATGGAGCTCAAGTCGCTCGAGCGGGTATCGCGCATTTTCGAGACGCTTCTTGCCGGCGCTTTCGCACTCCGCGCTTCCGACATTCACTTCGAGCCCGGGGAAGGAGAGACGCTTCTCCGTCTCCGCATCGACGGACTCCTCGCCGACGCCTATGTATTCGACCCGGCGACCTATCACCAGCTTAACTCGCGCATCAAGCTCCTCTCGGGCGTGAAGCTCAACATCACTAATCGTGCGCAGGACGGCCGATTCAGCATCACGAAGGGCGAGAGCCAGATTGAGATACGCGCTTCCTTCATCCCCGGAAAATACGGCGAGTCTATCGTCATGCGCATCCTCGACCCCGAAACGACGAAAGTCTCGTACAAGGAACTCGGCATCCACCCGAAACTCCTCGAGCGGCTCGAGCGGGAAATCCGGCGTCCGAACGGCATGCTCCTCACGACGGGACCGACCGGGAGCGGTAAGACGACGACGCTCTACTCGTTTCTCCGCGAAATCCACAGTCCGGAAATAAAAATCATTACTATTGAAGACCCGATTGAGTACCACCTGGACGGCATCGTGCAAACGCAGGTCGAGGGCGAGAAATACACCTTCGCCGAAGGGCTCCGCAGTATCGTGCGCCAGGACCCGGACATCATCATGGTCGGCGAAATCCGCGACGGCGAAACCGCCGACATCGCCATCCAGGCGGCGCTCACGGGCCACTTCGTCTTCTCCACGCTCCACACCAACGATGCCGCCGGCACGTTCCCGCGCCTCGCCGACCTCGGCGCGGACTCGAAGTCGTTCGGCTCGGCCGTGACGGTCTCGATGGCCCAGCGCCTCTTGCGCAAACTCGACCCCGAAAAACGGAAAGAGCGGCCGCTTACGAACGCGGAGAAAGCGATGATTGTAAAAACATTTGAACCGCTCGCTGACAAGTCGCTCGTGCCTGGGAAAATAGAGACCGTATGGGAACCTGTCGCGGGTTCTCCCGAAAGCGGCGAAACCGGCTACAAAGGGCGTATCGGCCTCTATGAAGCGATATTTATGGACGACGAGCTCGCGCACTTCCTCCGCGACAACCCTCCGGAAAACGAAATCGCAAAACTGGCGACGAAACAGGGGTACCTCACCATGGCGCAAGACGGTCTTATCAAGGCGCTCGCTGGCGTCACCTCCCTTTCCGAAGTCGCCGCCACCGTCGACCTCCCCCGCTAGAACAAATCGTTGTGGTTTCCGGTTCTATACAAATACACAAACTTCGCATCTGTCTTGTAGATAAGCAGCTAGTCGTGCTTGATATGGCATTCTGAGTATCCGGACCATTCGCCGTGTAATTTGTGCGGTTCATATCGTGCTGGTGCAACACCCTCCTTCTGCAAGATTTTTGTTATGTCGGTGAGAAGTTGTACGTCGTAATGTTTCTTGTACAGTCGCAATACGTCCCGTCTGTAGTGACTGGTGGTGAGTACCGACCGCATACGATAATGACTACTTCCCCGCCAAAATATCTGCCATCAACCGACCAGCATCTTTGTACGCCTTACGCTTATCGAGCTTCTCGTTAAAGGCGTTTCTCGTAACCTTGTTGGGGATATGAATATCAAATGGTATCCCCCTGCGGAGCGACACCTGCTTTAAAAACATCGTCACCGCACTCGTCGTATCAACTCCTAGGGTGCGCAATACTGCCTCCGCGTCGCGCTTCAGTCGCGGGTCGATGCGTGCACGTATAAAGCCTGTCTTCGCAACGGTTGTTTTCATATCGATAAGTGTATCCCATTTGGGACACATTTGCAACCTCGGTGTGCACAACTCGTGTACCTTGTTTTACGATAGCGGGATACCGCCTGCGAGAGCTTTAGGCTCTCACCGCGGGCTCTCACCGCGAGACGCCGCCACCGTCGACCTCCCCCGCTAAAAACGCAATATATAAGCCTTTTTAAACGGCTCACACCCCGTATGAGCCGTTCCGAAGCAGATTTACAGATATCAAAAGTTATCTACGACCGTGGTATTAATTTGATATATCGTAAAAATAACCTAAAAAGAAATCGCCCTCGCCTTGATTGAATCTTTCTGGCAACAATAAAAGAACAATTCCCGTCCATAGTCCTCAAGGCAATAACCCACAATAAAGTGGGGTGGACGAGACACCTGAGGAGTTCCACAGTGCCAGTACCGAAGTACCGGACCAAAGAGTCCTTGGGGAAACGCCCGAAGCCGTCAAGCCTTGCCTAGAGGAGTATGAACAGGACCAAACTTCTGTGCTAGAATGCTAGCATTATACGATTTTTATGTCAACCCCCCTGGAAGCGCTTGTTCAGCTGTCGCAGTCGCTCGATGCGGCGCTCCGCCCGAGCCGCTGGGACGAATATGTCGGTCAGAAACAGGTCAAAGCGAATGTGCGCATCTCCATTGACGCCGCAAAGAAGCGCGGGAGCATGCCGGAGCACATCCTTTTCTACGGCCCGCCGGGTGTCGGCAAGACGACCCTCGCCCATCTCGTCGCCATCACGCTCGAGTCGCCGTTGAAGAGCACCTCCGGCGTCGCTATCGAACGCGCGGGCGACCTTGCGGCCATCCTTACGAACCTGGAGCCGAACACTGTTTTGTTTATAGATGAAATTCATCGGCTTTCGAGAAAAATAGAAGAGCTCCTCTACCCCGCGCTCGAGTCGGGGCATCTCGACATCATTCTCGGGAAGGGTCCGTCGGCGCGCACCGTGGAGCTCGCGCTCCCGCCGTTCACGCTCGTCGGCGCGACGACCCGCGTCGCAGAACTCTCGGGGCCGCTTCGTTCCCGGTTTGGCGGCGGCACCTACCAGCTCGACTTTTATACCGATGAAGACTTGCGCGACATCATCCGTCGCTCCGCCCGCCTCCTTAATCTCGATGCGCCGGACGAGGTTATAGAACGCATCGCGGCGCGGAGCCGCGCGACCCCGCGCGTCGCGAACGCGCTCCTGAAGCGCGTCCGCGACTTCTCCGAGGTGCATGACAAAAAGCTTTCTGCGGAGCTCTGCGACGAAGCGTGCGCGCTATTCGGCATCGACGCCTACGGCCTCACCAAGGACGACCGGCGTTACCTCGAAACGCTTCTGAAGAGCTTCCGTGGCGGCCCCGCAGGCGTACAGGCGATTGCGGCCGCGCTCCACGAAGATGCAGACACCATCGAGCACGTGTACGAGCCGTACCTGCTCCGCCTCGGCTTCATCGAGCGTTCCCCGCGCGGCCGCATCCTCACCCCCGAAGGTCGAGCGTATCTTGAGACGGAAGAGAGCTAGTATCCCTCGCTCTTTGTCTTCCGTCTTTTTGCAGTTATTATCAATCCATGTCCGGACACAGTAAGTGGTCGCAAATAAAACGGCAGAAGGCCGTGACTGATGCGGCGAGGAGCCGCGTGTTCTCGCGCTACGCGCGTCTTATCGCGATGGAGGCCAAAAAGGCGAACGGTGTCCTCTCGGCACCGGGACTTTCCGTCGCAGTTGCGCGCGCCAAGGCGGCAAATATGCCCAAAGACAATATCGAACGCGCGATAGCAAAGGGCGCGTCAAAAGACGCGGGCGACTTGGTACAGGTCGTGTACGAGGCGTACGGACCGGGCGGTGTCGCCGTTCTCGTCGATGCCCTTACCGACAATAAGAATCGTACGACGCAGGAGATAAAGCACTTGCTTATTCTCCACGGCGTCGAGCTCGCCGCTCCTGGCGCGGCGAGTTGGGCATTTACCAAGAAGGGTGCGGACTATATCCCGAACGAACCGCTCATCGATGTCGCGGGAGAAGACGAGGAGAAGCTCGGCGCGATACTCGAGGCGCTCGACGAACACGAAGATGTCCAGCAGGTATTTACGAACGCCAGAGGTTATGAGGATACTGGCGATTGACCCGGGCTACGACCGGCTCGGTATTGCGATTATCGAGGGAGACCCATCGCGCCCGACGCTCCTCATGAGCGCCTGCATACTGCCGGAGAAGGGCGCGCGCGAAGACCGTCTCGCACACGTATCGAACGCCGTCACCAACGCAATCAAAACATACACCCCCGACGCGCTCGCCATCGAGACACTTTTCTTCAGTGTGAATAAGAAGACCGCGCTCGGCGTCGCCGAGGCGCGCGGCGCGGTGCTCGCGGCCGCGGGCATCGCACTGCTCCCGGTCATAGAGTGTTCTCCCCAGCAGGTGAAACTTGCGGTCGCCGGACACGGCGGCGCTTCGAAAGCGGCTATCGCGCACATGGTCCCCCGCCTCCTCTCACTCCCGAAAAGGAAGCGCCTGGATGACGAGTTGGACGCCATCGCTATCGGCATCACCGCGCTCGCCCAGCACCAATACAGCATTGGTGCTGGGTAAACCTCGGGCCTCTCCCGCCGCTAATCCACACCCGAAGCTCATAAGGACTTGCACGGATAAAAAAATTTGCTCAAATATACCCGTCCCTCTCGGGGGCTCGCTTTTAACTAATCTGTTTTCTATGAATGACGATGAGGAGGAGATATTCGACCGGAATATCATCGACGAGGAAGTTCCCGAAGAAGAAGAGAGTTATTGAATAGTGTGCATGAAAACGAGGGTCGGCCCTCGTTTTCGTTCCCGCGCCCGTACGATGGTATCATACGGACATGACTTCGCGGCGGCATGTTTCTTGGCGGCACACGTTTTTTGCGTTTGTTCTGACTATCTTCGGCCTCGGTTTCTTTGTCGCAGGCGGCATGCTCGTCGCAGTCGCCTTCACTCCTGTCCCTGACATCGGTTCATTCGCTTTCCGCCAGGTCGACCAGTCGACCAAGATTTACGACCGCACCGGACAAGTTCTGCTCTACGACTACAATCGCGATGCGAAGCGCAACGTCGTCCCGCTGTCGGAAATTTCTCCGAACACGATAAACGCGACTATCGCCATCGAAGACTCGAGCTTCTACGAGCACGGCGGCATCCGCCTTACGTCAATTTTCCGCGCCGTCATCGCCGACGTACTCGGCGGTTCTCTCTCCCAGGGCGGTTCAACCATCACACAACAAGTGGTGAAAAACGAGCTTCTGACGAACAAGAAAAGCGTCGTTCGGAAAATAAACGAATGGGTGCTCGCGATTAAACTCGAACAGGCGTATTCCAAAAACCAAATCCTGGAAACATACCTGAACAACATCCCGTACGGCGGCACGCTCTACGGCATCGAGGCCGCCGCCGAAGCGTATTTCGGCCAGCCCGCCAAAGACCTCTCGCTCGCCCAGGCGGCGTACCTCGCGGCGATGATTCAGAGACCGTCGTATTACTCGCCGTATGGCACGCACAAGGCGGAGCTCGCCGCACGTAAAAACCTGGTCCTCGACCGCATGCGCACGCTCGGTTTTATAGATGACGCCGCGTATCTCTCTGCGAAAGACGAGTCTGTCTCTTTCTCTTCCACAGGCCGTAATGCCATCATGGCACCTCATTTTGTCTTCTACATTCTTAACCAACTTGAGGAAACGTATGGCGCAAAGGCGCTCACCTCGGGACTGAGAGTCATCACAACACTTGATGCGGACCTCGAGGTGCAGGCTGAAGCGATTGTGAATGCATATGCGCTTGAGAATGTGAAGAAATTCAACGCCTCGAACGCTTCTCTTGTCGCTCTCGACCCGCCGACCGGACAAATCCTCGCTATGGTCGGCTCGCGCGATTTCTTCGACGAGACGATAGACGGTCAGTACAACGCAACGCTCGCACTCCGCCAGCCGGGCTCCACGATGAAACCATTCATATACTCTTTGGCGCTTCTCCGGGGCTACACGCGCAATACGGTTATCTTCGATGTGCCGACACAATTCTCCACCGCGTGCCGGCCGTCAGAGACCTCGAACAATACCCCGCCGTGTTATGCCCCATCAAACTATGACGGAGCTTCCCGCGGCCCGATGACCTTCGAAACGGCGCTCGCCCAGTCCATCAACATCCCCGCCATTAAGACGCTCTATCTCGTCGGTATCCAGAACGCCATCAACCTTTCAAAGTCATTCGGCCTCACGACACTCGGCGACCCTGGACAGTACGGGCTGACACTCGTGCTCGGCGGTGGCGAAATACGTCTTCTCGACCTTACCGGCGCCTTCGCCACCCTTGCAAACGACGGCGTACGCAATCCTCCAACCGGCATACTTGAAGTCAGCGATGCCCAGGGGAATGTGCTCGCGGAGTACTCGTCCCAGCCAGCAAGCGTCGTGCCGGCAAATATCGCACGCGATATGTCTGCGATGCTTTCTAATGCCCACGCCCGTCTCCCAGAATATCCGCTCAACTCGCCGCTCTCGTTCTCCGGATACGACGTTGCAGTGAAGACCGGGACAACCGACGATACGCGCGATGCGTGGGTCATCGGCTATACCCCCTCCATCGCACTCGGTGTCTGGGTCGGGAATAACGACAACTCCCGTATGGTGAAATCCGTCGCTGGATTTATCGCCGCTCCGATGTGGCATGAGGCGATGGCCTATGCGCTTTCAAAATATCCTAAGACGTATTTCGGCGAACCGAGCCCTATTTTATCTACCGTCCCGCCGATGTTGCGAGGGAACTGGTATATTCCGGACGCGAACGGAAATGTCGTTCCACACAGCTTGCTGTATTGGACGGATAAGAATAACCCCCAAGGCCCTCCTCCCGCGAATCCCGAACAGGATGCACAATTCTCCCGTTGGGAATACGGTATATCCGCGTGGTATGTCTCCCATCCATGGCTCTTCTCTCAGGGAATAATGTTGCCTGTTCCTCTTTCCTACTCCTCAGAAACGAATATTCTAGAACTGTAAAAATATTTTTATTGGTTCATTGGCGAAACTAGATACAGTACCGATGTGTCGCCGACGCCTTTTATGATGAGCGGCCGGCCGATGCCTGCGGCGAGGATGGAGATACTTTCCGCCGTAGTGAGTGCGAGCGCGGCGCCGAGATACCGGTGATTAAACGAGAGGTCGAGAGCACTGCCAGATATTTGTGCTGAGAGTGTTTCCGATGATTCACCAATATCTGCGTTTCTCGCAAAGAACGAGAAAGTGTTCTTCTTCGGGTCGAAGCTTATGCGTATTTTTTGGAATGAATCGGAAAATATCGTCGTCCGTTTAAGTGCATTTTCAAAATCCTTTCGGAGGACAATCGCTTCAACAATTGATTCTTTTGGAATAATTTGCCGATAGTCGGGATAGGTTGCATTCGTGAGCCGCGACACAACCATTTCGGAGACACTGACAAACGCACACTGATGCTCATCAAACGACATAATAATATCGTCGTCCGGCAGTGCTTGGGCTATATCAAGCGCGTTTTTCGCCGGGATGAGAAATCTCCCTTGGGTTCCTTTATTTGAGAGTGGTACTTTTTTCTCTGCAAGCCGGAATGAGTCTGTGGCAACAGCCGTCAGTATTCCCCCTTCTATAGAGAGGTAGATGCTGGCGAGCTCCGGACGAATAGTCGAGGTGGAGGCGCATGAGGCGATTGAGGTAAAGAGATTCTTTAGGAGAACACCTGGGAGAACGATCCTGTTTTTAGGATTTTCCGGAAACGGAATAGAGGGAAAATCATCATACGGAACCGTTTTTATGGAACTTTTTCCCGTGCCGCTACTGAGGGTAACAATATCACCGGAATGTTCGAGAGTAATTTTCCCTTCTTGGGTGAGCGACCCCGCTATTTGTTGGAGGAGTATAGCCGGGAGAGCAACCACCCCATCACTTTTACGTTCTCCTTCTATTTTCAAATCAATACCCGTTTCGAGGTTTGTCGCACGCATTTTTATACCATCATCGCCGGCAATAATAAGAATCGAAGAAAGGGCAGGGAGTGTCGTACTCTTCCGTTCGGCAAATCTCGCCGCAATATGCACCGCTTCCGAGAATATCTTTTTTTCTATTGAAATATTCATACGATTCTTATTAGTGCTGTTGATAAGTGTATAACAGAGAATGAGATAGGAATAGATTGATTATTTTTAACATCCAAAAAAATATAATGTGTTGATAAGTGTTGCTGAAGTGTCATACAAGAAGGGTGCGAATACTTTGAATCTCTTTTGCGAGCTCGCTATCCCCAACTATTTCTCGCTTTATCTTCTCACAGGAGTGGATAACGGTCGTGTGGTCGCGTCCGCCGAGTTTCGTACCGATAGTCGGGTACGAAACATTAAAATCCTCACGAAGAATATACATAATAACCTGCCGCGGACGAACCACTTCTCTCCGCCGCGTCTTCTCATAGATACTTTCCTCATCAATACCATAGAACTCAGCAACTTTATCAACGACATTTTTAACCGAAATATTCTTTTGTGGCCGGACGAACGAACGAAGCGACTGGCGGACTTCGGCGATATCCGGTGCAGAGCCTTTCACCTGCGTATGGCAGATAATACTGTTCACCATACCCTCCAATTCGCGTATAGAGCCACTCATAGAGGTTGCAACATACTCCACCACCTCATCAGAAAGCATGATGCCATGAGATGCCGCCTTCTTTCGCACAATAGCCATCCTCGATTCCGGGTCCGGCTCGCCGATATCAATCGTCATACCGCTTGCAAGACGGCCCTTGAGGCGCTCGGCGATATCCGGAATAGCCGTTGGTGCGCGGTCGGAAGAGAAAATAATTTGCTTGTTCGTATCATGAAGGGCGTTAAAGAGATGAAATAATTCCTCCTCACTCCGCTCCTTCTTCGAAAGAAACTGTATATCATCCATGATAAGCAGGTCATAGTGGCGGTACTTGTCTTTAAACCGGTTCGCGGA
>Ga0210057_1009055_pt1 | contig 11626 bp, 8 predicted proteins | sample CryGeyCG2114_010_2_FD_183968 | JGI IMG/M metagenome (GOLD analysis project Ga0210057, IMG submission 183968) | Groundwater microbial communities from aquifer - Crystal Geyser CG10_big_fil_rev_8/21/14_0.10 (SPAdes) (version 2) | ecosystem: Environmental > Aquatic > Deep subsurface > Groundwater ...
CTCAGGCAAAACACAGAGCTCATATTCTTGAGGGTTACCTCATCGCACTTGATAATATTGACGAAGTGATCGAGATTATCAAAAAATCAGCAGATGAAAGTGTCGCTCGAACAAAGCTTATGAGTAAGTTTGGCTTATCTTTACTTCAAACTCAAGCGATTCTCGACATGCAACTCAAAAGACTTACCGGACTTGAAAGAAGTAAAATTGAGGATGAACTAGCGAAATTGAAGGAACTTATTGCATATCTTGAAGGAATTTTAGGAGATGTATTCAAGGTTCTAGAAGTAATAAAAAATGAACTTGCCGAACTTAAAACCAAATTTGGAGATGCTCGTCGAACGAAAATTGTTCAATCAAGACCTGACGAAATCACCGACGACATGCTTATCGCAAACAAGGAAGTTATTGTCGTGCTCACAAAAGAAGGATATGTGAAACATGTTCCACGCGAAACTTTCAAAGTCCAAAAACGTGGAGGAAAAGGCGTAACTGGAATGTCCACCAAAGAATCTGACGATATTTTCTTTATCACAACTGCAATGACTCACGATTATATGATGTTCTTCACAAATGAAGGTCGTGTATTTAAGACTCGTGTTTGGGAAATTCCACTCGGATCTCGTACATCAAAAGGGAAGGCTATCGTAAACTTGTTGTCACTTCGACCTACAGAAACGATTACATCAGTGCTTTCATATGGTGATGATGAAATAAATGGCGCAAAACATATGAACATTCTCATGATGACAAAACGTGGACTTGTGAAAAAAACCTCATTTGATAAATACTCAAATATCAGATCAAATGGTTTAGTTGCAATCAAATTAATGCAAAATGACCAACTTCACACCGCAACTCTTACAGATGGCAAAAAAAATACCATGATCATCAGCAAAGGCGGAAAGGCAATTTTGTTTAAGGAAAGTGAAGTTCGTGAGACTGGACGCTCGTCACAAGGCGTGAAAGCTATCTCACTTGGCACAACTGATGAGGTAGTTGCGGCAGATGTATTTGGAGATGAAGAACTCAAAAAAACAATCGTTGTAATTGGTTCAAAAGGAATTGGAAAACAGGTAAAGCTGAGCAACTTTAACGGCCAACACAGAGGCGGAAAAGGAGTAAAAATTGCTCCAAATGGAGACAAAATGGGAATCATTGCATTTGCACAAATCACTGACCCAGATGCTCAAACTGTCATCATAACTAGTAAGCATGGCCAAGTTGTTAAAACTCCAATCAACAAAATTCCAAAATACTCAAGAACCGCAAAAGGAGTCATTCTCATGAGATTTTCGAAAAAAGAAGATTGTGTAGTAACTGCAACCTTTATCTAAGATACAAATTGAATCTTTCAAAATATGCTCGTTCCTTGCGACCTGCTAGCCATGGAATTGACACGTCAACTATCCAAACGCGTTTCTATTCTTAAAAAGAATAATATATTTCCCAAATTGGTCACAGTTTTATTAGGAAACTCTGCTGAACAACTATCATTTGTTTCGATAAAGAGAAGAATTGCGACAAAGATTGGCATTGATTTTGAGTTTAAACATATCAAAAATGAAATAAAGTTCTCATCGTTTTTAACCGATCTTTCAAACTCAGCGCAGGATCCCAAAACATCAGGAATAATCGTACAACACCCACTTCCAACTGATTTTAATCAACAAGAAATGTATGCACTGATCCCTGAGTCAAAAGAGATTGAAGGACATAAAAAAAATTCTACCTATCAATTTCCTCTCAGTCTTGCCGTGCTTTCGGCTCTAAAATATATTTTTAATAAGGATAAAGATCCGGCAAATTCAATAGTTGAGTATCAAAAAGATAAATCTTTTTTTGCTTCGATTTTGCAAGGAAAGAAAATCGTAATTGTTGGAAAAGGAAGTACTGGGGGTGCGCCGATCGCTCGTACATTTTCAGATCTTGGAGCGAACTTTAATGTTGTTGACTCAAAGACTTTAAATCCTGAAAATTTATTTAAAAAAGCAGATATCATCGTCACTGCTGTTGGCGAAAGTATAATAAAGCCAAATCAAATCGGATCGGGAGTAATTCTATTAAATGTTGGTCTTCGAAAAGAAAATGGTAAATTGTATGGAGACTATGACGAATCTAAAATTTCAGATATCGCATCTTGGTACACCAAAACACCAGGAGGACTGGGACCACTTGACGTTCTCTATCTTTACAAAAATCTTCTCGACTTAGTAGAGCTACAAAATAATATTCAAGTCATCAATGGTTAAAAAAAAGAAAATATTTGTCATTACAGGACAAACAGCGACTGGAAAAACCGTAAAAGCGCTTAGTCTTGCAAATGAATTTAATGGAGAATTGGTGAACGCCGACTCTCGTCAGGTATATAAAAAACTTGATATCGTCACAGGGAAAGACCTACATATGCTTTCAAATGTCAAAATCTGGCTTTATGATATCGTTGACCCGAAAGATCAATTCTCATCCTTTGATTATGTCAAAAGCGCAACGAGCTGTATTGAAAATATTATAAATAGGGGAAAAACTCCAATAATTGTCGGCGGCTCATACTTTTATTTAAAACATCTTTTGTACAGTTATGATGTACAAGTTAAACCAGATGAAAAGCTGAGAACTGAGTTGAATGAAGTTTCAACAGCCGATCTTCAAGAGATCCTGCGAAACGAAAATCCGAGCGTTTTTGAAAAATTAAATCAAAGTGATAGGAGCAATCCACATCGCCTTATTCGCAAGATAGAAATAACGCGCGGGGAGAGCGATAAAAAAGTTAAGATTAATGTTCCTGCAATTTTTGATATATATGATGTCAGAATGTTAGGATTTAAATTTAAAGATAATGAAATTCTTGAGAATACTATTACAAAACGTGTAAAAAGAAGAGTTGATGATGGAGCGCTAAATGAAGTAAAAACATTACTTAATGAAGGATATTCTGCAGATCATCCAGGCTTACAAACCATCGGATATAAACAAATAATTTTGCATATACATAACATTATAAGTTATGATGAAATGCTCGCGTTTTGGATCTCAAAAGAGATTCAGTATGCAAAAAGACAACTGACCTTCATGAAAAAGGATGCAAATATTGTCTGGGAGGAATAAAAGCTGAGATTGGACTTGAAGTTGTTGCTTTGTCGTGAAATAATAATTAAATATGGGATTACCATTCATTAAAAAAGTAAAAACGACAAAAGATTTTACCCCCATGGATATTGAGTCAAAAAAAGCAAAATTAAAAGATGCTCATTTTGTATCATCTTCAAAAAATACTCATGCAAAAACTGATGGGAACAAGCTATATTTTATTTTTTTCATTACCTCATTTCTGTTTTTTATTGCCGGAATCTCATTTTGGGTTTACGTAAATTATTTCATGTCCTAATAAATACTCATGACTACCACCAAATCATCAAAAAGCAAAAATATCTACGTTATTTTTTCAGCAGTATTTTTTGCTCTTGGCGTGGTTTTCTTTTCCCTTGCTATCCAAAAGTATCAAGTTTTAATAAATTCTCAAGCAAGTATAGGCTGTGAGGGATATCCGGCTGATGCTACATGGTGCACTAGCTCAGGCGAAAGAAGGCAATGTAATAATGACGGTAACGGTCTAAAAGATCCAGGTCCAGCCCAAACTTGGTGTGATGATCCAACGGGAGATATTTTAAATTGCAGTGGCGTAGTGGAAGATTGTAATGATCGAGGTTGTACTGGCACATCATGCAATCAAGCATCAGGTGGTGGAGGAACATGCACAGAGCAAAAATCCGCAGAACAAGTCTGCACAACATTTGGTGGCTCGGCCGGATCAGGTAGCGCTGCCGATCCAAACTGTAGCGATAGAGGTGGCTTTTCTTGTGATAAGACAGGAACGAATTACTGCTGTTATGGTGACGCAACAGCGACATCTTGCGATGGCGCCTGTTATAACAACTCAGACCCAGGATCATGTACACCTCCTTATAAAATAAATAAATACGTTTGTGGAACAGAGGATACCGGATCTTGTAGTATATATGAATCAACAACGACAGACCAAACCACTCTTCCAGCTGCTGAAAACTGTGTTCAGTATGAGATTATCAATTCTGAAGGAGTAGGATGTAATGCAATTGCACCTCTTAGTACCCAAAACTGTGGTGGAGACACTCCAAATCCGACAAACACTCCAGGTAACAATCCAACAAACACTCCGACTCAAACACCAACTCAGACTCCGACCCCTCTTCCAACTTCAACTGGAACCGTTACCCCGACTCCGACCCACACACTTACTCCAACTGCGACGAAGACCTTGACGCCGACACCTACTCTGACATTGACACCGACTCAGACTCCGACTGCGACTCCAGTTCCACCAACCAACACACCAACGCTTACTCCAATTCCAACAAATACGCCTATTGCTACAAATACTCCGATCCCAACAAATACACCTGTTCTTTTGGCTGATGCTCCGACTTTCACACCAGCCCCTCCTCAAAACTTGACTGTAAACGATCAAGCTCCAGGAATCACACCTTGGATGTATCTACTTATTCCAATCGCGCTCGTATTTTTGGGTCTGGCACTCTAATCTTGATTGAATTGCTATATTAAATTATCAATGAAGAATGTAGAATTTTTAATTCTTAATTCTTAATTCGTAATTAAAATAAATAAAGACTAACTCGCCGAATTAAACAGTTTCATGAAGACTTCTTTTGGCACCTCAACGCGCCCAATACTTTTCATTTTTTTCTTTCCCTCTTTCTGCTTTTTAAGAAGCTTATCTTTTCGCGTTCTATCTCCTCCATATAGCTTTGCAGTGACATCTTTTCGGAGTGCCGACAGTCTTTCTGAGGCGATTATTTTTCCCTTATAATGTGCTTGAATTTTCACCTCATACTGTTGTCGTGGGATGAGATCCTTCAACTTTTTCGTCAATTTTTGTCCTATCTCAAAAGCTCGTTCCTTGACGACTACTTGTGAGAACTCCTCAACTTCTTCTAGATTTAATAGTATTGCCAGTTTGTCAGCATCAACACTATCGTATCTTAATAATTCCCAGTCAAATGATGCATATCCTGAGGTCACAGATTTGAGCTGGTCAAAAAATTCTGAAATCATCTCAGACAATGGCATCTCATACTCCATCGTAACTTGATTTTTATTATCCATATGCAGGAAAGTCGCTCGATGATCTTCACAAAGCTGCATTATTCCACCGACATATGATTGGGGAGTAATAATCATGATTTTCACAATTGGTTCTTTATACAAATTTCCGTCAGCAATATAATCGACTTGTGGTGGAGTAAGGACCAAATCCAGGTCATATTCTCGCTCCATTCGTTCACGGATCACATCAGCGTGGAGTAAACCCAAGAATCCGACTCTAAATCCCGCCCCAAGCGCCTTACTGTAAATTGCATTAAATTCTAGCGCCGAGTCAGTCAGATATATTTTTTCAAGTGCTCGTTTCATATTTTCATACTCGCCAGGATCGACAGGGAAAAGTGATGCATAAACCATTGGTTTAACTTTTTTGTATCCAGGAAAAGCGTCGTGGTCTTTTGGACCAACGATCGTATCTCCGACTCGAACATCATGAATATCTTTTAGGTTTGTGACAATATATCCGATCTCACCATCAACTAATGATTGACTGCTTTTTAGCTCAGGTGTGAAAATCCCAACCTCTGTAGTTTCAAAAAATCGGTCTCCAACTGCAAGTTTTAAAGGTTGTCTCGAAGTTGCTACACCACTGTATATTCGAACAAACGCTATTACGCCTTTATGCGGGTCAAAATATGAGTCAAATATCAAAGCCTGAAGAGGGGATTCGGACATTGCTGGAGTTTTTTTAAATGTTGGTTCTGGAATATTTTTGATTATTGAATCGAGAACTAGCTGGACATTTTCACCAGTTTTGGCAGAAATACAGATAATCTCATCATCGTCGACGCCCAAAAAATCCTTTAACGCCAGCTTCGTCTTTTCAACCTCAGCGTTTGGCATATCGATTTTATTGATGACGGGAATAATGGTGAGATTCTTTTCGATTGCTTTGTAAGTATTGGCGATAGTTTGCGCCTGAATCCCTTGTGTTGCATCAACGAGAAGCACAGCACCCTCCACACATGCAAGAGTCCTATCGACTTCATATGAAAAATCTACGTGGCCAGGAGTATCGATTAAATTGAGAATTGTATCCTCATACTTCATTCTCACTGGTGCAAGCTTTATGGTAATTCCTCGTTCACGAGATATTGGATTTCTATCAAGAAGTTGTTCGTCGTGTTTGTTTTTCTCAACAGTCCCAGTCAACTCAAGTAGTCGATCGGCGAGTGTGGACTTCCCATGATCCACATGGGCGATTATCGCAAAGTTTCGAAGTGTAGGCTGCATGGGATATTATAGAATTCTTATCGTAGTGGCTCCACGCCCGGTTCCCCACTGATCACCATGAACAACAATCAATTTGCCATTATCTTTTTTGATTAATTTCATATCCGATAATATTTTTTCTGCTCGCCTTAACTCATTTATTTCTACATGGTCAGTCTGTTCGAATTTGAAAACAAGCGGGACAACTCCAAAATTAATAGTCAGCATCTCACCGGTCTGTTTGTAAGGGGTGAAGGCAAAAATTGGCACAAGTGGTCGGTATCGAGAGATCATCTCTGCAGTTTTACCAGATTGAGTAAATACGACAAATCCAGAAATCGGTTGATTTGACTGTTTATACTGACGATATAAATTGTATGCAGTATCACAGATCATTTCAGTTGTATCGGCCGCTTTGTACTGTACTAGACTTCTGATATCATGATCCAGCTTTGGTTCATAAAATAATGCTGCTTTGCGCATCACCTCAACGGTTTGTTCAGGATATTTTCCCATCGCCGTTTCACCAGATAGCATTATCGCATCGGTGTAGTCGTAAATGGCGTTTGCCACATCAGAAACCTCAGCGCGTGTCGGAGAAGGAGAATTTATCATTGACTCTAACATCTGAGTTGCCGTGATGACAAATTTCCCAGCAATCATACATTTTTTAATGATTGATTTTTGGTAATAGGGAACTTGTTCGATCGGTATTTCCACGCCCAGATCACCGCGCGCTACCATCACTCCATCTGTCGCCTCAATGATTTGATCGATGTTGGCAATTGCTTTTTCAGCCTCAATTTTTGAGATTACCTTGGCTTGGACGCCATATTTTTCAGCTGCGCTTTTAACTGTACGAATGTCATCAGGCGATCTCACAAAAGATAAAGCGATAAAGTCTGCATCATGCTCTGCGGCAAGCTTCAAACCCTCCACATCTCGATCATTAAGAGCTGGAAGGGGAATATCCGCACCAGGCACATTTAGTGTTTTATTATTTAGCAAAACCCCATTAGTATTTGATTTTAAATAAATTTCCTCATTTTTTTTGACAACTGTGAAACGAAAAGCCCCATCATCAGCGACAATTTGTTGCCCATCAGCGAGGTGGGGGAGTATGCTCGGTCTCGTAACCGAAAAACATCGACCATCTTTGCAATCTGCTATTTTTGGAAAAATTCTGATTTCGTCTCCTATTTTTAAATCTATCGAATCGTTACACAGTATCATTCTGATCTCAGGTCCAGCTAGATCGATCAACACTCCAACTGCTTTACCGAGCGACTCTGCCACTTCATTAACTCGTTTTATCCTATCACTATGCCACTCTACAGTATTGTGTTTGAAATTAAATCGAAATACATTTACTCCTTTTTCGATTAATGAAGTAATTTTTTCAGTTGATTCACAAGCTGGCCCGATTGTGGCTATGATTTTTGTTAATTTTCCCATCAGACTAGTATTATATAAGACTAACGAGTAAAAATGTAAGTGATTAATGAAGAATTAAGAAAGACGAATTAAGAATTGATAATGAATAACGAGAATTAAAAATTCAATGAAAATTATAAATTTATGTAATGCCAATTCGTAATTCGTAATTGACCATTCGTAATTACTCTAATGACTGACGACTAACGTCTAATGGCTTCCAATCCCCCAATTGCATACTCATTCCCAGGCTCGAGCTCCAATGCTTTTTCAAAAGACCGCTTTGCTTTTGAATTGTTTCCCGATTGTGAATAAATGGTTCCTAAATTTACATAAAGTTGAGGATTGTTAGGATAAATCTTAATCGCGCTGTCAATATAACCTGCCGCCTCATCATACTTTTTATTATCAAACGATATCGAAGCCAAACTTTGATACGACTGCCAGAGATTTGGGTTCAAAGTTATTGCTTTTTTATACAGTTCTACAGCCTCATCAATTCGTCCAAGCTTTTGATATGAATTTGCGAGATTGTGATGAGCGTCCGGATAATTTGGGTTAAGTTCGATTGCATGAGCGAAAGCCTCTGATGCCTTTTGGATATCGCCGCTTCTCGAATAAACATCGCCAAGATTATTAAAAGTTTTTGGGTCTGACTTTGAGATTTTGGCAGTCGCGATCCAAAGATTATCCTCGGTTTGCCAGTCAATATTGCGAACAATAGTCCGAATTGACAACGAAAGGATTATTATTGTGAAGATGAGATAGCCAAAAGTTTTAAGTTTTTGATTATCAAATATCTTAAAAAAAACTGAGACAAATACAAAGTACAGTCCCACCGACCCAAAATACGAATATCGCTCGGCGACGATCCAAGAAAGCCCAAACGGATTAAGAGTAGGAAGTAGGGTAATAATAAAAAAGCTTAGCCAAAAAAATATGGATTTATCCTTTTTATATGAATAAATCAAAGCGATAATGTAAGAGATCGTAAGTATTACTAAAAATGCAAATGGTATGAGCCCCATCTGAAACTCAGACTGATAAAGTGTGAGTTTATCGGGCCAAAAATACAATTTTAAGTAAGTTCCGATTGCAGTTGGAATTTGAATGAGTGGATTTGTTATCCCGACGGCCGAATTTGATCCCTGTGCTGTGTTAAGCGCATCTACGCGTTCTCCGACAATAGTCAGAAGCATCAAACCATAGACAAATGACAGCGAGAAAAAGCCAGCAATTTTTTTCCAGTTAGCGCGCATCGTGCCAAAACTGAGATCATAAGCTGCGATGATAAATGGAAATATGATTGTTTTCTCAGAAGTCGAAAGAGCGATTACAAAGAAAATATAACTCAATATCGTCCATTTCATATTTTGCGTTTTACAACCTCTTAAATAAGAATAGAACGATAGGAGAGTAATAAGTGCAGATTGTGAGTACACACCGCCTGATATCCAGGTTACAGACTCGATCATCATCGGGTGAACGGCAGCGAGAGCAGCAACAAAAAAAGGTATATTTTTATTTTTTGTAAAAAGTTTGGAAATAATGTAAATCATCGTCACAAAACCTGCATGGAAAATAATATTTGGAATTCTAAACAAAGCAGGAGTCAGTCCACCTATTTGATAAGCTAGAAAATATCTGATCGACTGAAAGAAAAACATTGGCTGATTTGTTAGGTAGTTGATTGAAGAAAGTAGTTTTTCCTGAGCTACGATACTTGTATCGTCCGAAAGAAAAGGCGCATTTACTGAGTTGATGTAGACAATAATCACAAGAACTATAAGTAATCCTATTGTGAAATAATCATTTTTTTGAAGTGAAAAAATATCTTTTCTTTCAGGCTTTTCAGACTTTTTGAATAATCTTTTATTTGAATTGATATGAGCCTCAACATCCTCTTCGTCAATGCCCAACTTCGTTGCAATCTGGAGATTTGACAACTTTTGATAGTTTCCTTGGATAAATTTTTTTTGCGAATATTTCAACTTCATACTCTAATGATAATGTACAATAATAAATCTATGAAGTCTTTTTTTAGTAAAATCTCAAAAAATTCTTTTGTTCAAGGTGGATTTCTTCTGACCATAACTAGTTTTGCGACAGGATTTTTGAATTATCTTTTTAATTTGTTTGTTGGAAAAGCACTTGGTCCCGCGGGATTTGGTGAGATTGCAGCCCTTTTTGCGTACCTTATCATTTTTTCGATACCGATCGGAATTATCGGCACTATCATCATCCAAAGATTAGGTGAGGCAAAAGACGGATTTACAGAGGCTACCAGAATTCACAAAATGCTTTTTGGTCTATTTCGACAAAAATGGTATCTGATTATTTTACTTGCGATAATCACTCCATTTCTTCCGAGAATAACAAACCTGACCCCTATTGTTGCATACTCACTACCATTTCTTTTGATTGGGGGAGTGCTAGGAGCTTACTATAATGGAGCACTTCAAGGACTTCATTTATTTTTTTGGTACTCGGTTCTGGCAATTCTCGGCACACTTGTAAAATTGATTGGAGCAACGTTTGCACTGTTTGGGATCGGTGGTCTGAATATTGTTCTGCTTTTTTTGGTTTTGTCAACAATTGTTGGAGTTACAGCAAGCCATTATGTATTTGTTAAGTCGGTGAAACGTGAAATAAATGGAACAATTGCAAATAATAATATTCTTTTGAAGATTTTTAAAGATAGGCAAGTTTGGCTTACTGGTGCGGTTCTTGCCGGAATAACTCTTGTCAATAATATTGATATTGTTTTTGCCAAAAAACTTTTTGATGCAGAATCAGCTGGACTTTATAGCTTATGGACGCTTTTTGCTAAAATCATCTTTTATATTCTTTCGCCACTTGTGACGATAGGTTACATTTTCTTTTCAAGCAAAAAACATGAGATCAGACATCAGATTGCATTTATACTTTCATTTCTATTATTTATAATCATTGGCGTCATCGCAAATCTAGGATATGGAGCATATGGTAGACTTGCAATCGACTACTTTTTTGGACAGCAATATATCGGGATCATCCCGTTTCTTGAATGGGCGGCGTATTTTGGGACTGGCTACACGATTATGGTATTTATGAATTACTATTATCTGGCCAAAAAAAGTAAGGCGGCTCTAATCCCAATAATCCTTACGCCGGTTTATATCTTTACTCTCGCTTTATACCCGACAAATATTTCTGGAGTAATGTATGTAAGCACGATTTTCACATACGTCAACGTCACCATCTTCGTACTAATATTCTTCAAAAACAGATTTCTTTCTTTGTTTAATTGAAGCAATTCAACAATTAAGCAATTTGGCAATTTAACAGTTCAACAATTCAGCCATTTAGCAATAATTTATACATATTAAATATGTAATTGTCTAATATTCCTGTTGTATAATTGCATAGGATTATATATTCTAAACATATGTTTAGATATTTGATGAGCAAGTGTATACCTTATATTACACTATTAATTTTTCTTTTAATTCCTCCAAACACTTATGCCGTTGAGAAAAAAGTTTATCAAGTGACTGAAGCGCAACAACTATTTTTTAACTCAAGCTCACAAGTCTTATGGTACACATTTGTCCATGTACCGTGGCGATCTGGTCGCGTCGTCATCTCATCAGATCCAAGTGGAAATAATCCAGCTGCTGTCGGACCACTATTTGGCGTTTATGCAAATGGAAGCAATTCAGAAAAGTTTGTATTTGATGCAGACTGCGGACAGGTGAAAATGCCCCCACTTGATATTACCCATATCATGGGACCGATGTACGCAGGAGGGGGAGACACTTCGTTACTTATCAAGTATTAT
>Ga0210057_1009057_pt1 | contig 11625 bp, 9 predicted proteins | sample CryGeyCG2114_010_2_FD_183968 | JGI IMG/M metagenome (GOLD analysis project Ga0210057, IMG submission 183968) | Groundwater microbial communities from aquifer - Crystal Geyser CG10_big_fil_rev_8/21/14_0.10 (SPAdes) (version 2) | ecosystem: Environmental > Aquatic > Deep subsurface > Groundwater ...
CCGTGGAGGATCGGGGCGGCTAAAAGCCTAACAACCGACAGCTGGGGGTGGCCCGCGGACGGTAAAATAGATGATGTCCGCGTGTATAATTATGCTTTGAGCGACGCGGATGTTTTGGATCTTTATAAGACTACCGACCTTACCGCGCCTTTACGCGATAACGGTTCTCCTTCGGGTTTCCTTCCTTCGGGAACCACTAATACCGATATTTTTCTACTCACCAACGAAAACGCAACCTGCAAATATTCAACCTTCTCCGGAATTTCTTATGCTTCAATGACCGGAACTTTTTCAACTACCGGAGGAACTTCACATTCTACGAACGTCTCAGGGCTTTCGGATGGGAACACCTACAATTACTATGTAAGATGCAAAGACGCCTCTATCGCGGGGAACACCAATACTACGGATTATCTCATTAGTTTTTCAATCGCGACATCTTTTGGTTCCTCTTCAAGATTTACTCCGGTGTCGGGCGCCTTAACCACAACCGGAACGGCTGTAGATGACGGGTTTAGCATTTCTGACCTGACAAGACTTGATTGCGGTGGGGGTACTTGCTCATCTTCAAATTCTTGGCAGGTCGGATTTGATAACGCTAATCCCGCTAATACCCAGATAAATTGGGAGTTTGATGTAAGCTCATTAGGAATAGCCGGTTCCCAAATAAGCCAGATTGATATTGAAGGCTCGGGTTGCTGGCACGGCGGATCAAGCAGGTCTTGCGATGGACTGGACCATCCGGAATTCGCAGCCGGTACCGCCCCCCAACTTCAGATGCAGATTTATAATTGGTCAACCGGAACTTATAGTAATTTTGGGGAAGGTTATGCCATATCGGCAATGGGGGCGGAAAGTCTGCCCGGATCAAATTATCAAAGATACTTCAAATCAAAAACATCGGGATTTGAAAACGGCCACATTTCGGGGACCGGGAGGATAAGGATAAGATTTAATATTTCAGGCGCGACCATTGTCGGAGCGGAGGATGTGTACGGAGTTTACGACCTCGTGCTTCTTAGTCTATGGACGGGAGGACTGGCTCCGCCTCCTCCGGGAAGTTTTTCTACCGGAGGGCTTTGGGGGTCTTATGAAAGGTATTTTAATAATTGTCTTCCTTCCGATTGCATGGGCGTGTTTGAGACCGCCCGCGTGGAGACTATTAATTTTTCCGATTTTGACGGACACCTTCAGTCGGTTATCGGTCAGCCGAATTATGCCAAGGTAAGATACCGCGGGGCTATATTTGCCCAGACCGCCGGAACTTATAATTTTAGGGTAAATGTTTATTCTACTGAAAATACCGGCTTTGAAATTGACCGCACTAGAATTTGGGATTGGGCTACAGGGGATAAACAACAATCAATATATCTTGAATCCGGGTGGCACCATATCGTGTTGTGGGTAAACGTTGAAGGGCAAACAAGTTCTCAACTTCAATTTTATTGGACTCCTCCCTTGGGGTCAGAGGCTATTGTTCCCGGTAGCGTTTTGAGCCCGCCTTCGTGGTCCAAACAGATACTATCAATCCCCGACATCTCAAAGCCGAAGGAAAATATGAATTATATTACTGCCGGTGTCGGCGCGGGAGATATTGAGCCTATTGGTCCTCTTACTATTCAAATTCCTCTGCCGGATGTGACCATATTAAACAGTGATTCATGGATTTTTTGGTCATATTCAAATTCCGACACCATTACGGTCAACGGAATTAATGTGCTCGGCATAGAGGCGACCACTCCGCATGGAATAAAAAATGGAGTTATGGCGGCCCGTCTTCCTTCCTCTCTCGTTCCTCAAACCGGCAATCAAACATTAACACTGATTTTCACTAATGCCTTTCAACCGGGATTGAGAGCAAATGGTGTCGGGGTCATAGTGCCTTATATTGATGCCGCCCAGCCAAAAGGACGGGTCTCATTAAGAGTGTTGGGCGAGCATTTTTATCATGAGGCGGGTCCGGTTTTGGTTTATCCCATAGAGCCGGGAGCGCAGGATTCGCTTAGTCCGGTATTTATATTCGGAAATGGCGAGACCGCCGAAACATGGCCGATAGGAAACTTTCGTCCGAATTATATAGTATGGGCCGCGGGTGACGGAATCCCGCCCGATGAAATTTCGGTTCTTGATGATAATTATACCGGACCGAATGGGGCAAAAATACTTGTACCGATGGAATTTCCGTGGGTTTCGGATAATCCGGCCACCTGGTATGCTTCTTACGCGAGAGAGGGGTATGAGTTTGATATTATTTCGCCAAAATATATTGATAACCAATGGTCAGGGTCCCAAGAGAATGGTCCGAATACAAGAGGATATATTCCTCCTTTGACTATTTGCGCGGAGGGCCCTCCAACTTGCGATATTCTCAATACCGCCACTTGGGTCGCTTTTCAGGGGATATCAATGAACACCGATCCTGATAGATTTCCGGGGTCAGACGACGGAGTTGATGGATCGGGTGAGTCAAATAACATGATCGGTGGAGGGGTATTTACAACGATTGATATTGAAGAATCCGGATCGGTGAGCATCCCCGAAACGCCCGTTTTCTCGGTTTCCGCCGGAGCCCAGTGCACCCAGACAAATTTTTCCTGGACGGATAATTCCGACAACGAGGATGGTTTTAAGATTTATTGTGAAAATAATTCCGTCGGAAACGGAATTCTTGACCAACCTTTAACCCAGGTTGGCGATCTTCCTCCGGATACTACCAATTCTTCATGGTCCGGAGCCGTTCGCGGGACATCATACGATTGCGCGGTTGTCGCTTATAATTCGGCCGGTTCCGTGACTTCGAATGTTGTGGCCTACACCGCGCCTTATTGGCCGTCGGCTTCGTTTTCTTACTCCCCCGTAAATCCTTCAAGCGGTATAACAATAACTCTTAATGATACCAGTAACCTTTTCGGATTTTCGGCTACATCTCATAGTTGGACATTTGATACTTCGGGTGGATTTGAGCATTTAACTCCTCCGGCGACGGGGAGCTCGGAGCAGATAAAGTATTCGGATGCCGGAACATATACGGAGATTATGCGCGTTGATACCTCACAAGGGTTTTGTTCCGCGGCAAACAATATCCCGCTTGGTGGGGCCCCGAAGATTAAATTTAGAGAATTTTAATGTCATATTTGTCTTCGTTAAAACCTCAAACACAAACTTTTGTTAAGTCGGACGCGCCGATGAGGGATATTTATTTGTCCGTGATAATACCTGCGTATAACGAGGAAAAGCGCATAAGTAAAACCCTTGATGAAATATCTTATTATCTTTCCCGGCAGGCATATACGTATGAGATATTGGTTGTATCCGAAGGGTCGACCGACAGAACTTCCGAGGTCGTTAAAGCAAAAATGACCGCGATAAAGCATCTTCGTCTTTTGGACTTGAAAGAAAACCGCGGTAAGGGACACGCTGTGAAAAACGGAATGCTGGATGTCTCGGGGCGCATCTGTCTTTTTACTGATGCCGATAATTCTACCGATATTTCGCATTTTGAAAAAATGAAACCGCTTTTTGATAAGAGTTACGAGGTGGTTATCTGTTCTCGAGACAGTAAAGATGTCTCCGGCGCCAAACAAGAGGTAGCGCAGGCATGGTATAAGCGTCTGCTCGGTAATATGGGGAATATATTCATCCAAATAGTGGCTGTTCGCGGAATTTGGGATACGCAGTGTGGGTTTAAGGCGTTTCGCGGGTTTGCGTCCGAGAAGATATTTTCGCAGACGCGCATTATGGGTTTTGGTTTTGATATAGAAGTTTTGGCTTTGGCCCGTTTGTTCGGGTACAATGTCGGGATCGTGCCCGCCAAATGGGTAAATGACGCCGATAGTCATGTTAGGTTTTCTTCTTATCTTAAGGTTTTATGGGAGACTGTTTTGGTTCGCTGGTTTCTTTGGAGGGGTGTGTATAATAAAAATTAATGACCGTAAAAAAGAAAATAAAAAAAACCAATTCGGTCTCGGAGTTTCGTAAAGATCCGGTGTCCGGAGACTGGATACTGGTCGCGATCGGAAGAAAATCAAGACCGGTTAGTTTTAACGAAAAAAAGAAGGCGCGAATCGTTTCACCTAAAGAAAAATGTCCTTTTGAAGATCCGCAAAAGGAAAACAAATTTCCCATATTGTGGTATCCCAAACCTGAGATTGGAGCATCCGAAGACATTAATGATTGGTTTTTGCAGGTTATTCCGAATAAATATCCTTTTGTAACTCCGTTTCATATTTGTCCCAAAAAAGAAAAAAATGGGATATATAAGCAAATGGAAGGGACGGGTTTTTCGGAGGTTATTGTCACCCGCGATCATATTCGCACTATTGCCGATATGAATAAACAGGAAGTTGAACTTGTGGTTCGTTCCTACCAGGAGCGTTATTTGACCATAAAAAATGAAGGTTGCGTCAGTTATGTTCTGATTTTTCATAATTACGGTCCGCAAGCCGGCGCTTCGATTTCCCACCCCCATTCACAGCTTATAGCCTTGCCAATAAGCCCTCCTGATGTTAAGAGAAGTCTAAAGGGGTCAAGATATTATTTTGAAAAAAATAACCGTTGCGTTTATTGCGCGGTGTTGGATTTTGAGATTAAAGAAAAAATGCGTATTGTCTATAAAAACGGGTCATTTGTCGCTCTAGCGCCTTTTGCCCCGCGCGTTTCCTTTGAGGTGCGTATTTATCCGAAAATCCACAGTCCTTATTTTGAAAATATAACAAACAAAGATCGGGAGGATTTTGCCGAGGCTCTGCGTTTTGTTCTTGGCAAGATGAAAATAGCGATGAATGATCCGGATTATAACTTTTTTATACACACCGCGCCGATCGGTGATGGGAACGATAAACATTACCATTGGCATTGTGAAATATTACCGCGTTCTTCTATTTGGGCCGGTGTGGAATTGGGTACCGGGATAGAGGTGGTCGCGGTTTCCCCGGAGGAGGCAGCCGAAAGGCTTCGGAGTGTTTAGGTAAAGACTGCTCGTCTCCTTAAAGTCTCGCTCTAAGCGGAATGGAGGCCGTTATATAATTTTTTTATGTTATTTAGTCGTATTTATCAATGGACCCTGGCTTGGGTCCACAGGAGACATTCTTCGTGGGCTCTCGGCGTTCTTTCTTTTGCCGAGAGCTCCTTTTTTCCGATACCGCCCGATCCTTTGTTAATGATTCTTGTCGCGTTAAGGCCCGCTCGCTGGTGGAAATACGCGATAATCACGACGTCGGCATCGGTTGTCGGAGGAGCATTCGCGTATTTTATAGGATTTGTCTTTTATGAAACGGCGGGCAAATTAATTATTGAATCATACGGTCTTACCGAACAGGTGGCCTTTGTGGGCAAATATTATTCCGATAATCTATTTTTTGCCGTTTTTGGCGCGGCTTTTACGCCCATACCGTATAAGGTTTTTACTATATCAGCCGGATTATTCAAAACATCATTTTGGGTTTTTATGGCCGCTTCTTTTTTGGGCCGTTCCTTAAGATTTTTTTTAGTGTCGTTGTTGATGTATGTGTTCGGTTTAAAAATGGAAAAATTCATAAAGAAATACTTCGGTATTTTGTCTTTGATGTTTTTTATTTTGTTGGTGGCGGGCTTTGTCGTGATTAAGTTATACTTATAATAAGATTTCCGCCTGGTCCTGATTTGTGATCGGAACCGTTCCGCTTGTATAATGGCTTTATACGCTTTCGTAGAAGATTGTGGGCGTAAGCCGGAGGAGGAAGGGTTTAATTATTAAGCATACGGGATGAGCCTCAAATCTTATCTTTTAACGTTATATATAATAAAAAATGACTAAAAAAATAATTGTTGCTAATTGGAAAATGAACCCCCCCGCCGTTGCCCGGGCAATCTATCTGTCTAAAGAAATAGATAAAGGCTCCTCCAAGATCAAAAACACCGAAGTTATTATTGCCCCTCCCTCGTGTTTTTTGAGTGATATTTCGCGCGTTCTCAAAAGATCAAAACTTGGCGCGCAAAATGCGTATTCGGGAAAAACGGGCGCCTATACCGGAGAAATTTCTCCATTGATGTTAAGATCTCTCGGAGTAAAAACGGTAATCGTGGGACACTCCGAAAGAAGGTATGGTTTTTTTGAAAATGATGATATGGTCCGGCGTAAGATGAAAGCGGTCTTGTCGGTAGGCCTCAAGGCAATCCTGTGCGTGGGCGAGAGAGAAAGAAATGAGGAGAATTTTCAGACAGCGGTCAGGAAGCAGATCCGTGAAAATTTAAAAGGCATTCCAAAAAGATTTTCAAAAAATATAATTATCGCGTACGAGCCGGTATGGGCTATTGGTACCGGAAAAACGGTGAAGCCATCCGATCTTTATGAGATGGGTATTTATATAAGAAGATCCGTGCTTGATATGCTCGGCCACAATGCGGCGCGGACAATCCCTATTCTTTACGGAGGGTCGGTAAACGCAAAAAATGCCGCGAATTTTATCGGGGTTGACGGAGTGGATGGGTTTCTTGTCGGGGGGACTTCTCTTCGTCCAAAAGAATTCATTGCTATTGTTAAAATAGCGGGTAGTATTTAAAAAATACTAATTTTACGGGGTAGTATGGGCTTTAAATTATCTTTATTTCCGAAAAAATTAAAAGAAAAACGCATCCTTATGCGGGTTGATTTTAATGTTCCGTCCAGGCTCGGTAAAGTAGATGATGATTTTAGGATACAAAAAACGATCCCGGCTATTAAGGATCTTATTAAATGCGGGCATAAAATAATTTTGATAAGTCATTTTGAACAAAAAGATAAAACCCCAACACTTTTACCGGTAGCGGCCTATCTTAAGGAGCGGGGTTTGAAAAGACTTCGTTTCGTAGATGAGGTGACCGGGGATAAGGTAAAAAATGCGGTCTCAAAAATGAGGTCGGGCGACGTGATTCTTCTTGAAAATCTTAGAAAAGATCCTCGCGAAAAAAATAATAACGCAACATTCGCAAGCGAGCTTGCGAATCTGGCGGACTATTACATTAACGAAGCCTTTAGCGTCTCACATCGCGAGCACGCCTCAATCGTCGGGGTCAGCAAGCTCTTGCCGTCATTTGCCGGTCCGTTATTTAAAGAAGAGGTCAGGAGGCTTTCGCGCTCTTTCCGCCCGCCCCACCCATTTCTTTTCGTATTAGGCGGTATAAAACCGATCAAACTTCTTTTGCTTGAGCGCTTTTTAGGAAGAGCGGATAATATAATTATCGGGGGCACGATGGCAAACACCATTCTGTACGCAAAAGGGGTGAAGGTGGGGGAATCTATAATTGAAAAAGAATCTATCTCAAAGATTAAAGATAATATTTTGAATTCAAATAAAATTTTATTTCCTTCGGACGTTGTAGTTTCGCGCAAGGGAAGAAAAAAAACGATAGTCCTAAAAGATGTCGAGAAGAATGATTCTATATTTGACCTGGGTCCCGATACAATGAGACAGGCGGAGGCTATGATTAAAAAAAGCAGGTTTGTTCTTTGGAATGGCCCCTTGGGATACGTAGAGGGGGGATTTGACGGATCAACACTCCAACTTGCCGTGGCTCTTTCCAGATCAAAGGCGGAAACGATCGTCGGAGGCGGGGACACCCTTGGATTTTTACGAAAAGAGAATCTATCGGGAAAATTTTCATTTATTTCCACCGGAGGTGGCGCTATGCTCGAATTTTTAGCGTACGGAACATTGCCGGGGATCAACGCCCTACAGAAGCCCTAATTTTAATCCTAACTTTAGTCTCAACTTTAACCCTAATTTTAACCCTATTTTTATTTAACTTATTTTTTGTCATTTTATCCACGATCGTAGATAAAATGACAAAATGATTAATGACTTTTATATACGATCGTAGATAAAAATACCATTATCATTTTGGACAGTAGGTAAAAATACGCTTTTTACAAATTTATTTTAAGTCAAAAAATTCTTTAAGGTGGTATTCGTTGTCAAGAGATTCAGCCACGACAAAGCGAATATGTTGACGCATATTAAAAAACTCTACAACGAAACTTATTTCGTCTTGACAATTAAATGGATGCACAAAAATACTTTTTTGATATTCAAAAAACCCGGACTTTTTGAGAATATGCCGAATGGCATCCCGAGCTTTTCTGGATTTTTCTGGTATATCAAAAAGAACAATACGCCATTTACCATCCCACTTTTCCATCGGTCTTATTTTTATATTTTGGGCATTGTAAGTTAGAGCCTTTCTTTTGCCGTTTAATGTTAGCACCAAAGTAGACGTTCCGTCTTTATTATTTCTCATTTTAACCAGCTTTGATTCATATAGGCGTTTAATTGATTTATTTAAATTATTGCGGTTGATATTCCCCCATTCTTTTGTTATTTCTTTTATAATTTTGAATTGTTTATTCGGGTATGGGGTAAGACCGAGCGCGGCCCCTCCCAGCAGAAGAAGCAGTATTTTTTGTGAGAACGGCCCCATATCGCCCAATTTTCTTGTCATATTGAGAATAGTATCTTGTGATATTTTATTCGTCAATCTATCGACGATCGTCGATAGATTGACGAAATGGTCGGATAATTTTTTTGAACAAAAAATTATCAGGTGATATACTATTTTAATGTCTTGGTATAAAGATGCGGCTACTTTTAAAGAAACTTGCGGGTATCAAGTAAATGGGTCGTGGTATCCACGCGTTACTAGGATCCTACAGGTTAAGGCTAAACCGGCTCTCGAAAATTTTTTTCGTGAAATGGATAGTTACGCTTCTGCCGAGGAGGTTAAGAATAGATCGGCCATCGAAGGAACACTTATTCATGAGGTGGCTCAAAAAATTCTACTTGGTGGGAGGCCCGAGATTCCCGTTAATATAAAACCCGCGATCGCGGGTTTCGAAGATCTCTGTGAAAAAAGGAATATTTTCGCCCACCCCGAATTTATGGAGAGGAGGATATGGTCATATCGCGATAAATTCGCGGGTACTATAGACGCTATGGCTGTTATTGACGGAAAATTCGGAGTTATGGACATAAAAACCTCGACCGGATTTTACCCCGAATATAATCTGCAGACCGCCGCATATGTGTCGGCGCTTCTTGAGCCCGAAATAAAAAATGCCCTATCTCTTTCACAGAATGTCCAGACGCGTTGGATATTAAGAATTGACCAACATAAAATTTGTAAGACTTGCGGGGCGCGTCTTCGCGAAAAAGGCGGTCGAAGCAAGATAAGGAACGGGAGATCAAGAGCCGTGGCGCCGTGTCCGGATGATACCCACGACTGGGGAGAGATTGAGGGAGATGCGGAATTAAAGGAGTTCCCGTATTTCCGCGATGATATTAAAGCATTTTTGGCCGCAAAAACCCTTTGGGAGTGGGAAAATAGTTATTGGTTGCGTTCTATTGGTTATTTATAGTATTAAGTTTATAGGGCGTTAAGTCATTAAATTATTATGGATAAATTTATTGTATATACCGACGGCGGTTCACGCGGGAATCCGGGACATGCCGCGATCGGCATTGTTATCAAGGATGAAAAAGGTAATACCTTAAAAAAATACGCCGAACAAATAGGCATTAAAACAAATAACGAAGCTGAATATGAAGCCGTGATCTTCGCTCTTAAAAAAGCAAAACAGCTTTTCGGAAAAGAAAAGGTCAAAAAAATAAAAGTGGAAATAAGAATGGATTCGGAATTGGTCCAAAGACAGCTCTCCGGCATTTATAAAATAGAAGAAGAAAAACTTTTCCGTCATTTTATAGGTATCCATAATTTAAGCATGGAATTCGGAGGCGTAAGCTATCACCATATTCCGCGCGAGAAGAATAAAGAAGCCGACGCGTTGTTGAACGAAGTGCTGGATTCGAAAGATCAAAAAATGTTCTAAAATGAACAATGAAAGAATATTAATACTTATATTTTCAGGGTTCGGAGCGGGTATAGCTATCCGCTCTTTTGTTAATATCGGTTTGCCCGTCGTTTTGTTTATTTTGGTTCTCGCGGTCTTTTCTTTTGTTTTTTGGTTTGTCCGGAAGAATATTATTTTTATTTCATTTTTTATATTTCTTTCGGCATTAAGCATCGGGATTTTACGGTATCAATTCAAGGATATGCAAAACATTTCCTCCGAGTTAAAACCGTACGCGGATAGCGAGGTTGTTGTCCGCGGGATTGTTGTCGATGAGCCGGACGAAAGACAAAATTCAACCAAACTTCTTTTAAAAGCGGAGGAGGTTTTTAACTGGAGTGAAAAAAAATGGATCTCGGTACCCGGCGACCTGATCTTGGTCAATGCTCCACGCTATCCGGAATATAAATACGGAGACAAATTAAAGATTGAGGGCAGATTAAAAGAGCCCGAAGCATTTCCTTCGACAAACCCGGGGCAGGAGGGGCGGGTCTTTGATTATCCGGCATATTTAGCGAAAGACGGGATTTTTCTTGAGATATTTTATCCCGATCTTGAAAAAGAGGGTGAAGGCGGGTCATCCGTAAAAAGATCGCTTTTTTATTTGAAAAACAAATATTTAGAAAGCGTTTCGGGTGTCTTGCCTGAGCCACACGCCTCTTTTTTAAGCGGGCTTACGCTCGGCGCGAAAAGATCGATGCCCGCCGAGCTCTTGGATGATTTTAGAAAAGTGGGCGTGATCCATATTGTTGTGCTTTCGGGTTATAACGTTACCATTATTGCCAAAGCTGTGGCCTCGGTTTTTAGGTCTTTTCTTCCGTGGGGCGCGAGCATATTTTTAGGAATGTCGGGTATTATCGCGTTCGCCATTATTGCCGGGGCATCGGCAACCGTTGTTAGGGCGTCTATTATGGCGTTACTTATTTATTTCGCGCAAGCTACCGGACAGATCTATCGTGTCAGTATAGCCTTATTTACCGCCGGTTTTTTTATGCTCCTTCATAATCCTAAGTTGCTCCGTTTTGACGCGTCTTTCCAACTTTCTTTCGTGGCAACTTTAGGTCTTATATATCTTGCTCCCAAGCTTGAAGGGTTATTAAATTTTATTCCCGTTAAATTCAAAAATGTCCGCGAGGTTTTGCTCGCTACTCTTTCGGCCCAGATCGCCGTGACCCCTATCATCTTACACAGCATGGGGACTTTTTCTCTTTCGGCTCTTCCGGTGAACGCCTTAATACTTATAACCGTACCATTCGCGATGCTTTTCGGGTTTCTTTCCGGAGTTTTGGGACTCGTTTCCCAAATTATGGCTTTTCCTTTCGCCTGGCTGGCTTACGTTATTCTTTCCTATGATCTTAAGGTTGTCGAGGTATTTTCCAACCTCCCTTTTTCGGAATTAAATATAAGTTATTTTCCGTTTATCGCGGTTGTTGTTGTTTACGCGTTTTTAGGGTGGTTTGTATTTTTTAAACAAAAAAATAAGTGGCCTGGTGGAAATTGATGGGTCCTTGAACGGATTTTTAAGCCTTTTTGGTGTTATCCTCCGATGTAATTGGGAATAAAAAAACCTAAACTTTGGGAGTCCCACGTTAGTGGTACAAGAATGAGTGAAGGGATATCATTATTCTCCCCCTCTCCGCTTGAATTAGCACTCTAATTGCACAGGTTACTTCTTCAGAAATATTTGGTGCGGACTTTTGAATTTAAGTCGTTTGCGCGGTCGGTCGTTCAGTTTTTTGACCACATGCGCAAGTTCCTCGGACGTG
>Ga0210057_1009058_pt1 | contig 11624 bp, 10 predicted proteins | sample CryGeyCG2114_010_2_FD_183968 | JGI IMG/M metagenome (GOLD analysis project Ga0210057, IMG submission 183968) | Groundwater microbial communities from aquifer - Crystal Geyser CG10_big_fil_rev_8/21/14_0.10 (SPAdes) (version 2) | ecosystem: Environmental > Aquatic > Deep subsurface > Groundwater ...
AAAATACACAGACGAAAAAGGCAGATTAAAACTTAACCCTGAACAAACAAAAAAACTTTATAACGAAACTATTTTCGGCTGGGATATGGAGCCGTTAATGGTTAAATTCTCTCTTGCCAATCTTTATTTGCACGGATTGAAAGTTCCAAATGTTTCTGAAAACGACACGCTTCTCAATGAAAATCTTTGGCAACACACTTTTGATATTATTGTCGCCAATCCGCCTTTTATAACGCCGAAAGGCGGCGCAAAAAGACATTCTCGTTTTGCGATTACTTCCAACAAAACAGAAGTGCTGTTTTGCGAGTATATGGTTCATCATCTTAATTTCAACGGCAGAATGGGCGTAATTGTGCCTGAAGGAATTATCTTTGACGGGAGCAAAGGACATCAAGCAATCCGCAAATTATTTTTGGATAATGGTCTATGGTGTGTTGTTTCTTTGCCAGCACAGGTATTTCAACCGTATTCGGGAGTAAGAACTAGTATCGTTTTTTTAGATAAAACTTTAAAACCAGAAAATATACTTTTCTATAAAATAGAAAATCACGGATTTTCTTTGAACACAAACCCCGCTCCGATTGAAAAAAATGATTTACCAGAAGCTGTAAAAATTATTAAAGAATATAAAGAATTCTTGCAGGACAATAAACAAAAAGTTATTGCGGAATCAAATTTCTATACTGTATCCAAAGAAAAATTTTTGAAGGATCCGCTTACTAGCTTGAATAGCGGTATTTATTCAGAAAAGATTAAAACCAATACAGGTATGGTCAAACTTGTTGAACTTGGTGAGGTCAGCGATATTATTAACGGGTATGCGTTCAAAAGTGAAAATTATGTAGAAAGCGGTACAAGAGTAATTCGAATAACAAATGTTCAAAAAGGAAAAATTGTTGATGACAATCCTAAATTCTACTCACTAAAAACTACGGAGCCAGTCGAAAAATATAAATTAGTTGAAAATGATTTGTTAATCTCATTGACTGGTAATGTTGGAAGGGTGGGAATTTTACCAAAAGAATTTTTACCAGCGGCACTCAACCAGCGCGTAGCTTGTATTAGAGCCAAAATTGATCAATTAAATCCAAGATATCTATTTTACATACTCAACCAAGATAATTTTGAAAAAGAGTGTCTGAATTATTCTAGTGGAATTGCTCAGCAAAATATGAGTACAGTTTGGCTTTCAAAATATAAAATCCCTCTCCCAACTCTTGAAATTCAAGAGCAAATTGTTTCCGAGTTAGAGAGTTACCAAAGAGTTATTGACGGTGCACAAGCAGTTGTGGAAAATTACAAGCCGGAAATTGTGAATGGCAAGGATTGGGAAAAGGTTAATTTTGGAAACGACAAAGTTGTTGAAATTATTGACGGCGACAGAGGCGAAAATTATCCGCCAAAGAGTGAGTTTAAAAAAACAGGTTATTGCGTATTTTTGAATACTAAAAATGTTACGCGAGAGGGATTTGTTTTTGATGATATTGATTTTATTTCAAAAGAGAGAGATGAAAAATTACGAAAAGGAAAATTACAAAAAAATGATGTTGTTTTAACCACAAGAGGAACGATTGGTAATAACGCTTTGAACAATGATTTGGTACCGTATGAGCATATCAGAATAAACTCAGGAATGGTTGTTTTAAGACCAAAAACTGCAAAAATAACGCCGGCATTTCTTTGGAATATTGTCAGAAGTAAATCAGTTCAATATCAATTTTTGAAAATAAAATCTGGTTCAGCACAACCACAATTACCAATTAGAAACCTAGTCACTATTGAATTTCCCTTGCCGCCATTGGAAGTTCAAAAACAAATCGTGGCAAAAATTGAGGAAGAACAAAAAATCGTTGAGGCAAACAAAAAAATGATCGGTTTTTTCCTGCAAAAGATTGAAGCGAAAATAAAATCAATTTATGGATGATCTTAAAAAATTCAAACAATATTTCAATCGTGATTTTTGGCGAGCTTTTCAGGACAAGCAGTCTTTTTTTGATATACCAAAAAATAAAACCGATAAAGATTCTTTTGTAGAAAAATTATATAAGGAAATTGAGGAACGAACATATTATCCGTCCGTTCCTCGTTGTTATATCGACCGAGATAAAGGCAATGGCGTTACAAGAATTGTGCCGGTTTTTACCTTGAAAGATTACTGCGTTTATTATTACTGCATCAAAAAAATTGAGGACAAAATCGCTTATAACCGCGTAGAAAATACCTTTGGCGGTTGGACATTGGGCGGTTTGATGAGAAAGGGCGAAGATGATGAAATGGAAAAAAGGCGAAAGCATTTTAATCGCTATGAAGATTTTATCGCCGAACTTCACGGCATATCGGTTAGCGAGTATTCTTTCAATCCGGCGGCTTGGGCTAGGGCGTATGGAGATTTGAACGCTAAACTATACGCTTCCGCAAAATCAAGAAATTTCAAATATGTTGCAGAGTTAGACATAGCAAATTACTACGATTCAGTCCGTTTGGATATTTTGGAAATGAGAATAAGAGAAATCGTAAACGAGGAACACGCGGATATCGTGAGCTTGTTATTTCATTTTTTGAATTACTGGAACAGAAATACAAATTTATATAACAAACAAACCGTCGGTATACCGCAAGACGCAATGGGCGACTGTTCGCGTATTCTTGCTAATTTTTATTTGCAACCATACGACAAGATCGTTTATGAATTGTGCAAGCAAAACAAATGTAAATATTTAAGATATGCCGATGACCAGTTTCTTTTTGCGGAAGACAAAAATAAACTTCATATCTTGATTTTTAAGGTTTCCAAAAAGCTTAATTCGCTTGGCTTGTCGGTCAATCAGAAAAAGGTAAAAGTTAGAACGACCGAAGATTTGATCAATAACCGCTCTTTCAGAATTTTTGATTTACTGAAAGATAACAAAGAAAGAGGAGACAAAAATAAAGTTGAGCAATTTGTAGATTATTATCTTGATTTGCTTGATAAATCCGGATTGGCGAATATAAAAGATAATGGAACACCGTTATTGAATAAAGCTTTGTTTTGCCCTGCTTTGAAAAGCATAGAGTTTTCTAAAAAGACAAAATTGATTAGTTGCTATTTGGACGATGAATATTTAAAAAACGCAAGAGCAATTCATTTAGAAAAAATCTACAAATTGCTCAACAAAACTGATAGGCAGGAATTTATAAAAAAACTCAATTCTCTCTCACGAAAACTGATCCACAATGCTTTTCATTATGAATTATTGAATTTTTACGACAGGAATAAAATTGATAGTCATCTTGTTTTGAAACGAATAAAGAAATTGAGCAATATCTAAGGTAAAAAAGGCGGCGTGCCAATGATATTGGCACGCTCTCCAAATCCGCCGAAAAAAAAGACCAGTTCAAGCGAGGGCGAGGCGGAAGGGGGGTGTGGGGGGGAATTCCGCCTCGCCCGAGCCGAAGCGAAGCCCCGCCGCCCTGCTCTCAAAGAGCAGACCGCCAAAGAAAAGTTTTGTTTTCCTTTTAGAAGAAAAAATCGGGCACGCGCAAATAAAAAATTGTGAACAAAACTTTTCTTTGTCGGAGCGAGCGTTAGCAAATGGCGGCGGGGCGGAGCGTCAAAATTCAGCGTTCGGATTTTCGCTAAAAAAAGTTCGGATTTTATTCAGAATACTGAGCCAAAAGGGTGTTAAAGAGTATAGGAGAATATAGAATTTATTAAATAACTGTTTTACGGTTATTTTTTATCTATCCACTAAAAGAACTTGATTTTTTTATTATTTTAATATACATTTAAAACATTATGCCCCGTAGAGAAATTTTGAATTGATTATGTTTTATAATTATGTTTTACAAAATAAAAGCAACAAAAATTTCTACGTGGGATATACTAATGATTTAAGGAAAAGATTAAAAAAACATAATCAAGGATTAAATAAATCAACAAAGCCATATAGACCATGGGAATTAATATATTATGAAGCTTGTCTTAATAAACAAGATGCGAAAAGAAGAGAAAATTATTTAAAAACCACTCAAGGTCAAAGGTTATTAAAAAGAAGACTTAAGGAATATTTCTTTGATTTAAAATCAAAGAAATAGTTCAAAATTCTTCTACAGGGTATGTTTGCAGTAATAAAAACAGGCGGGAAACAATATTTAGTTTCTCCTAAAGATAAAATAAAAATAGAAAAATTAGAAGCAGAAGAAGGAAAAGAAGTCGTTTTTGACGAAGTTTTATTATTAGCGAAAGATGAAGAGAATATTAAAATAGGAACTCCTTTTATTAAAGGCGCTAAAGTTAAAGCGAAAGTTCTTAAGCAAGATAAAGCAAAAAAGGTTATTATTTTTAAGTATAAGGCAAAGAAAAGATACCAAAAGAAAAAAGGGCATCGTCAGCCCTATACTGAAGTTGAAATAACAAAAATATTAACTTCTTCCGCGAAGAGCGTTGCTTAAAGTATTTTCATCAATATATTCTAAGTCGCTTCCAGATGACAAGCCGCGAGCCAAGCGGCTTATTTTAATCCCTAACGGTTTAATCATTCTTTCAATGTATAAAAAAGTTGTATCTCCTTCGGTTGTCGGACTCAAAGCGAATATAATTTCTTTTATATCGTTTTTTTTAATTCTTTCAACTAATTCCTTTATTTTTAAATTATCTGGTCCTAATCCATTTCCTGGAGAAATTAATCCTCCTAAAACATGGTAAAGACCCGTATATTGTTTTGTTTTTTCCATTGGAGGAATATTTAATATTGTTTCAACAACACAGATAGTTGTATTGTCTCTGCATTTATCTGAACAAATAGAACAAAGATTATTTTCTTTACTGGCGATGTTAAAACATTGAGAACAAAGATGAACTTCTTTTTTTAAATTTCTTATTGATTCTGAAAGTTCTTCTAATTCTTCTTGATCTTTATTAATAAGATAAAAAGAAAGACGCGTGGCTGCTCTTGGCCCGATATCAGGTAATTTGCTTAATTGTTTAATAAGATTTTGGATTTTTTCAGGAAACATATTATTCTTCTAAATGTCTTTCAAGATTTTTAAAGCTTACTTGGCTTTCATTAAAGAATAACTCAATTTTTCCAATAGGACCATTTCTATGTTTGGCAATAATTATTTCAGCGATATTTTTTTTATCTGAGTCACGTTTATCTTTATCTTCACGATAAATAAAAAGGACAACATCGGCGTCTTGTTCTATCGCGCCTGAATCGCGTAAATCAGAAAGCTTAGGGATTGCTGGAGAACGGCTTTCAACGGCGCGATTAAGCTGAGAAAGAGCTAAAACAGGCAAATTAAGTTCTCTAGCTAAGGCCTTTAAATTTCTTGATATTTCGCTCATTTGTTGAACAGGCGAATCAGATGGATTGCGTGGTTGAATCATTTGTAAATAGTCAATTACTACTAATCCAATATTATGTTCTGCTTGAAGACGACGAGCCATTGTTCTCATTTGCATAACCGTAGGAGAAGGTGTGTCGTCAATAAAAATAGGAGCTTCTGATAACTCATCTAAAGATCTTTGTATTTTTTGAAAATCATTATCAGGTCCTTCTCCCGATAATCTTCCTGTTCTCATTTTCCATAAATCAACTTCTGCTTGTGAACAAATAAGACGATCAACTAATTGTTCTTTTGCCATTTCAATACTAAAAATAGCTACCGGAATCTTATTTTTAATCGCTACATTACGGGCAAAATCAAGAGCTAACGTTGTTTTTCCTAAACTTGGTCTGGCTGCTAAAATAACTAAATCCGATTTTTGAAAACCAGCTAAATAACTGTCTAAATCTACAAATCCTGTCGGAACACCTCTTGTTACACCGTCTCCTTTATGTAATTTATCAATTCTTTCAAACGCTTCTTCTAAATGATCTTTAACAAGAATAAATTTTTGTTTTGTTGATTGTTGAGAGACTCCGAAAATCATTTGTTCCGCTGAATCAACTAAATGTTCAATATCTTCAGGTTCTTCATAGCTTGATTGAGCAATTTGATAAGATGTATCAATAAGATCTCTTAATATCTTTTTGCTTTTAATAATTTTTGCGTAATAAAGAACATGAGCCGCAGTTGGAACAGCATTAACTAAACTTGTTAAATAACTGCTTCCTCCTATTTCTTTAAGTTGCTTTTTTTCTTCTAATCTATTTGTTAAGCTTAATAAATCAATCGGTTCGTTTTTTTCATAAAGCTCAAGCATAACATAATAAATATTGGAATGAATATTTTTATAAAAATCATCGGGTTTTAAAGTATCAGCTACTTTTAAAATAGCTTCTTTATCAAGCATTAAACAACCAAGAACAGACTGTTCCGCTTCAATATTTTGAGGTGGCATTCTTCCGTCAGATTCAGTTTTAAGATTTTTTTTATTTATCATAATAATAAATACAGGAGTGCTTCCTCCTGTATTCTATTTCAATATTGTTTTTAAATCAAGCAAGCGATTTGTTAGTATTTTGGGGATATTTTTTGACCCTTTTGAGTATCTTCTATATTAAATCCTTTTTTCTCTATTTCTTTTCTAATTTTATCGGATTCATCCCAGTTTTTATTCTTTCTTGCTTTATCTCTTTTTTTAACAAGTTCTTTAATTTCTATTGGTATTTCTAATTTATTTTCTCTTGCTTCATTTATTTTTAAGCCAAGGACATTATCAAAATCTAAAAGAGTGGCTAATTTCTCTGAAGCTCTTAATTTTGACTTTAATATCTTATTAGTCAAAGCAAGTCCTTGAGAAACACCAAAATCATCGCTTATTTCCTTAATAAATTTATCTTTATATTCCTGATTAATTTTTCCTTTTTTACTGCCAAGATTCTTTATTTCCCTTATAAAATTATTATATCCTTTTTGGGCTGATTTCATATTCTCCCAAGTAAAATTTATTTTAGATCGATAATGAGCTTGAAGCAGAAGATATCTTAAGGCCAAAGGATTAAATTTCTTTTTTCTTAAATCTTCTAAGGAAATAACAGTCCCTTCTGATTTTGACATTTTTTTTCTATCAACAAGCAGATGCTCATTATGAAGCCAGTAATTAGCAAATTTTACTCCATTAGCTGATTCACTTTGTGCTATTTCATTAGTATGATGAACTGGAATATGTTCAATTCCTCCCATATGGATATCAATAGTTTTTCCTAAATGTTTATTGGCCATAACTGAACATTCAATATGCCATCCTGGGAATCCTTGTCCATTTTCAATAAGAGGCGAGGTGAATTGAGAAGACCAATATTGTAAAGCGTTTTTATGTTTTCCAGCTTTAAAAAACCATAAAGCGAAATCAGCAGAATGTTTTTTTTGGGGATCAGAAACGTCTCCTTTTCCTGCATCTTTAAGTTTATCTTCTAATTTTTGACCCGATAGTTGAGTATAATTTTTAGCTTTTGAAACGTCAAAATATATGGCTAAATCAGTAGAATAGGCATATCCTTTTTCTAATAATATCTGAATCATGTCTACTATTTCTTGGAGGTGATCAGTCGCTTTAGGTTTAAAAGTCGGTTCCAAAATATTTAAATCAGAAACATCTTTTTCAAAAATTTCTATATATTTTTTAGCTATTTCTCTTGGAGAGATTTTTTCTTGTTTGGCTCTTTTTCCTATTTTATCCTCACCCTGATCTCCGTCGCTTGTTAAATGACCAACATCAGTATAATTACGGACATGTTTAACTTGATAATTTAAATATTTAAAAGTTCTAACGACAATATCGGCACATAACATTCCTCTCATATTGCCAATATGCTGAGTCCAATAAACAGTAGGACCGCAGTGATAAAAAGAGACCAATCCTTTTTTTATTGGCCTGAATATTTCTTTTTTTCTTGTGAGCGTATTGTATAATTTTAAATCCATATTTATTATTCTAACATTTTTTTAATTTATTTGACAACTTTTAAAAAAATGATAAAATGATAGTAGATTATGATAAAAAAGATTAAATATCTCTCGGAAGAAGAAACACCTCATAATAGTCTGAAAAAGTTAAAGGAAGAGCTTAAAAAATGTAAAAAAGAAAAAGAGGAATATTTAACCCAAACACAAATAGCTCGGGCTGATTTGATTAATTACAGAAGAAGACAGGAACAGGCATTAGAAGAATTAAAAGGATATTGCCAAAGCAATTTAATTTCAGAAGTACTTCCTGTTTTAGACAGTTTAAGAATAGGATCAGAACACAATGAAGAATTAGGAAGAATAAAAAAACAATTAGATGATATTTTAAAAAAACACGGTTTAGAAGAAATAGACGCTGTTGGAAAAATATTTGATCCGAGATTTCATGAAGCTATTGAAGAAGTTGAATCAGACAGCGAAGAAGGTATAATTTTAGAGGAATTTCAAAAAGGATATTTGGTTAATAAAAAACTTTTAAGACCTAGTAGAGTAAAAGTAGCTAAATAAATTTATAATTTAAAAACTATGCCCATTAAATGGCAACCATTTCAAGAACCAAGAAAAAACAAGGATATGTCCAATTCATTTGAACAAGAAGATTGGCTTCCTTTTATGCCGATGATGAAAAATGAATATCCGGCTATTGATATTTATCAGGATAAAAATAATCTTTACGTGGAAGTTTCTTTGGTAGATATAAATCCTAAGGATGTTAAGGTTTCTATTGAAGATAACATTCTAACTCTTCAAGGTAAAAAAGAAGAAAAGAAAGAATTAAAAGAAAAGGATTATTTAAGGAGAGAAATAAGCAAAGGTTCTTTTCGCAGAGTAATCAAGCTCCCCGTAGAAGTAAAAGGGGATAAGGCCTCTGCCGAAAGTTCTGGCGGTATTCTAAGAATTATCGCGCCTAAAGTAGCTAAATTAGGTTCAAATGCTAAAAGCATTCCGATTAAAATAAAATGAAATTAATGTTTTGAGAATAATCTTTTAGATAACAATTCTTAAGAATTGTTGTTTTAGGGGTTATTTTCTTTGTAATTATGAATAAAATAATAGGTATTGATTTAGGAACTTCAAATTCAGCGGCGGCTGTCGTTGAAGGAGGAAAACCAACTATTATTCCTTCAGCCGAAGGGACTGTTGTTGGCGGAGGAAAAGCTTTTCCTTCTTATGTCGCTTTTGATAAAGATAATAATCTTTTAGTAGGAGAGCCGGCTCGCAGACAGGCAGTAACTAATCCTGAAAACACATTAAGCGCTTTTAAGCGTAAAATGGGAACTAAAGAAAAATATTCTGTAAATGGAAAAGAATATACTCCACAACAGCTTTCAGCTTTTATTCTTCAGAAAATAAAGAAGGATGCGGAAGCGTTTTTAGGAGAAAAAGTTGAAAAAGCGGTTATCACGGTTCCAGCTTACTTCAGCGATTCTCAAAGACAGGCAACTAAAGATGCTGGAGCGATTGCTGGTCTTGAAGTTGTTCGTATTATTAATGAACCAACTGCTGCTTCTTTGGCTTATGGATTAGATAAAGCTGGACAAGAAGAAAAGATTCTTGTTTTTGATTTTGGAGGAGGAACTCTTGATGTTACAGTAATGGATTTTGGCGAAGGAGTTTTTGAAGTGAAGTCAACCTCTGGAGATACGGAATTGGGAGGAACAGATATGGATGAAGTTTTAGTTAATTATGTTGCCGAAGAGTTTAAAAAAGAAAATAGCATAGATTTAAAACAAGATAGAACAGCTTTACAAAGATTAAAAGAAGCGGTTGAAAAAGCAAAAATTGAATTATCTTCAACTTTGGAAACAGATATCAATTTACCTTTTATTAGTGCTGACAGCTCTGGGCCTAAACATTTGACCATGAAAATTAACAGAGCAAAACTAGAAGAATTGGTTAATCCGATTATTGAAAAATGCAGACAGCCATTAGAACAGGCCCTGAAGGATTCTAAATTGACTTCAAATGATATTACTAAAATTATTTTAGTAGGTGGACCAACAAGAATGCCTTCTGTTCAAAAATTCGTTGAAGATTGTGTTGGCAAGAAGATAGAAAGAGGAGTAGATCCGATGGAATGTGTTGCTATGGGAGCGGCTATTCAAGGTGGAATTTTAACAGGAGAAACAAAGGATGTTCTTCTTCTTGATGTTACTCCTTTAACTTTAGGCATAGAAACATTAGGCGCGGTTATGACTCCTTTAATTGAAAGAAACACAACAATTCCAACTTCAAAATCTCAAGTTTTTTCAACTGCCGCTGATAATCAACCAGCTGTTGATATTCATATTCTTCAAGGAGAAAGACCAATGGCTGCTGATAATAGGACTTTAGGCAGATTTATTTTAGACGGCATTCCTCCTGCTCCAAGAGGTGTTCCTCAAATTGAAGTTTCTTTTAATATTGACGCGAATGGAATTTTAAATGTTAGCGCAAAAGATAAGGCGACAAACAAAGAACAATCAATAACAATAACTGATTCAACTGCTCTTTCTAAAGAAGATATAGAAAAAATGAAACAAGAAGCTGAAGCTCATGCAGATGAAGATAAAAAGAAGAAAGAATTAATTGAAGTTCGCAATCAAGCTGATACTTTAATTTCCTCTACTGAAAAAGCATTAAAAGAAACAGGAGATAAAATTAAACCGGAAGATAAAAAAGAAGTTGAAGAAAAATTGGAAGAATTAAAGAAATTAAAAGATAGTAACGAAATAGAGATATTGAAGAAAGCTTCAGAAGATTTATCGCAAGCGATACAGAAAATCGGAGCGCAGTTATATCAAAAAGTTCAAGAAGAAAAAGAAGAACAATCAGAACCGGAAATAAAAGAAGGGGAAGATAAAAAAGAAAAGACAGTTGATGGAGAATTTGAAGAAGTTAAGAAAGAAGAGAAATAATTAGAAATCTTAGAAATCTAAAAGGTACGGCCTTGAGAGTAATAACCTTCGTAGTACTCTGTGAAAGTTATCTGCGAAAAAGGCCGTACCTTTTTAGATTATATCAAACCTAAAAAACTTTAAGGCGTGACCTTAGATTGATTAGATAAATTTTATTTTAAAGTTGATTTAAATCTTATTTCTTAAAATATTCAATTTTTGCTTGACAAAATTTAGATAATAGTGTTAGAGTATACTTGCCTGAGATAAGGCATTTTTTATTAGTTTAATAAAAGAATTACAAAATATGGATTATAAAAATATAATTAAAGTTTTAAAAGAAAAAAAGTGGTTAGTTTTCTGGCTCACAGTATTTGGAGCTGTTTTATTTTTTGATTTATTAGTAATTATGCCTCCTAAATATAAGGCAAATTCAAGTATTTTAGTTGTTCAAAAACAAGTAGAAGGTCAAGATATTTACAGTATTTCAAAGTCCGCTCAATATATTTGCCAAGTTTTAAAAGAAGGAATATATTCTGATAGCTTTTTTAATAAAGTAATTGAATCGCCTTATCAAATTTTAACAAGCGATTTTCCTGAAAAACTAAAAGAAAGACGTAAAGAATGGAAAAAAGATATTGAAGTTAAAATTGTTCGTGATTTAGGATTAATGGAAATAAATGTTTTTTATTCCGATAAAGAAAAAACTGAAAATTTAAGTATGGCTATAACAAATGTTTTAGAAAATAATCATGATTTTTATCATGGAAGCGGGGAGAATATAAAATTAAAAGTATTAAATGAACCGTTAGTAACAGAAAAACCTATTTCAATTAATTTATGGATTGGAACATT
>Ga0210057_1009059_pt1 | contig 11623 bp, 11 predicted proteins | sample CryGeyCG2114_010_2_FD_183968 | JGI IMG/M metagenome (GOLD analysis project Ga0210057, IMG submission 183968) | Groundwater microbial communities from aquifer - Crystal Geyser CG10_big_fil_rev_8/21/14_0.10 (SPAdes) (version 2) | ecosystem: Environmental > Aquatic > Deep subsurface > Groundwater ...
TGACTGAACCTTCTTCAGTCATCCAAAACATTGAGCCATTCTTCATCATTTTCCCTTATCATGCCTGATTTTGGATTTTGGAGGTATATAAGCTTTGCTGTACTAAAAAGTATAGTTTTTGCTTACTAGTTAAGTTTTTAAAGTCTAATTATAAAACAAGCTGTAAGACTCCTGCAATTATCAGGTATAAGCCTATTCCTATCCTTAAAATCTTAGGCCAAACCAAAACCAGAATCCCAACAACAATTGCAAGAACAGCTGAAATTGTTATATTTATTGCTACCATTTTTCACCTCTTTTTTATTAATTTTTAATTGCTTTTATAGTTATTTGAACTAAGGTTGGCTTAGTTCATAGTTTTAATTGCTTTAGGTTTTATCGACGATAAACAGCTGTTTAAGCCTGTTTAAGGCTGTTTAAACAGCTGTTTATTGCTATTTCTTGGTGTTTAAGTGCTGTTTAAATGAACAAACAGCCTTTATTTTTGCTATTTCTTGACTGGTTATTCGGCATAAAAAATGTTAAATTTTTTGTTTTCCTTGTAATTTTATCGTCGTAAAATTGAGAAAAGAAAACATTTATAAATATCTTTTCTATTATTTTAGCATGTTTGAATGGTTATTTGGTAGAAAAAAAGGGGTTGAAGAGTTGAAATCTGAGACAAGACAAGGTTTTAATCATGTTAGAAATGATATTGAAAATGTAAGCAAGTGGATTAAACACTTAAACAGCCAGGATTCTAAGCAGGAATTTAGACTTTCTGATGTTGAAGCAAGATTATCGTCGATAGAAGATGAGTTAGAAGGAATAAAAAATTCAATTTCTTTACTTGATATGGCTAATTTTAAACAGCTGTTTAAAACACCTAGCAAGCTGTTTGGCAAACAAACAGCTGTTCAAGCTGTTCAAAGTGCTGTTCAAACACCTGTTCAAACAGGTGAAATAGCAAATTTATCAAACTTCAGTTTGATGGAGAGGGCACTGGTTATGGTTTTGTTAAATTCAGATATGAAGTTGAGTTATGATGACCTAGCTGCAATGACTGGGAAAAGTCGAGCTACAATAAGGGGACAGGTAAATAGCATAAAACAGAAAAGTGAGGGATTAATAGAAGAAATAATAGAGAGGAATGGGAAAAAGAGAGTATTTGTTCCTGAAAACATGAAGGAAAAACTGCTCAAAAACGTAAAAGTGAGAGTTAGCAAAGAGGGAAAAAGGCGGAAAGATAGAAGAGTTAATGAAGAATAAAGGAAAAGTGAGTAAAATATAAATTATAGACGATAAATGGGTCAGAATTAAAGAAAAAGGGAGTTAAAACTAAGTAAAATACTCATTAGTGAGAAAAGAGGGGTCCAGCCAACCATTATTAAGAAAGCCAAAAATGGGCTTTTTAGAGCCTGGGAAGGCAAAATTTGAAAGTCATATAATATTAGCTAGAAGCATAAATTGTACAATTTCGTTATATCGAATAGTTCTCTTTATTATTTATAGTTCTCTGAGCTTTATGATAGTGTCTAAGGAGGCAATTTTCTTGAAATCCTGGCTTAAATGAAGGATTATTTTCTTATTATTGAGCTTTTCTTTGATAATTGGGATTCCTTTTTTTTGTATTTTTCCTATGTAGTCCCTAATTGAAGCTTCTGATAATGATAATCTAGAAGAAAGTAGTGGGTAATCTACTTCATTTCCTTCATTTTCTAAGGAATAGAGCAAGGAAAAGACAGCCATTTCCTGGTTTGTTAGTCTTTTTATTTTCATTCTTAACTCTTTTTTAAGAGCATCTAAGCTACTTAAAATCTCGTCTATTCTGGCTAACTGATCTATTCTTGATTCTTTTGTAGTTGGTAAATTTATTTCTTTTGGTTCAATCGTAGTTGGTAATTGTAAATTAATATAGGGTTTTTCTGCTATTTTTATGTGTTGGATTATCTGTTGGTTTGTTTGTTTGTTTGTTTGTTTGTTTGTTGGAACCCCTTCATTTCCTATGGAAACTGGTGTATTTTGCCTTTTTAAGACTTGAGAAAGCAGTTTATCTGTTGGAATTTCAGAATGTGTTTGATTTATTTGTTGGATTGTTGGAACTTTTTGTTCTTGTGTTGGAATATGTGTTGGAGTCTGTATTCTGGGTTTCTCAGCTAAAAACTCCTTTTCTCTTATATCATTAAGAGCTTGAGTTAGTATTTTTAACTCATTTCTCATCTCAGCCAGCAATAATTTTAGTTTATTTAGCTCATCTCCAAATGAGAAAATATCTTGTTTTACTCTTGAGAAAGCCTCTTTTATTTGCTCATCCATAAAAGAGGTAATTGGGAGTTATATTTAAGGTTTTGTTTGATAGAAGATATATTTTAGAATTAAACATGTTGTTTATAGGCTGAATATGCCTGGTTAGATAATCTCCATCTTATCCTTCTAGAATAAAAATCTCCTTTTGGATTCTTTTTTATTGCTATTACTAGACTAACATCTTTAAGCTCGAACATGAGCTTCTTGATAAATTCTTCATCTCTTGCTTCTAATTTTGCGATTTCTGCTGTAAAAAGAGATTGTGGAAATCTTTCATAAAGAAGAGATAAGATATTAGATTTAATTCTGTTTATTTTTTCTTCTGAGATTCTCACCATTTTTAAAATTCCCAATTAGGTATTATATATTGATACAATTTTTCTATGCTTTTATATTTATCTCTATTAATTAAGGTAAATTTCTCATTTGGATACTGTTTCTTGAAGATTTCCCATTTTTTTATTTCGGATCTGTTTTCCCAGCCCTTTAATTCTTGATATTCTTCGTTTTCTATGAGAAAATCAGGTGTATAAGAGGTTTTTGTTCCATCTGGTAGAATAAGAATAAATGTTTTTGGTTCATATTTATATTTCTTTTTAATCCATAGCAGATAACGAGAATAATTTGCTTCCCATTTTGAATGACAAGGATGCCCTAAATCTTCTCTGAATTCTAATTTTCCATGCTCTGCGGGTTTTCCAAAATGAGGATTTAGCTCTCCAACCTTTCCGTACATAGGATTATTCTTGCCTAGTACTCTGTTTTTCATTATTTCTGATAGTTTTTTCTTGCATTGCATAGCTTTTTCTTTCCCCATTATCTCTTCATAGGTTTTTCCTTTTAATCTCGCAGAAATTTTTCTTTTGGTTTCCTCTGAATGAGGGATACCTAAATTCCAAACTTTCAATTTGCCCTCTTTATATAATTGTTTTTTTGTTTCTACTGATTTTTCTATGATTCTCCTAACTCTCGGATCTTTTATTGTAAGTCCTTTCATCCAACTTGTATTTCCTTTATTTGCTTCTGATATTTTTCTTTTAGCTTCTTCTGATAGTTTCTTACCTTTATTTTTTTCTGATAATCTTTTTAGTGTCTCTGTTGAAAATCCAACTTCCCTTTGCCATCTTGCAGATGCCTCTCCTATTTTTCTTTTATGTTCCTCAGAAAGAGTTTTCTTTTTGTACATCAATAAATTAAGAAGATTGAGAATATAAACTTTTCTGTTATTCGGTTAATTATGGAGTAATGATTTCCTGAGCTATTGAAGCTGTAAACTCTGCAATTGGAAATCTATGATAGAGAAAGCTTAAAATTTGTTCTGCTATCTTGTCTCTTTTTTCTTGTGATAGGCGCATAATTAGTGAATACCGAATAACTTTTTAAATATATTGTTTAGTGCAATAATCTATTTAAAGAAGTTTTTTAATAATTTTTTATGGGGATAGAAGAAGTTGTGGCTCAGGTTAATGCTCATATTGACTCTTTAACTCCAGATGAGTTTGCAAGAGCTTTTATTAATGCAAGTAATGAAAGTAGATTTATTATGCAGGCAAGATTGCCTACTTATGACCAAGAAAGAAAAGGGGAAATTAAAAGAAGGAGTGATTATTATTCCAGCCCCGAAGGGTCAGCAAGATTGGCTTTAGATTCGGATTCATAAACTTTAAATATAAGTTAAAATTAATAAACTTAGATTTCTGGTGTGTGTATGCTTATTTGGAATTAAACATGGTAAAAGAAATTGAGGTAAAATTAGAGAGAACAAAATTAAGGAGCAAGGAAGATATAATTGAAAGCTTAAATCCTATTGTAAAAGAATGGTTTTTTTCCAAGTTCAAGGAGTTTTCTCTTCCACAATTATATGGAGTAATGCCGATTTGGGAGAGGAGAAATATACTTATTAGTGCTCCAACAGGAGGTACTAAAACTTTAACAGCTTTTTTATCTATTTTAAATTATCTTGTGAATTTAGCTGAGAAAAATGAGTTAGAAGATAAAGTTTATTGTGTTTATTGTTCTCCTTTAAGAGCATTAAGCAATGATATTTTTAAGAATTTAGTTGAGCCTTTGCAGGAAATTAATGAGATAGCTAAGAAAAAAGGAATAAAATTGCAGGAAATTAGAGTAAGTTTAAGGACAGGAGACACAACAACAGGAGAAAGACAGAAACAGCTGAAAAAATTGCCTCATATTCTCATAACAACCCCTGAAACTCTTGCTATTGTTTTAAATGCACCTAAATTTTCTTTAGGATTAAAAGCTGTTGAGTTTGTAATAATAGATGAGATACATGCTTTAGCTAACAAAAGAGGAGTTCATCTATCATTAAGCTTGGAAAGATTGGAAAATGAAAGCATAATTAAGCCTGTTCGTATTGGATTATCAGCTACAATTGCTCCTTTAGAAGAAATTGCAAAATTTTTAATAGGAATTGAGAAAGATAGGGAATGTTTAATAGCTAATGTTGAGTTTGAGAAAAGAATAGATGTTTCTATTCTTGTGCCTGCTGATTTAGATACAAGTTCTGGATTAGAACTACACTCTTCTTTATATAAACTAATTGACAAACTAATACAAGAACATAAAACAACCTTAATATTTACTAATACTAGATCAGCTACTGAACGAGTTATTCATCATTTAAAAGAAATGTTTCCTAGCAGATATTTAGAGGAAATAGGAGCACATCATTCTTCTTTAAGCAAAGAACATAGATTTAATATTGAAGAAAGATTAAGACAAGGAAAATTAAAGGTTGTTGTTTCTTCTACTTCATTAGAATTAGGAATTGATATTGGTTATATTGATTTAGTTATCTTATTAGGAAGTCCTAAAAGTACAGCTAGGGCAATGCAAAGATTAGGAAGATCAGGACATAGATTACACGATATTGTAAGGGGGAGATTTATTGTCTTAGATAGAGACGATTTAGTTGAATGTGCTATAATGCAGAAAGAAATGATTGAAAGAAAAATTGACAGAGTACAAATTCCTAGAAACTGTTTAGATGTATTAAGTCAACAAATATATGGGATGGCAATTTCAAAAAGATGGCAGATAAAAGAGATATTTTTATTAATTCAAAAAAGTTATTGTTATTCTAATTTAAGTTATGAGAATTTTTTAGGGGTTATTAGTTATTTAGCAGGAGAATATGCTTTAGAAGATAAGCATGTTTATGGAAAAATTTGGTATGATTCTGAAACAGGAGAAATTGGCAAGAGAGGAAAGTTAGCTAGAGTTATTTATATGACAAATATTGGAACTATTCCTGATGAATCTTTTGTTTCTGTTGTTGTTGCTAGAGGAGAGGGAAAAGAGGGAAATAAGGTAGGGGTAATAGATGAAGGTTTTTTTGAAAGATTAAAGAAAGGGGATGTTTTTGTTTTAGGAGGGCAGAAATATGAGTTTTTGTATAATAGGGGAATGAAAGCTTATGTTAATGCTTCTGTTTATAGATCTCCTACTATTCCTTCATGGTTTTCAGAAATGCTGCCTTTAAGTTTTGATTTGGCTTTAGAGATCTCTAGGTTTAGGGGATTGGTTGAAGAGAAGTTAAAGGCTAGTAAATCTCCATCGGAAGTTAAGGAGTTCATTAAAGAATTTTGTTATGTTTCTCAGGAGACGTCTGAAAAAATTTATGATTATCTAAATCTGCAGTTTAAGTATATTGGAATTCCTAGCAATAGAAAGCTGATGATTGAGAATTATAAGGGAGAAAAAGATTACTGGATTTTTCATACTTTATTTGGAAGAAGAGTAAATGATGCTTTGTCTAGAGCAATTGCTTTTTGTATAGGAAGATTAGGAGGGAGAGATGTTGAAATTGGAATTAATGATAATGGTTTTTTTGTTGTTGGAGAGAAAATTGATAAAGAGAAGATAATAAAGGCAATTAAATTCCTGAATTCTAGGAATTTGGAAGAGGTTTTGAAAGAGGCAATTGACAAGACTGAATTATTAAAAAGAAGATTCAGGCATTGTGCTGTAAGAAGCTTGATGATATTAAGAAATTATAAGGGAAGAGAAAAATCAGCCGGAAAACAGCAGGTAAAATCTCATTTTTTATTGGCTGCTATACAAAAATTAACTAAGGAATTTCCTATTTTGAAAGAAGCAAAAAGGGAAATTATGGAGGAGGTTATGGACTTGGATAATAGTAAATCGGTTTTAGATTGGATTAATGAGTGTAAGCTTGGGGTTGAGTTCAAAGAAACTTCAATTCCCTCGCCATTTAGCTTGAATTTGATTATGCAGGGGCATTATGATTTAGTTAAGATGGAAGATAGGATTGAGTTTTTGAAGAGAATTTATGGGGAGATTAAGAAGAAAGTAGAATAAAATATACTTTCTAATATAGATTAATTTTTAAACCGGGGTTTTTTCTTTTTGGTATGACAACATACAAATGTTCTATTATTGCAAATCCTGAGGGAAATGCTTGGAATTTTGCACAAGAAGTTTATAAAAGATTAAGAGCAAGAAGTGACAAGTACGAGTTAAATAAAGTTTTAATTCAGAAATTTAGAGACGGGGAGATTAAACCAAAAATAGAAAAAAATGTGAGAAGAAGAAATTGTTTTTTTATTCATGATTCTTCTTTAAATCCGAATGACTGGTTTTTACAATTGGCTTTAATAAATGAAACCTTGAAAAATTCTTCTGCTCAGGAAATAACTGATGTTCTGCCTTATTTAAAGTTTGGGAGGCAGGACAGAAAAGATGAAAGCAGAGTACCAATTAGCAGCAAGGTAATTGCTAAATTAGTTGAAAGAGATGCGAATAGAGTATTGACTATGGATGTGCATAATCCGAGTATTGGGGGCTTTTATGATATTCCTTTTGATAATCTTTATAGTTTCCTTAATGTGGTTGATTATTTGAAAAAAAATTATTCCTATGTTTTGGAAAATGCTGTTATAATGAGTCCTGATGTTGGTGGAGCTAAAAGAGCAAGAAGTTTTGCAAAAAGAGCGAATATTAGAAAAATTGTTGTCGGTGATAAAAACAGAGAAGAAGATGGGGAAGTAGAAAGTATACAAATTATAGGAGATGTTAAAGGAAAAAATGTTTTAATGGTGGATGATATAATTGATTCTGGAAATACATTAATACAGGCTTGTGATGCTTGCAAGAAACAAGGAGCTGAAAAAGTTTATGCGTATGCTACTCATGGTTTATTTACAACAGGAACAGAAAAACTAACTGGATGTTTTGATTTGATTATTGTGGGAGATACTTTTCCTAATCCTAACCTAATGGACAATAAGATAAAAGTTGTATCTTTTGCTGATTTGTTTGCAGAGGCAATTTATAGAATAAATGAGGGTGAGAGTTTGTCTGCTTTATTTGATTAGGAAAAATTATAAAGTTGGAATTCTAAGGAAAAGAATGATAATTAAAGTTAACTTAAAACCAGGATATGAAATTGAAATCGAGTCAGGAGTAATAATAAATAAAGGATTGCCAGAAGGATTTATAATTACAGATTCTAATATTTATAAAAAATATAAAGATTTAATAAAAGGAGATTTTTTTGTTGTTAAGGCTGGAGAGAAAAATAAGTCAGTTAAAAGCTATTTGAAAATAATGGAAAAGCTTGCTGAAAGTGATGCTAATAAGATAATTGCTTTTGGAGGAGGGGTGATAGGAGATTTGGCTGGTTTTGTAGCTTCAACTTACAAAAGGGGGATTCCTTTGATACAGGTTCCTACTTCTTTATTAGCTATGATAGATGCTAGTATTGGAGGGAAAAATGGGGTAAATTTAAGTGAGAAGAAAAATTATGCTGGAACTATTTATCAGCCTGAAAAAGTTTTAATTGATACCTTATTTTTAAAAAGTTTGCCTAAAAAAGAGTTTAGAAATGGTTTGGCTGAGATGATTAAGTATGCTGTTGTTTTTAATAAGCCTGAATTAAACAGATTTGAGTTTAAAGTTAATAGCAAGGACGAGGATTTTGAAAAGCTAATAATAGAAAGTTGTGGGCTTAAAGTAGGAGTTGTAGAAAAAGATGTTGATGATAAAGATTATAGGCATGTTTTAAATTTTGGGCATACAGTTGGACATGCAATTGAGCTGTTAGCTGGATTAAGCCATGGAGAAGCAATTTCAATTGGAATGATTAAAGAGCTAGAGTTAGGAATACAGGAAGGTTTAATAGCTAAAGAAAAATTAGAAAAAGTTAGAAAATGTTTGGAAAAAAATAATCTTCCTGTTGAATTTCCTACCAATATTGATAAGGAAAAAGTAATTGGATTGATGAAAAAAGACAAGAAAGGGAGTTTAGTATTTGCTTTTGATGAAAAAAATTATAATGTCAAAATAGATGAAGAAAAAATTAGAAAATTTCTAGGAATATGAGAGATTATAAGTTTATAGATAAATCTGTATATTTAGAGAAAGAAAAAATACTCGTAATAAGCGACTTACATCTTGGATATGAACAGGGATTACAAGAACAAGGAGTATTTATTCCTAAAACTCAATATAAAAAAATAATTGAAGATTTAGAGAAAATTTTCCAGGAAGTTGGTGTTGATAAAAAGAAAACTAGGGACATTAAGGAGGGAGTTATTAGTAGGGGCAACATAACTAATAAAAAAACTCACAACAAAAGTGTCAAAAGTTTTAGTTTTAATAACAAACTTAAGAAAATTATAATTTTAGGAGACTTAAAACATGAGTTTTCTGGAAATTTGCAGCAGGAATGGAAAGAGGTTTTAGATTTGCTTGACTACTTAAAAGAAAAATGTGAGAAAATAATTATAATAAAAGGAAATCATGATAATTATTTGGCAAATGTGATTAAAAATAAAGAGAATGTTAAGTTAGTTGATTGTTATATTATTGATGATAGGGCTTTTATTCATGGCAACAAGATTTTTCCTGAAATTTTAGATAAGAAAATTAAACAAATTTTCCTAGGACATATGCACCCTGCTATTTCCATTGCAAAAAATGTGAAAAAAGAGATTTATAAGTGTTTTTTGACAGGAAGATGGAAAGATAAGGAGATAATTATTCTTCCTAGCTTTTTTCCTCTTGTAGAAGGAGCTGATGTTAATATAGAAGATACAAATTTAGCCATCAGGCTAAATTTGAAGGAGTTTGAAGTTTATGTTGTAGGAGATAAAGTTTATGATTTTGGGAAAGTTAAAGATGTTGGGAAATTAGTTTAAGTTAGGGGTTAAAAATTAAAATATCTTTTTCAGTATAATCTTATTTTTAAAGAATAGTTTATAATTTATAGTATAAAAAAGAGGAAGATGAGCTTGCAAGTCGGAATTTTTTTATTTTCCCATCATGGGAGGGATGATGATGCTTGGAAAGTAGCTGAAACAATTAATACTTCTTTTAACCATAATGCTCCTTTTACTTTTTTTTGACAGGACAGACTCTAGAAAGTGTAGCAAGAGTTAGAGGAGATGTTGTTTCAAGAATAAGATGGGATGCTGCTAATAAGTTGGTTGGATGGAATCCTTACAAAGTAGAGATAGGAATATCAACTGATAACCACATGCCTGTTTCTCAACCGGGATTGCCTTTAGATTGTTGGGGTGCTTATTATGAGGGTTTTGTAAGACCACAGATAAGACAAGCAAAAGAAAAGTTAGAAAGAATTTATTATAGAACTCCAAGAGGTTTTTTTCCACCTGAAGGAATGTTTAGTCCTGCTTTTGTTTATTTGTTAAGACAGGAGGGAATAGATTATAGTGTAATGACAGGAGAATTTTTAGGAGATGATAGCTGGGCAAAGGGACAGGTTTACCATCAGACTCCTAAATTTAATATAGGAGACACAAAAATAGTTGTAACTGCAAATGAATTGTGGCCTGAAAAAGTTTACGAAATGGGTGCTTGGAATTTTAAAGAGGCAATAAAATATTTTGCTTGTTGTTCAGGAATAGAAAGAGTTGTTTTAGGAGCTGATATTAACTTATTTGCAGGAAAAAGCAGGGGATTAAGCTTAGAACAGGGAAATAATTTGATGTTAGATTTGTTTTATAGATTAAAAGAAGATGGTTGTATAGATTTTAGAAATGTTGCTTCTGTTGCAGATAATTATTGGTGTCCAAGAGATATCTGCTGTTTGCATTCTGAACACAGGATAGCTGATCCTTCTCATTATATTAGCTCGTGGATGGATGAAATAGGAAGTTTAGAATTGCTTGACAGTGAAGTAAATGGAAGAGTAAATGATTTTATTAAACAACACACACATCTTTTGAGAATAGGGAAAGGTTGCCAGAAAATGCAGGATGCAAAACACACATTCTTTGATGTTTCCGGTATGGAATTCAGGCATAGAGATTGGAACAGCCCTTTAAGAGGACGATTCGACTGGGAATACAGTATAGCAAAAAGAATGTTAGATGAAGTAGAGGCTGGTTATTGCTACTAAATTCTCCACTTGCCATTTGCTTGTACTATCTTGCCATTTAAGATAATTTTGGCTTTTTTCATATCTTTTACAATATCAACATGAATTGCAGAATCATTTCCTCCCCCGTTTCTTTTGTAAGCCATTCCTAATGCTAGATGAACCGTACCCCCTATTTTTTCATCAAAAAGAAGATTATTTGAATATCTTGTGATTCTTGGATTGCAGCCAATTCCTAACTCCCCTACATAACTTGAATTTTTATCTGTTTCTAGTAATGCTTTTAACAAATCTTTTCCCTCTTCTGCATCAAAATCAATTACCTTGCCTTTATCGAAAGTTAATTTTACTCCTGCTAGTCTTTTTCCTGAAACAATTCTTGGATAATCAAATTTAATCCAGCCTTGTAAAGATTCTCTAACAGGAGCCATGAAAATTTCTCCTCCCGGCATGTTCTCTTCTCCTTTGTCTACTTCTAATTGTCTTCCTCGAATCTGAAATTTTAAATCAACATTTTCCCCTTTCAAATAAACTTCCTTGGCTTTTCTAAAATAGCTGGCGATTTTATCCATTCTTCTTCCCAGTTTCTTCCAGTCTTGAAGACAAGAGGAATATACAAAATTTTCCCATTCTGTCAAAGAAAGATCTGCTTCTTGGGCATGACTAATGCAAGGAAAAGCTATTGTGACTCTTCTTATATTCTTTCTTTCATTTACTATATAGTCTGAGATTGGATGCATTATTTTCTGTCTTGTTGAAATCTTCTTAGAATCTGCGGAAGTTAACTCTCTTGTGTTTGTTTCTGTGTTTATTCCTATATACCCTTGGGCTTGTTTTACAGTATCAAACCAGTGGGTCGGAAAGTATTCTAACTGGTGGTTTTTGGCATATTTAAAAAAAAACTGATTAATATCTGGTAAACCCACACTTACTATTGGATGGGCTCCTTGCAAG
>Ga0210057_1009060_pt1 | contig 11622 bp, 13 predicted proteins | sample CryGeyCG2114_010_2_FD_183968 | JGI IMG/M metagenome (GOLD analysis project Ga0210057, IMG submission 183968) | Groundwater microbial communities from aquifer - Crystal Geyser CG10_big_fil_rev_8/21/14_0.10 (SPAdes) (version 2) | ecosystem: Environmental > Aquatic > Deep subsurface > Groundwater ...
AGATAGAGGAGTGGAACTCATAGATGAGCAGCCTGGTGCATCATTTTTTGTAAAAGACTTAGACGGTAATCTTATTGAGTTTAGTAAGCCACGAAACAGGTTCTAACGTCGTCCACTAGGGGGAGCTGATGTTTGACTTAATTTAGTGTTTGTATTGATAATAAGCGTACGGTTCCTGAAGGAGAGGTGTGCCGTGAGCCCACAGAACGTTGACAGTCCCCATATCAAGCGAGCTGACACTCCTGGAGGAGGTTGGGTCGGCACCTACAAGGACGGCCGTTGGTGCGAGTGTTGTAAGGCCTGTTTCAATGGTGAGCATGAGGGCATCCTCGCTCACTGGGTCCCGACTCCCCATAGGAAGAAGGCCTATATCGACTGCTCCCTTCATTAGGGATTTCGCCACAGAGAGGAGGTGAAAATATGGGCAAGCGAGGGAACTCGACGAGGATGTCCAAGAGACACTCCTCATCGAGGACGCACCACAAGTCGGTCGTGGGCAACCGTGTTCACGGTCAGGGCCGACACCAGGTCGTCAATCGCACATCCAAGCGTTAGCCGCTGAGCTAACGACGGCCATCGAGGAGGGGGTCACCCTCAGCGGTGGCCCTCTTCATTTATAGATAACCAAACAGGTTTCAACATCATCCACGATGGGGAGCTCGTTAATGGGTTTCTTGATATATACAAAAGAAAGGTGGGCAGTTTATAGAGATGCCCAGCTCTTTTGAGGTGTGGTCGTCGGTTATGAACGGCTTAGGACTGAGCTAGCGCTCTTTAGCGACGCTTGCCCTTGCCTTTGCCTGATGGCCAGATCTTCGGGGCAGAGGGGTAGATCTTGAAGGAACGAGCCTTGCGACCAGACTGGCTCCTAGAAGCTCCCATATGGGGATTGCTCCCGCCAGTGAACTTGCCGCTGGCCTTCCCGTGTCCAAAGTTCTTGCCACCTCCACGGCTAGCACGTGCCAATTTATTCACCTCCTTTCGCAACTAGCTTGATAAGGTTTTACTAGGGTTATGCGATGCTGTCAATATTTGAGAACTCTCTTACCTGGGTGTTTGATATCAAAACTCCGAAATAGATTCTAACATCGTCTATTGGGGGGAGCTATTTATTACGCCAAAACCTTTTAGACCTTCTCGCAATCTCTTCTGGAGGAGGAACATTATATTTCTTCTTCTCGCTTTCTGGAGTTCTTTTATTTATTGGATAGAACTTAACAGAACCATCCTTGAGAACCTTAAATTGAGTTCCGTATTTTTGCTTTCTGCCCTTCATGACCAAGCCCCTATCTACTGTAGCAGCATATAGCCACCTAGCTTTTTCATAGCCCATATCTATGCTCTTATTAGCAAGAGACGTAGCGATTTTAATATCTCCAATATGGTGGAAAATCATAGCTGCCCTATGGTAATCCTCTCCGACCAAATCCTTCCTTTTTATAATTTCCTTCGTTCTTTTCAGTCTTTTTTTGTCCCTTGCATCTAACCAGTATAGAAAATCATCAAATCTTCCCGATGAGAACCTCTTAGGGGGATTGAGTCTATCTCTTTGGTCGGCATCGAATATCCTTTTAAGCTCTTTGTTCATACCCAGATTGTACCAAAATCGGTTCTAACATTGTCCACTACCCTTCCCTCAATATAGGTTTATAGCCAAGAAATAGGTTCTAACGTCGTCTACTAGGGGGAGCCCAACTGGTTGATGTCTTGTTTCAACGATTGTTTTATACGGAGAACGTAAGGCTATCTCTAGCTTTCTGCCGTTTAATACACAGTTCTGAAGTAAGTAGCTGAGCAACTGCTGTTTTTCTCGTGGTTCAGAACTTTCAAATATCTCTGAGGCCCGATTTGCTAAGGAGAATACAGTAGATGCAGTGATATGGAAGTCTTCATCTGCCTTTGTATGCTGATCCAATTTGAAGCCGATTTCATACTGTCTTTCTTTATACTCTTTCATCTTAGTGTCATATATATCCTTAGTAATCCTCCAGTATCTTCTTTGATAATTTTTCAAGTTCTTCTGTGGCGAGAGCCTCTGCTTCCCTAATAGCATTAATCGCTTTGTTTTCCTCTTTCTCAAGTTCATCAGTTATATCCTTGAGTTCAGGGATTTCGTCCATCAAGTTCACATAGTCAGCAAGGCTTATAAAGAAATCCCAATCCCTCTTTTGGTCCCCGAACGCCGCGTAGTATCTATCCAATGTTTTGATTACATCATCCATACCCTTATTTTATATGACAGTTTCCGACATATTCTTTACTTTAATCCACTATGTTTGGCATTATCAAATTAATGGAAGACTCGGTAGGCAAAAATACTCGGAACACTTTGTATATATTTATAGATGAGTCAGGCGACTTTAATTTTTCGCCAGCAGGCTCTACTTATTACATCCTAACTGCAATTAGCACGTTAGATCCGTTGAGTTCCAGAGAACAAATGGTTGATCTAAAATATAAACTGCTCGGCCAGGGAATTGATAGGGATTGCTTTCACGCCACGGAAGACGAACAAGTAGTTCGCAACGAAGTGTTCGCAAGGGTTAAGCTCCTTAACGACTTTGAGATCCATAGCGTAATTGCAGAGAAGAGAAAGGCAAACTTGTCCCTGTATGAACGCTACTCTCCCGATGGTAGCTCCAAGCAACTTAAGAAAGAGCAAGTTGAGGAACGGTTTTATAAGCAAATATGCGAAACCTTGATCCAATATCTCATAAGGGGATACTTGGAATTCAAACCTAGTTTAGGAATTAACAAAATCGTGGTAGTCCAAGACCAAGTGATGACAAAAAGAAAAAGAGAGTTTGTTACTAAATCAGTGAAGACATACGTAAAAGATCGCTTCAACCTGGTACCTTATATGTATTTTCATCAGTCAAAGTCAGACATCAATTGCCAGATAGCTGACTACTGTTGTTGGGCTATGAAAAAGAAGTGGAAAGACAACGAACTTAGGCCCTATGAGGAGATAAAAGATAAGGTTGAGAGTGAGTTCAATATATTCTCCAGGGGACAAACCACCTACTACTAAAAATGACCACCCCGACTATCCTTGCGGAAGAGCCCAGGGGCTCTTATCATCGGGGTGGAACCTTTACTTAATTATAACAGAGAAAGTCGTTGACGCTGCAACGGGAGCTTTTCTATCCTAACACCCATCTGATCCATAGCTCCAAAGCTGCCCAGTAGGGGAAGCTGTCCTGCATCATTCGTATAGATAATCTTGATACCCTTCCATAGGACTACCACCACCCCTCACACCACCACCTCCTTCCATAATGTTGGAGATAAACACATATCCAAGCATAACTATCAAATAAATAAGCCAGGCAACACCAAGTATCCGTACTAGGACAGTTCCTAATTTCCCCAAGTCGGTATTATCCTCCAGTTCCTTGTCTCCCCTCTTGACCACCCGTTTATTCTCCATTCTTTAATTATATCCCAAAAGAGAATCTGATTTTCCCCAAATCCCTCTCAATATCCACCCAATCAAGAGTTCTAAACGTGTCCAATAGGGGGAGCAAACTGCTTGGTGTATATAAAAAGACAAAACCCCGCGTGTGAGACGGGGAATTGTCTCTTCGCGGGGTCAGAATCCCCTGCTTCTTCCTGGAACTGTTGCGTGGGCAACTCCGTCGCGGACCAACCAGCCCATGTGTCTCTCTTGCCGATAACGACTCCGCTTCATGGGTGCTCCACGGCGGTCTCTGCGATAGAGAGCAGGGTCTCCACCCATCGTCTGGGCTGCCTCCCAGGCAGCTTCGACTTCTGGCGTATGAACCTGGCTGTGAATGATTCCCAAATCCTCAACAGCCAATTCGTTCCTGCCCCTAAAAGTCCAATCGCATGAAGAACAACTCGCTCTCCATGCCTGGTGGGCGCGAATGGTTCCCGCTGGGACGACGGTGATAATCGCCTTTTCTGCTGTTCTCACAGGTCCTCCTCTTAGAATAGAACTACCAAGAACCTACCATATCGGTTCTAACGTCGTCCACTACCCTTCCCTCAATCTAGGCTTATAGCCAAGGAATAGGTTCTAACGTCGTCCACTAGGGGGAGCCATACAAGCGGGTTATATATATCCATAAAGTAGAACGACCCCGCAGAACGAGGTCGTTCAAATCGGGGTCGAGATGCTTCATGCGTTTGCGGCGTGTTCGTCCTTCCACACATCCAGGTACCAGGTACCCCAGGCGGTGAAGTATAGGGCGAGCCCGATACCTCCGAACTCACGCAGAACGATGATGCCGCCCCAGGCCAGAATGCCCGCTACAACATCGTCCAGCATGATGGCCCAACCATCCTTGGTTCTTCGTTCAGCCTCGGTGACGGGAATCACCTTGAACCAGTCGAAGAGGCGGAAGAACAGGAATCCGAGCCAGAGGTATCCCCAGCTGTGAGGAACGAACAGGACGGTCACGAAGTAACCGACCCACTCGTCCCACACAATATTGCCGGGGTCCTTTCTCCCCATGGCTTTGGCGGTGTGGATGGTGAGCAGAGCGCCCATGAAGAACATCGCAGCCGTGATGGCCACGAGGGCCCAGATGGGTAACCCACTCACGAGCCAGAAGAGGAAGACGGCAGGGAGCGTCCCCCAGGTCCCAGGGACCCAAGGCAAGCAACCAGAACCGCAACCCATTGAGAGGAAGTGTCGCCAGTCGCTGGTAGCCAGCGTCCACGGCTTCACTTCTGTATATGAAGAACTCATGCCAACCCTTTCTTGTTGGTGAGTAAAAACTGCCACCATTAGCCTAAAATGTCAAAACAAGTTCTAACGTCGTCCACTGGGGGGGGTCACGTTTCAAGCATCAAAGCCACGAAATAGGTTCTAACGTCGTCTATTAGGGGGAGCACCCACTTTACTTTTCTTTACATAAACATATCCCGCCACTCATCCATAGATGAGATAAATTCTTCGGGATTTTTCTCTATCTCTTTTATGAGTTGTTCTTTGGTAATCCAGCGAACTTCTTCTACCTCCTCTTCATCTATTTTCATATCCTCAATGTCTTTATCTGTATGAGCTATATACCATTGATAGAAGAACTGCTTGCCTTTCGCATTTCTTCCATATGGCCCTTTTTCAAAATCTAAACCAGTGAGACCAATCTCCTCTTCAGTCTCTTTTACAATGTTCTCGTAATAATCCTCCCCTTCATCTACGGTTCCCGCTACGGCCGTTCCCCACTTACCTGGGTCGTTCTTTTTGTTATATGACCTTCTGGCAATAAGAACCTCCCCTTTGGGATTGGTTAGCCAAAGGGCTGAAACCCTATATATATCATCGTCATTCAGGGTTCCCCTATCCTTATATCTAATTATTTCATCTTTTTCGTTGACTATCGCTATTTTGACCATATTAAGATAATACCAAATTCAGTTGATACTTATCTAAGCTTCTCTGTATTTCTACCCAATTCAGAGTTCTAAACGTGTCCAGTAGGGGGAGCCAGTTTTTTAATCCTCCTTATCTGTTCTTTATATAATCAATAAATTCTTCTGATGGTTTTCTAACCATCTCTGATGGTTTTTCACCAACTCTCTCAACTACTAAATTACCAAGGGTATATCCAAAATATTTAGGATATTTTTCGTTACCAAAAAATAATCCATAATAATCATATTCTAATTTGTGCCCGTCTTCTATGAGCATTTCAAGTCCCTCTTCTAAAATTCTCCTATCAACGTTATCCAAATATGTAATTGGTTTTTTCGCCGATATCTCTTTTTCAAACTGGTCAGCGAGCCCTTCAGATATAACAGTATCCAATAGGGTCTTTGGGAAGCCAAACTCTCTCTGTCTCATCGCATGATGTAACTCATGGCATATCGTAAGAAAAATGATTTCTTCATCTAACTCCCTACTAGCATCCACGGGGATTCTTACTAAATTAGTTGTCTCGGTACTCCCCCCTATACCAGTTTCTTCCATAACAAATTTAGGATTATGGTAAAAAACTATATCTATGTTATTAGCGTCTATTAACTTCTTACAAATTTTTAACGCTCTATTAAAAGAAGCCTTAATGGCTTTCTCTTGAATCTTCTTTATAGAATTCCCACTATTTAATATATGAAGTTTCAACACAATTTTTAAAAAGGTTTAGTGGAGGTGGCGACGAGCCCTAAGGCATACATCGCCACCCCCACCTTCAGCTGCCCTGGCTCTTGCCGCACTTGCCGTCCGAGCTGGAACCGGTGCACCCACCAGAGGACTTACTGTTGCCACTCTTCGCAGCAACCAGAGGAGTCCTCTTGGGGTTCAGGGCCTTGAGGGATTTCCTCATTCCAGGAACCTCCTAGTCGGTTATCTAGCCTAGGCCAGATAATGGGGTACAGGGACATCGTCCACCACCAAAGCACGCTTGTGAGAGATGTGGTCTCGTCCATAACCAAAGTTAATTGGTACGAGCTCACTAGACAAAGCTCTCACGACATGCAATGGGGCTTCTTCCTCAGTCAGAGACACGAAAACCGACTTGAACTGGCCAAATAGGTCATCGCAGCCTACGTCTGGGATACCCTCAACATACACTCCAGAAAACAAATATTCAAGCTCATATTTGTAGTCTGGATAGTGATAAAGGGCGCCATGGTCCTCGGGGCTATCGACATCTTGGATTGCGACCCTATTGCGTCGCCTCCCACGATTCACAGCCATAGTGACTTCCATCTCATGGAAAGCTTTTGATATCGCCTCATCGAAACTTCTATCAGAAGCCGAAGAACCATGAGCAACATAGGGCCTCTCTCCCCCAATCGATATAGCGAACACACAAACAACGGCTAATCCAAAGTGTGAGAAGTCGACAATTCGAATCTCCCATCCTTGATTGGACCAATGCCGCGCCCTCTCCCTCCAATGATTCGGAAGAAGGCTCAAGTGAACCATATTCGGCACTGACTTGCTAAGCCAATTCCGAATAATTGCGTCCCTCTCAACCAACTCAAGAAGAGAGCGCCTCTTTGCTTCTTCAAAAGATGTATGAGCGGCAACACCACTGGAATGTGCGCTATAACAGTTCCTCCTTCCGAAAGCCCTCTCTGCAAAAAAGGGATAAAAGACCATATCCACAGGAACAGCTATCTCTTGCCCGTTGAATGTCCTTCCCAAGACCCACTCCCAATTTTCACCAGGAGAAAATCTAAGAAAGCCCAATCTTTCTATCTGCTCTTCCGTGAACGGGACATACTCATTTGGGTTAACCCACTTGTGTGGGATTTGCTCCGCCTTTCCATAGAGATCAACCCGAACTTGTCCACAGACATGTCTCTCGTAAGCCTCAGCTATGGACTTAACCATTGCTAAGTCAGAAGAAACATCGGTGCCAAGAGAAAGTCTCGATGCATATGTCTTCTTTGCATCTTGATGAACTCCAGGCTTGTAGTGAGAAAGAGCCATGTGAAAAGGTGGGCGACTTTCCTTTTCCTTTCTAATCAGAGTAACCCAATTTATAGGCTTCCCCCGACCGACCAGGCGTTCATCCAAGTAAGCCCTGGTCTCAGATGCCTTCTCTCCCCGTGCAACACCTGCAAGATTCCCCACAGCTATCGCAATGGCTGGAGCCTCTCCTCGAGCATCAAGGTCAAAGAGGACAGACACTTCTTCATCCAGAAATCCCCCATACTCCAAAGTATGGACTTCAGCATCAACTGCCGAGACAAGGATATTCTGAGCAACATGCCCAACCTCTATGAGGGAGTATCTGTACCCCCTATTCGAATACTTTTTCCCTTGTCTCTGAATATCGGCAGCAATAACAAAAATGCCAGCAGCATCTTCCGTCAGGAAATCACTGTCAAAAGCGTAAGCCGCTGTTTGCTCATCATATTCCCTGGGGGATCCAACAAGCTCATTTTTTGCACTGTCGTACTGGTAAAAACCAGCTGGCAGCTCCTCAGAACCTATGTTCACAACCAAATAGAGGCTAAGTGGATACAAAGCCCCACCTGATGGAACGGGATACAGGTCCTGCCCGTACGCATTTCTAAGGAGATAGCCATAAGCATCCAAAGACACGGGCGTCCCATCAAAGGTCCTGCACGAGAAACGCTTGCGAAGCATCTCCGTGAAATCGGTATCAGTGATGGGAAGCGTGATTCTTGAGATACCCTCCACAGTCTTTCTGGGAGAAAGTCTGTGAGCTTCTATCTCAGGAGGACTAAGCGAGTGGTAATAAGGCATGGGGTTACTAGAAACCCCATGGAACCATTCAGCGATACGTCGACTTTCGATCAAGACTCCTAGTGATTCGAGGTCATCGACTACATCCTCTATGAAGCTTCTCTCGTATTCTGGATACTTCTTAGCAAGAGCATTCAAGACACTCTCAGTAGAAGTAAGTCCATCCGAAAAAGCAACTATCTCTGAGATCAAAGTGGTGTGCTCTTTGAGAGATATAACTTCCCTGCTAGTTGTGAACTCAATAGAAATATCTCCATCGAACCTATATCCAGCAACCAAAACGAGCTTCTTATCCATGGCGTACTCCTTCTTGTCCTATATATAAAGAAACTACTCTCTTAGTACAATTAATAAACAAAATTGTCAAAATAGGTTCTAACGTCGTCCAGTAGGGGGAGCAACACCCCTGGATACTCCACCTTAATTCTCGTAGTCTGATATTATCAAGATAATGAATCGCACAGTTAGCACTAAGGGATTACTATACGCTTTCGGTTTTGTAATCGTTGCCCTAACGATAGCAACTTTCTGGTACGACTTTTACTACTGGAACTTCGGAGCCTCATACTCAGATGAACCATTGTATGAAGAGGATTATGACGAGCTTTCGTATGAGGGGTGTAATGTTGCGGGAATCGCGATTCAGGGTACATTACAAACATACGGGTACTTTGACCCAGAGGCTGAATTCGGAGACGACATAGCTACCTCGGAAGAGATAGCTTACTCAATAGAACTCGCTGAGGAAGAGAACGGTGTAAGGGCAATCCTCCTAGAAATTGATTCCTATGGTGGTAGCCCTGTGGCTGCCCAAGAGATAGAAGCTGCTTTGGGCCGTATAACCAAGCCCGTAGTTGTCCAGATTAGAGAAGCAGGGCTTTCTGCAGCATATTGGGTAGCGACTGCGGGAGATATAATATTTGCATCAGAACTTTCTGACGTCGGGAGTATAGGAGTAACTCAGTCTTATATAGATGAAAGTAAGCTAAACGAGAAAGAAGGTTATACGTACAATCAACTAAGCACTGGTAAATTTAAAGATATCTTAAGCCCAGAGAAACCTCTTACTTCGGAAGAAAGACAGCTTCTCGAAAGAGACCTCCAAATCACCCACGATGTATTTGTAAAAGCTGTCTCAGAAAATAGAGATTTAGATATCAACAAAGTGAAGGAACTCGCAGATGGCTCATCGATGCTTGGGAAAATGGCTCTTGAGAATGGACTCATAGATCGCATCGGAGGATTTTATGAGGTGGAAGAATATCTCAAGGACTTAATTGGTGAAGAACCCTCTGTCTGTTGGTAGTTTCTTCAAATCCCCTCTTATTCCTATCCAATCCAGAGTTTTAAACGTGTCCAGTAGGGGGAGTTGGCTAGCCCTTATAAAAAATTTGAATGGTAGTATTAAGTTATGATATTTAACCCTAACGAATGGACAAAGAAGATTGGTGATCCACTCTGGTATAAAGATATACCCCCGCTAATAGATGAATACCGTAAGTTAAAAAAGACGGACCCAGAGGCATATGAGCATGAGAAGGAGTTGATATACAGTTTCTTCGAGAAACAGTTGGCCTCAGACAACATCGCTCTTGGCGAGAAGGGACCTGACTGGGACAAAGAGCGCAGAGGGATCGATACGATTGTAATCCATCACACAAGCAGCAATCCTGGTCTCTCACCCGATAGATTGTCAGCGATGACCCTTTTACGTCTGTATGCCAATTTCTACGCAAAACCCTATGATAATGACCGTGAAAAAGTGGTGGGGCAAGCCATCTGGTCTGGGCACATACGTGGCGGCAAACAGGTCTTTTGGCCCTATCACTGGATTGTTCGCACAAACGGCGATTCGGAACGACTCTTAAGGGACGATGAGATTGGATGGCACGCAGGGAATTGGGATATAAATAGAAGGAGTGTCGCTATTGTCTTAGATAATGATTACGAAAATAGAAATCCCTCTAATAAAGAGCTGGAAAGGATAGCTACCATTATTCAACAGAATTATAGAGATTTGAAACCTACTTCGATAACTGGACACTGTGAAGTCGAGAGAAAAATACCAGGCCCTCACGCTACGTGCCCTTCAAAGCTATTCCTAACAAAAAATGGAGCTAGAGGGTGGAAGGAGGATTTAATAGCACTAATTTAGTTGAAACAGGTTCTAACGTCGTCCTATACCCTTCCCTCAATTGAGGTTTAAAGCCACGAAATAGGCTCTAACATCGTCCACTAGGGGGAGCTAACAAGGGGATTGTTGTATGCCTCGTTGTCTTCGAGCTAATCGAACAAGAGCGAACTTGGCTCAAAGAAGCCCAAACCAGCAGGTGGTTTATAAAATATCTCTGTTGGCTTGGTTGGCTCAAGCGAGTCTATAAAATCCGATATCTCTTCATTTGTGGGTCTAATATGCCCAGCCCCCTCTATTACTAAGAGCGTGTCATCTATTTCCGTATATATATTCAGAAATGGGGACTCTTCGCCAACTTCACCCCTGCTAGAATACTTATCGATATACAGAGGTACTCCACCTGGAGTTATTAGTAAAAGCTCGCAAGGGAAAGCCAGTTTTCTATTGTAAGTACCGTCCCTTTCGGGATTAGACCTACAGTGGTGGGGTGGGCTGTAATATGATGTGTTGGGGGAAGACTCATATAGTGTAGCCGCGAAACTATATTCACCGTAGTAAAATTTTATATATTTTTCTCCGATTTCATTCGATTTAAGTGATGCACTAGTTAACTTATTATCTCCGAAGCTTTCACTAGGCATGAAGGTATTAAATTCTATTTGCTCTGCCTCTACTTGGTTTGCGTTTAAGTGTTTATAGTAGGGCACAATTCTTACTATTTGCACGATGGCGAGTATAGCCAGAGCAGATAATAGTAGGATAATCCCCAATTTCTTATTCCCTTTTACTAGGTTGAATATGCCGACAAATATGAGCCCGATAACTATGGCTTGTAATCCAAATGCTGCAGAAAATACGTACACATATAGTGATAAGCACTCTATACCATCACAACCAACCCCAAAGGCTAATGCAGATTTTGGTATTAGAAACATTAGAAAGAGTACCAAAATGGGGACAAGGTGCCTGATATTCATAGTCTAATTATATCTTCAAATACTCCCTAAGGACAAGTTGATTCGGGGCTTAGGGTTTAATAGGGGCTAGAAGCTTGTCTCGTAGAGCGTACCCCATACTAGGTTTTATCCCGCCAGACAGGTTCTAACATCGTCCACCACCCTTCTCTCAATCTAGGTTTATAGCCACGAAATAGGTTCGAACATCATCCAGTAGGGGGAGCTTTTTGGAATTAATTGTTGTGTCTTAGACGCCCTAGTTGTAAAAAATGTGTTCTACGGTCTCCTGTGACGGGATGCGAGATAGCAGAATAGCCATCCATCTCCCAAGTTGTAGTAGC
>Ga0210057_1009061_pt1 | contig 11621 bp, 14 predicted proteins | sample CryGeyCG2114_010_2_FD_183968 | JGI IMG/M metagenome (GOLD analysis project Ga0210057, IMG submission 183968) | Groundwater microbial communities from aquifer - Crystal Geyser CG10_big_fil_rev_8/21/14_0.10 (SPAdes) (version 2) | ecosystem: Environmental > Aquatic > Deep subsurface > Groundwater ...
GACCAAATCATCAATATTTACTATATTGATACATATACTATACATTGTATTATAAGTTGTATATTACATTTATTATGATCACACTTAAGAAAGCTAAAGAAGCGATCGAGGCTTCTGAAGCAAAAGCTCAAGAGCTTGGGGTTTCTGTGACAACGGTTGTTGCAGATGAGCATGGAGTAGTTATTGCGCTCAGTCGGATGGATGGTGCTTTTACTGTCAGTCCAGACTTTGCACGAGCAAAAGCATTCACATCAGCGACTCTTGGATTTCCCACAGATAAACTTGCCGGCTTTACTGGCGAAGGAAAACCATACTTTGGTCTAACTGATCTTGCATCTGGTGAATTCACCACTATTGCTGGGGGGGTACCCGTCATGAAAGATGGCAAGCTTATTGGAGGCGTTGGGGTTGGAGGATCTGCAGATGTAGGTCAAGACGCCATGTGTGCAGAAGCAGCAGCAAAAGCACTAAATTAGCTCAGCTCATCTGATATGGATAGGCTCAGATTTATACTTTTTAGAATTTCGTCTTTTTCTTTTTTAGTAAGGTATCCATGATCCGCTGATTCAAGAAATTGATTAGCTTCTTTTATAGAAGAGATTCCTCCGTTTTTGACAAACACTTTTAAAATAAGTAATAAGACTAATCTTTTGTTTGGAATTCTTTGACCTTTTTGCCATCGAGAAAAGATGCTATTTTCATATATCAAACCTTCCTCTGCGAGTATATGTCCAAATTTACTCAGTGATTCAATTTCAGACCGAAGTCGAAACTTCTTAAAAAGAGGTGCAAATTTTGATTTGATAAGCTTAACCATCTGAATCAGATCAATTTTTCATTGTATATTAATATAAACATTTTAAATTAATCAAATAATAATGTCAATTATTTGATTAATTTATTAGCATAGTAATAATTCCTCAGCTGTATTATAATTGTCCTTATCATGTCAGCTAGCCTTGGAGGATTATTGAAAGACTATCGACTACAAAAAAATGTTTCCCAAATGGAGATCGCATTTGCATTGGGATGGAAGGATACCGCAAGAATAAGTAGGATAGAACAGGGACGCATTGAAAAACCTGACAGAAAACTCATTGTTAAGATATGCAAAATCTTAGAACTTAAACCACAAGAATCAAATAGCCTACTTCTCGTTGGAGGCTTCCTCCCAACAGATGTGGAAATTAATCAAGTCAGAAAAAAAACCAATGCTCTTCTTATTGGTTGGAAATATCCCGTTGGAGTAAGAGATTTTAGCTGGCGAATAATACATTCAAATAATTTGATGATAAAATTTCATAACATCAACGTCAAACAACATGAGTTCATTGTGAAAAACTGTCCTTCAGTAATTGAGACAACCTTCGATGCCGAATATAATTTAAACAAGAAACTATCCAAAGATAATATTAACAATAAAGAACGGATGCGATTTTTAACCACAATGCTAAAAGATTTTAAATACCATCAAAGAAATCGCACAAGAGATAGATGGTTTATAGATTTTGTTAAAAAAATGATGAATAACCCTCTATTTAGAGAGACTTGGATGAAAACAGATGGCGTTGTAAACCCCGATCTCGACCTTATTACCAATTTTGCGCTTAAAATAACACCATCTCCAACAAAACAAAATGACTTTTTGTCAACATTTGTAATCATCACTCCATATCGTGAGGATCCACGTTTTGAAATTGAATTTCATATTCCCGCAGATGCTAAGACATTCAAATATTTTGATTCAATAAAATAATCTCCTATAACTGAGTCAACATTCCTGACAATTCTGTCATTCCTTTATGAAGTATTTAAAGATATAAATTCTCTATGCGCAAACTTAGAGATGGCAGGCTCACACTAAATGAACTCAAAAAAATACTTCTCGATCGAGTTGAAGATCAAGATTGGGAAGATAATTTCTATCCAACAAATCTTGCCAAATCTATAGCAATAAGTTCAAATGACCTTCTTAAAGAATTTCAATGGATGGATAGCGTCGAGTCATGGGAACCAATCATCAACCCCACATCAAAACGCCGTATTAAGCAAAAAATAGGTCGGATTTTTTTCCAATTGATGTTATTTTCTGAGGTTACGGAGATTGAAATCACCCATTGTTTAGTAGAAAAGAAGGGTCTTAAGCTGTGATGAGGTTGTTTTCCAAATGTATCTCGTGATCACAAAGTCACCCTTCACTGGAGCTTCTCATGTGCTTTACGATCATATCACGAAGAAGTTTTGATTTTGTGATACCGCGCTCTCTACTTACATCATCAATATATTGAAGTAACTTTGGACTCAAGAAAAAATTAAAGCGCTTATCTCTTTTTTCACGAGCCGATTCCAATGCGCTTTTGATAACATTTTTATAATTCTCCTCATCATAACTTTTTATTATCAATTTATCATCTTCAATTCCTGATAAAAAAAATGGGGTATCATTTTTATAATACAGCACTATTGTTGGTTTAGAGTAATCTATAGATCTTTGAATCAAAAAGCCCACACCAAAACTTGGGGTGCTCGCTTCAAAAACACAGATATCTGCAGCTTGAATACTTTTTACCATATCGTTAAAAAACTTGATATGTTCGGACCTGCCCTTGTGCATTTCTTGATAATAAATATCTATGGAGCTACTTGCAATGAAGTTATTAATGTGCTCATATCCCAAATTCTGGACTTCATCATAAATTAATTTATAGTTTTTGCGAACTTTTCCTTCTCCTCTGGGTGTGCTAATTAGAAATATTTTCATATACGTTGATATTATAATTTACATTGATTTAATTCGCAAGGCTCACCCTCGTTCAATAATTATTATGGGGTAATCTAGCTGTTTGTTCCATAAAATCAGGCAAATCTGGTCCACCTTTCGTTGTATGACATCTGCTTGTGCTATGGTTTGTAACAATAAACCATCTTTTTGCCATACTTGGAACCTGAATTGCAGTTTTACATCTGTATGAATTTCGGTCGTCGACAAATACTAATCTTCCATTTTCATCAATATCAATATAGTCTTTTACAATCATCGCCCCACCTTCAGTAATGTGCTGAGGCATTATGCTTTCGAGTAATTCGGCTTGACTTTTTCGATCAAGTTCATAGCCAGACATTATTGCTGTAACTAGATCAGATTCATGTGGTCGAGTAGGTTGGTTCATCATATTTCTCTCCTCAAACTCTATGTGATTCTTTCCGTGATATTTTTTGATTCGATCACAAGATCTTGCAACTTTATCAGATGTCGCGTCTACAGGATAACAACATGACAAAAACCAATTAAAATCCTTATATGGGTCAGTGTGGTCAACAAGAACGATTTTCTGCGCTTGTACTGGATCTTTACATGCTGCCTTCAAATATCCAACATCTTGACCTGGAATCGTATCATCTTGAAAACTCATAAGTTCAGGATCAGTATCCCCCGATAATGTTGCCAATACAGGAAAGCCCATACTTGATCCAAGGTCTGTCCACGTGCCAATATTGCGACCAATAGCTCGCTTAATAATAAAATTAAGGTCGTTTGCCCTGCGAGGGTTCGAGGTCATGAGTTCTTTTTCTTTTAATAGATTTCCAAGCTGTTCAAGTAGTCCAGGATCTTCTTCGATCAATCTATAAACTTTGCCCCAATTTTCTGGCTTATCAAGTTCAAATTCTGCCGCATAATTTTCATGATTACGTTCATGAAGCATGAGATGATTGACTGCATAAACAAAAATTAAGGCTCCATGAATAGGTCTCATTGGATATTCAGTTTGACGCCTTTGATTTCCCGCTTCTACCAATGTGTCAATAAGTACGGGGCTATTTCCGTCATACTGAAGTAGGCCAGTAAAGGCTGTAGACATGAGTGAATCAGGGCTATTGCCAGATGGATCTGTCCCTATGTTTGAATCGGCAAGCTTACATATAGTATTGACGTATTTAACTCTTTGCTCCCTCTGTTCAATTATTTCTCCACTCGTTGGTTTTACTGCATCTTTATCCATAGAGGTGTAATTATACTATAAGATATTTTTTAGTAAACCTTTTTACATATTTGTTACTCATATCTTTCAAAATACACCTTTAAGATCTCTTTTGCAATAGGCGCCGCTACTTCCGATCCTTGGCCGCCTTCTTCGACCAAGACGGTGAGCACAATCTCTGGCCTTTCAAATGGAGCAAATACCGTAAACCAGGCATGGGGCATTCCCGACTTTGCATGGGACTCTGCAGTACCTGTTTTACACCCAACTTCAACCTGACGCCTAATCGTTGCGCTTGAACTCGATTCACTTGTATCAACAGTGGTTACTGAAGTTACTTCATTATTAGATTCACCTTGCTGATTAACAGAAAAATCAAAAAAAGGATATCCTGTCCCCCCCGTTGCACATGCACGCTTCATCCCCTCTCGAATAGTTTCATACGTTTTTTCAGCCATTGGAATTTTCACGCACGATTTCTTTTCATTTGGTTGTTTCTTCATCAGCTGAGGAGTACAAAGATATCCATCATTGGCAAAAGCCGCAGTACCTCGAGCAATTTGGATGGGAGTTGTCGCCACATATCCTTGGCCTATAGATAAATTGTAAGTATCTCCCAAAAACCATCGTTCTCCAAAGGTATCATTTTTCCAAAAAGTAGATGGAATAATGCCAATTGATTCTGAAAGTCCAATCCCAGTAATATTTTGCATACCAAATAACTCTGCCCATTTTTTTATTTTTTCAGGGCCAAGCTTTCCCCCGAGAAGATAGAAATATATATCATTTGATCGTTGAAGGGCTTTCAACATATCGACTTCTCCTTCGGTCCGGCCATACTCAAGAAAATACCAGTTATGAAATTTCAATGTCCCTGCAGAAATAACTCCCTCATCCATTATAGTCTCCTCTGGAGTGATCACTCCCTCCTCGAGACCTGCTGCAGCAACAAACAGTTTGAACGTTGATCCAGGGGGATATGTTCCTTCGGTGGCGCGGTTAAAAAGTGGTTTATTTATGTCCGTGATGAATAATTCAGAAGCTGAAGTATCTCCATCTTCAAAAGATTGTGGATCAAATCCCGGTGTGGAGGCGAGAATCAACACTTCTCCGGTATCTGGCTTTAACCCAACCACTGCTCCTTTTTGGTCACCAAGAAGCTCCATTGCTATTTTTTGGAGTTCAATATCAAGTGCGAGATTGATTGTTTCACCCTCAATTGGCTCAAGTACGCTGAGCGTTTTGGTATATTTACCATGTGTATCGACTTCAATAAGTTTTTTCCCATGTTTTCCGCGAAGTTCGCATTCAAAAAGTTGTTCGACTCCTTTTTTCCCAACCTTGTCTCCATACTTGAGCTTATTCAAACATGAGTCATTTTCAAGATCATCTTTGTCTGCAGACTGTCTATATCCGACAATATGACTTATTTCTTCCGGATACTTATATATTCTTCGTGATTCAAGTCGCCCCGCACCATCGGTAATATCTGGCTTTGTACTTGTTGCAAGAGATATTCCCTTTCGATCATTAATCACCCCTCGTGGCGCCTCAATGATTATTTCTTTTACTCTATTGTCATCAGACAGAAGTGTATAGTAACTCCCTTTTACAATAGTAAGTTGGAAAAGTTGGACAAGAGCAATCAGTAAAAATATCGCCACACTCAGTCCATATAGTATGAACAGTGCTTGAGTAAAAGATTGTTGCTTTGTCTCAAATGACATAGAGCCAGTATCACCTTTATGGATATATGAAAGTTTATTCATTACTTCTTATTCTATCAATCTTTTTTCTTCTTCTGAAGCAACAACCTGAAAGCCGACATGGGATTGGCCAGCGAAGAAAAGCCCTTCTCCAATACCTGCGGAAAGCAAGAAGTGCTTCTCTCCTCCCGTAAGGTAAAAGGTCTTTGTGATGCGATCAACTGCGGCAGTTGATTGTTTGAGAATAATTTGAAGACTTGAGTTGGTGATGATGGCCTTGCCCTCCTCGGTTGCCAAAAAATCCTCAACGTCTTGTGTGATTGTGGTCATGCCAAGTTTGTATTTTCGGGCACGCTTTGCAAACCCATGAAGATATGCTCCCGATTCTTTGTTTTTGATCAAATACCATGCTTCATCAACGATTAGTACGCGCTTGCGTAAATCTCCTCGCCGTACACGGTGCCAAATATAATCAAGAATGATATACATGGCAACCGGTCTCAAATTCTCTTCAAGATCTCGAATGCCAAATACGGTAAACGTATTTTTAATGTCAAAATTTGATTTACTATTGAAAATACCTGCAGCCGATCCCTTCACAAATTTCTCAAGCCGGTCTGCAAGCTCTCGCGCTTCAACCGCCTCCATACCAATTAAGATTTTATAAAGATCCTCAAGAAGTGGCGGATCTTTTACAAATGTCTCGGCATCTTGCGTGATGCCTTTTTCGCGGTACGTCAATACAAGAGCGCGATCAAGCAGTGCATCTTGAGATGGAGTTATTTCACCCATAATCACTTTCATAAGCGAGTGGAGATCAAGAATCTTATTTGAAAGTTCATCCGGCTCCGGGCTCTCAGCATTGAGGTCGAATGGATTGAGCTTGTATTCAGAGCTTGCAGAGAAATCCACAAACTCTCCCCCTAAATTTTTGCACAACGTCCGATATTCATTCTCCGGATCAAGAATAATAACATCGGTTCCCATGATAAGAAGTCTGAGCGCCTCAAGCTTCACCATAAAACTTTTTCCTCCTCCTGATTTTCCCAAAATGACACAGTTTGCATTCTCAAGGGTGAAACGATCAAAAATGATCAAACTACCATCGTGCTGATTGATGCCGTACATAATTCCTTCATTTCGAGTAAGTGATGCCGTCGAAAAAGGAAACGTCATAGCCAGTGATGAGGTGTCCATATTTCGCCATACCTGAAGTTCGTCTCGAAACATCGGCAAGGTAGATTTGAACCCTTCCTCCTGCTGGAGCGTTGCCTGCTTTGAAACAATGAGGAGCGATGATAGTGTTGAATCAATCTCTTTTGAGACACTATTGAGCTCTGCCTCAGAATCTGCGGGAATGGTGACATATAGGGCAAATTGGAAAAATCGCTCCGCTCCTTTTGCAAGCTCAGCCTGAAGAGACAGCGCATCGTCAAGCGCAACTTGTACTGTTGGGTCTATTACTTTTCCTGCCTTCATATCACCTTCAACCGTTGCCTGCATTTCAGCAATTTTTCGTTTTAACTCATTGAGGATCGCTTTTGATTCTGAAGGATAAATAAACATTGAAATATTGAGTGGATGATCATAGGTGATGAGTGAATTGAGCCAATTTGCCGAGACATATCGAGGATATCCCACGACAAATATCGTTCGATAAAATTTTGCATCAACTTTAATATGATTAAAGTCTACCTCTACATAGGAAGGCGCGATGATGTCGCGAATGGCAACATCTCCCTTTGCCATGACATCAGTAACCCGTTGCACGCCAGGAGGGATTTTGCTGGATGTTTTTGGATTTTTTTCTCCTTTTTTCTTTGAAAACATAGTGTTAAAGCATTTTTATCCACTGGTTAGGACTACGTCGGTGTAACTATCCATTGGCGCAAGTTGTTTTCCTGTGTTTGATGGATTATATATATTGTAAAAGAGTTCAGTTAATTCTTGTTGCTGGAGCACGCTGGGTTTGAGTCCGACTTTTGCCAAAAGTCTGAGTAAATGGTCTCGTTTTGGATACAATGATGTTTTTGCCCGATTGTATATGTATTCTTTACCATATTGTTTCGCCTTAACGCCGCCTACCCCCATCTCAAGCGGACTAAATGGCACCGCAAAAAAGAATCGCTTCTCCATAACGGTATTTTTTTTTACAATCATTTTGATAAATTCCCGATAATCTTCAAGTCGCGATTTAATCACATCATTGTGAAGACCTTCAATTTTTGCCTCCAAATACTCAATGTATGATGATATATTCATCATTTTAGAAATAACTACTATTTGAACCGGAAAAGATAACGAGTTTAGGAGCCCACCATAAGAATAAATCATTGACATCTGATCTTCAGTAGATAAAAGCCAAAAGTTCACCGCACCAACTTCAATGATCGTGACAGCAGAATAATCTTTCATGAGTATGATATCATCCTTAACCTCTTCTATCTCGATAAAAGACTGTGTTGTAGCTTTTCTTGGAGATGTTGGCTTTGTTTTTGACATAATAATAAGACGAAATCACATGATTTACTGTCAGAGAATTTCCTTTGAATAAAACATTAGGGGCTTCTGTTTATCAGAATCAATATGTACATTCATTGTATCAAAAAAGTAAATTTCTTTCGGATCGGTGATCTCAAATCGATAATCCCCTGACGACAACGGACTATATGTTGCAAAAATACCGTGAGGATTTGTTTTAAGAAGTCGAAGCTGATTTCCATCTGAATCTTTTATTGAGACGAGTGTGCCGGGTAAAGGAATTTGCTTCCGATTTTTAATAACACCGGTTATAAAGGGTTGTTTTATTGTTTCAGTTTTCACCTCAGATGAATTACTCTGTAAAGAAACATTGGCTTTTTTAATTTCTGTAGGATCAGTGTTTTTTGTTTGTGTTAATAAATCATTAATATGCACTTGTTGTTTTTTTGCTCGTGCATCGATCGTTGTAGAATGATCATTTTCAGCACGCACACTTTGCATATATTTGTTGAGTTTTTCCTTTGTCTCAACATGTGTTAGGGCCAGATGAGGATCTGAAGTAAAGTATAAGTCTTCAATCGTTCCAATTTTATCACTGTGTTTTTTATAGGTATATTGTGTTGGGGAATTGAGTCGCCTGATTAAATTTTTAATCCAAACTTCAAGTGGTCGATCTTGAATAGGGATAAATGCAAATGCTATTCCGATAGCACCAATTATTACTCCCACAACAATATTTATAAAAGGGATCGGAATAACCTTATACACGATAAACCCTATGGGAAAAAAGATTACCAAATAAAGAAATTGACGCAGCGTCATAAATCCTATGAGTTTGAATTCAAATGTAGTGATCTGTCGTGGTACGGGGTGCTGGTCCATACAATCAGTATAAAGAAGAAAACAGCAAGTATAAAGGGAGATTCTTTGATGATATTATTATTTTCCTAGAGCCTCTTTTACTAAGGCATCCGCTTCAGTATTTTTATCCCTGAGCACATGTTTGTAGGACATCGGGAGCCCGAGCTCCATTTCAAGCATTTTGATTTTTGAATGAAGAGGTTTAATATCCGCATTCTTAACCTTATAAAGACCATTCACCTGATTGACCATGAGAAGAGAGTCGGATATGATCGAAAGGCCCGTTGCAGGAGCCTTTGACTTCTGTATAGTATCACGCACAAACTCGAGAGCACGAATAAGTGCCGTGTATTCTGCCACATTGTTTGAGGCAATGCCAATGCGTTCATTTTGCGTATAGATTTGTTTTTTCCCATCATATATGAGAAATCCGTATGCTGCCTGACCAGGATTATTTAGAGATCCTCCGTCGGTAAAAATGGTAAGGTTCATGAAGATATTGTAGCAGATTAGAGCTCGCCGAGCTTTTCTTTTCTTTCAGCTTCTTGTTTTACGAGATTGAGAAATCGCTCAGTTGAAGAAATGCGTCGGTGACCAACGATATTTGAGATATATTCTAGCGTAGCACCATTTCGCAACTGATGTGCAATAAAGGTATTTCTCAGATCATTTACCGTTGCATTCTCTATTCCAACCTCTGAAAAGCATCGATCGATGATTTGTCGAATGTTTCGAATCAAAAGCTGATTGCCTGTTCGTGTGATAAATATATGAGTTGAAGCTCCATTTTTCCCTCGTTCTTCTAAGTAGCTATCAATTGCTTGCTTTGCGGCATTGTTGAGAGGGACATCACGTTCAATGTTTTTGCCCGACTGTCGAATATGAAGCTTACCATCTACAACATCCTCCAGATGTAATGTTGACAGTTCTCCGATTTTAATACCTGTTTGAAGAAGTGTTTCGACCAGTGCATATGTGCGTGCTTCTTCTTTTGCAACGTCACGAAGGGCTCTATATTCCATTTTGCTTAAGATTCGTGGTGGGGTTTGAGTATATTTTGGATGAGAAATGTCAAATGCAGGATTTGCAGTAATGACATCTTCGTGTTTGAGAAAGCGGAAAAAAGTACGAATTGAATTTAATTTTCTTGAAGCTGATTTTTTAGTATATTTTTTCTCGAGAAGATTTTGAATGAATCCTTCAATATCGTCTTTTCGCACATCACGGATATCGGTTTTTTCACGTCCTGCAAGATACCCGACAAATTGTTCGATGTCTTTTTTATATGCTACTACGGTAAATTTTGATTTTCCCTGATCCTTTAGGAATGCAACAAAACGCTCCAAAAGCTTCGGGAGAAAGTATTCATCCATATGAGCCTATAATATAGCATACACATATTCAAATAGCAACTTCAATATTGCTATATACATGTGTAAATGATAAGTATTTTTTACGAGGTAGGTATATATAAATACATCTCAATAGAGCTTATTACTATAATATGACACATATTCTTTTTTCCCTTTTATGAATTCTTGTCATTAGTGTCATTTTTTTGGAGTTGAACCCTACATATTTCAGAGGTACAATGAGTGACGTTTGTTACAATTTTTCAATTTATTATATGGCGGTAATATCATCTTCTCAAGATACATTTCAAAAAGATGTCCTTGATGAAAAAGGAGTAGTTTTTGTTGATTTTTATGCAGATTGGTGCGGACCATGTAAAATGACCGCTCCCATTATCGACGAGCTTTCAGAAAATATGAAAGAGATAAAGTTTGTCAAAATTAATGTTGATGAAAATCAACAACTTGCAGGTCAACATTCAGTTTTCTCCATTCCAACTTTCATGATTTTTAAGGGTGGCGAAATGAAGAATCAATTTGTCGGAGCCCATAGTAAAGAATCATTTGAGGACGAAATCAAAAAAGTAGCATAGTTTCGCACAGTCCCGATCCCGACGCTTACGTCGGGTGAGGGAGTATCTTTTTTTTACCTCTGCATTACTCGAACTACATGCCCGTGAACCTTTTTTAAGGAAAGATGAGCTTGTTTGAGCATAAAAAATGCAAATTCAGCAAGCCAACGATACGAAGATGTTATTGGTTTATGAAGCCCTTCCATAACTTTTTCATCAGACAGAGGAAGCTCAACTTTGTGTTTTGGGTCAAGGGATGTTGAATCAATCGTTTGAAGCCCCGCCTTTTTGAGCTCAGGATGGAGCGTTGGCTCTTCATGATTCACCTCAACAAACTTCTCTACTTCGCGATCTTCAATTCGTGGTTCTGTATCAACAATCTCTACCTCTTGAGGAATTATTTTTTCTGCATTAATTTCGATTGGCTCACCTTCTTTTGTAATCCGCATCGTTTGCTTATTTGTATTATCTTGTGAATTCGCATCATCAATCAAATGATGCACGGGGGTATGATTAAGAACTTTTTTAGTCTGATCGTCGTACATGTATTTAATTTTACATGTATTAGTCGCATTTTTCGCCTTGATAATGATCTTTATCCAATCCACAATGCGGACATTGTGTTATACCTTTTCCCGATGGAATTCGACCTCCACATCCCCCTTCTTT
>Ga0210057_1009062_pt1 | contig 11621 bp, 14 predicted proteins | sample CryGeyCG2114_010_2_FD_183968 | JGI IMG/M metagenome (GOLD analysis project Ga0210057, IMG submission 183968) | Groundwater microbial communities from aquifer - Crystal Geyser CG10_big_fil_rev_8/21/14_0.10 (SPAdes) (version 2) | ecosystem: Environmental > Aquatic > Deep subsurface > Groundwater ...
GATGAAGAAGCACTTCAAAGCATACTTGCCCGCCGAAGCCTTGGCGAAGGAGGGTCTAGTTGGCTTTGATGGCGCTCATAATCTCCGCGACGAACTAATGGCGGCCCCAACCGCCACCGAAGCAGTCTCCATCATTAAGCGTTTTCTCACTTTGACAAAGCATTAATTCTTTGTTATATTTCAAATAGGCACCTGTTAAATGTTATAGGTGGTAAGCTCCTTGAAAGGAGGTGAAGGCCATAATGGCAACTTGCGTTCAACCAATCGTATTTGGATTTTTGGAAGAAGTTGAGGAATATGACCAACCGGAAATAGGCTATTCCGAACAAGAACAATGTTCAGTTCGAAGTCCTGGGGATTTAGCTAATCCGATTTTCATGTCCCCAACGAGTATGTCTACTAGCAACAGCGATAGTTGCGGTGACGAGGCTTCCTAGTCTAACTCCAAACAAGGGGCGGAAGGTTTCCTTCCGCCCCTTAAACAAAAGGTGTAAAGAAATGATACTTCTTATTACTCGTAAAGATGATATCCATGCCGATATAGTGGTTGGGCATCTAAAAAAGAAAGGGGAGGAATTTTTCAGGTTTAATACCGAAGATGCTCACAATAACAACATCTGCCTTACTCTTGATGGAGGGTTTATTGAAAACAGGATTTCCAAGAGAAGGTTAGAATTGCTAACTGTTAAGTCGGTTTGGGTCCGGCGACGTTCTTTTCCAGAAATCGAAATTGAGCCGAATAGTCTGAAATCTTTTGTTGAGCAAGAATGGTTAAAAATGTATAAAAACATTTGGCCGTTCTTGAGTGGATGTTTTTGGATTAGTGACCCCATCGCCATTGAATTGGCCTCAAATAAGCTTCATCAATTGAGGTTAGCTCGGTCGTTAGGATTCCTTGTTCCAGAAACAATCGAGACCAACTGTTTTGCTGAAGTTGAAGAGTTGGCTAGTAAGTATGAGCAGTGCATTTACAAGCCCCACGATGGTGGTGCGATTAATCGAGAAACCAAGCAGATGATGTACACCAATATCTTAGATGATCGATTTTGGCAATCTTCCAATCCTTCTGCTCAACTTTCGCTATGTCCGGGAATTTTCCAACCTTACCTTGCCAAGTTATACGAATTAAGGATAACGGTTGTTGGTAATCAGGTATTCTCGGCCAAGATTGATTCTCAGGCTAGCCCAAAATCATCTATTGATTGGCGGCGCTATGATTTCGCTAAGGTCGGCTATTCAAAAATTGAAATCCCTACTGATATAGCAAATCTTTGCGTTAAGTATGTGAAAAGCCTCGGCCTTAATTTTGGTGCGATTGATATGGTCTATACACCCAAGGGGGAGTATTATTTCCTGGAAATCAATGCTAATGGGCAATGGGCTTGGATTGAGTTGATGACAGAACAATCTATCTCTAGTACTATTGCGGACCTACTTGTCCAAGGTGGCGTCTAGAGTATAATGGTCGTATTCTGGTTTATCCGGGGTGTGGCCATTTTTATTTATGAAAGAAATAGACAAGATTTTCAAAGCTGATCAGGAAGATAGAAAAAATTCGGAATTCTTTAAAAAAAGGAAGTTTTTTGCTAATCGCGATGCCAAGCGTAAAACTCAAGTCAAAGAATTGATTAAAAAAGATCAACTGATAACCGGTAAAGATTGGTATCAAGCCACGATGATTTTTCATCATAGTGATAATATTAAAGATTTAAATTTAGCTTTAAGTTTAGTTAAAAAAAGTTTTGATAAAAAATATGAAAAAGCCAAATGGTTGTTTGCGGCGGTGACGGACCGTATTTTAATGAAAGAAAACAAGCCGCAAAAATTTGGCACTCAATTTTTTAGAAAGAATAATAATTCTCCTTGGGTGCTCTATAAAATTAATCCCAAAATAACCAATAAAGAGAGGAAAGAATATAATGCTCCGACAATCAGACAAATGGAAAAACTTGTTAAAAAATTAAATCAACAAAAATAATAATGTCGGCAGTGGCGCTATATCGTAAATATCGGCCCGGTAAGTGGAGCGAGGTGGTGGGGCAAGAGCACATCGTCGCGGTGCTTGAGGCGGCGGTTAAGAGCGGCAAAACCGCTCATGCTTACCTCTTTACCGGCGGTCGCGGCACCGGAAAAACATCAGTCGCTCGGATTTTGGCCCGCGCCCTTGGCTGTTCGGCCAACGACTTGGTGGAGATTGACGCCGCTTCCAATACCGGCGTTGATGATGTCCGAGCGCTCCAAGAGGGCGTGGCCACTTTGCCTTTCGATTCGCCAGTTAAGGTTTATATCATTGACGAGGTCCACATGCTCTCGCGGCAGGCCTTTAACGCGCTTTTGAAAACGATTGAAGAGCCGCCGGCCCACGTCGTCTTCATTATGGCGACCACCGAGCTCCATAAGGTGCCGGAGACCATTCTCTCGCGCGCGGAAGTGCATCACTTCCGCGCGCCCACCGTGCCCACGCTGGCCAAAGTGGTGGCCAAAGTGGCCAAGGCGGAAGGGTTTGATTTAACCAAAGACGCAGCCGAGCTCATCGCCGTCCTCGGTGACGGTTCCTTCCGTGACACGATTGGTTTATTGCAGAAAGTGGCCAATCTCTCAACCGACAAAGAGTTGACCCGCGAGGAGGTAGAGCGGGTAACGGCCGCGCCCTCGGCGCTTTTGGTCCGGGAGTTGCTCTCGGCCATTACTAATCAGGATTTAAACAAGGCGTTAAAAACAGTCAAGCAAGCCACTGGCGAGGGTAAGGATGCGCGGACTTTCCTTAAATTGATTATTCATCTCATTCGCTCAGCCATGTTGGCCGGTTACGCCAATGATTTGAAGAAGCCGATTTTAACCGAAGTGGGGAGCGAGGAGGCCAAATTAATAGAGGAGATTATTACTGATAAAGAAAAATTGAAGAAATTCCCCAATATTTTGCGCCAACTCTTGGCCGCCTACTTGGAGACCTTCCAATCAGCCGTGCCCGAACTGCCGCTTGAGCTCGCCCTGATTGAGCTTTTGAGTGAGCAAGCTTAAGAATCTCTTTATCTTGACAAGTCAGTTATCCACTTGTCTGTCGGGGGGGGTGTTAAGATAGCTAAATTGGGCTATACTTAAACAACTAAGTGATTGCTAAGTAATATTATTAGACGATTAAGTAATATATAAGATGAATATAAAATTTTCTCTATTTCTGATGATAGTAGTCGGTTTCTTAATGTCGCCAGCCATCAGTCTGGCCGCAACCCCATCCATTGCCACCTCGGAGTCAACGGCCAATGTGGTGGCCGGCACCAATGATCAAGATGCCGCCACCGCGGCCACCGTTGCCAATGTGGCGGAGGTCAAAGCCACGCGCACTCTCACTGTCGGCACCTTGCCGGTTACTACCGAGACAATTGTTGTAGGCACTTGCACGGTTACTTTTGCCACTACCACCGCCGGCTCGCCGGCGGAAGACGCCAACTGCACCGGCGGGGCGACGATTCTTACCACTACCGGCACCGCTAGCGATATCGCCCGGACGGTGGCGGAGATTGCCGCCGCTTTGCGGACCTTAACCAATGTGTCCGACACCGGCCATGGCGCGCTAACGGTCACCGGCAGTGGCTCTGATGCCATCTTTACCACCACCGGCACGGAAGCCAGCGCCACAGCTATCACCTTCACTGACGGGACGACTGGGAATATTACCTCAACCGCGAGCACGGTCGGCGTGATCCCGGTCGCTCAAATCAATACGATTACCATTACCGGCACTGTTGACGAAGATGACGTTTTTACCGCCACTTTGCCGACTGTTGGCGCGGTCACTTACACCGTTGCCAGCTCCGACACCACTACTTCGGATATTGCCACCGGGCTTGACGCCGCCATTTTGGCTTCAAGCGGTTATGCCAGCCAAGACTTTACCTCGGCCGCCAGCACCAACACCGTGGTTTTAACCGCCAAGGTAGCCGGCACCGGCTTTACCCAAACCTCCAGCGCGACCAATCGCTCGGCGACGGCGCAAGTGGTGGTATTTACGCCGGCCAATGTTTCCGACAGTTACACCTATTCCATCACCATTAACGGCGCCAGCTATGTTTATGAGCCGGCTTCGGGCGATGGCGTCAAGCAGATTGTGGAGGGTCTCCAACCGTTGGTTGATGCCGCGAGCGCCGTCAGTTGCACCGAGAATGATGTGGCCGTTACCTGCACCGCCGGAAGCGCCGGCACGACCTTTACTTACAGTGCCAACGCTAGCCCGACCAGTGGGAGCACGAGTAGCGGGAGCTATTTCCGGGTGGCGCCAAGCGCCATGGCGCCAAGCGCCAGCCCGGCCCTCCAAGTGGCCGACTTGCTTCGGCAACTGGGAGTGATTAAAGCCCAACTGGCCGAGCTGACTGCCGGCGCGAGAACGAGGTCAGCTCAATTTACTCGCAGTCTCCATCGTGGCGTAACCGGTGATGATGTCCGCCAGCTCCAAGAATTTTTAGCGCGCGATTCGGAGATTTATCCGGAGAACTTAGTGACGGGTTACTTCGGCCCACTGACTGAAGCGGCGGTGCAAAGATTCCAACTCAAACACGGGATTGTGACGGCCGGAAGCGCCGGCTATGGCTGGTTCGGTCCTCGGACCACTGCCAAGTTGCTTGAACTCTTGAGCGAGTAATTAAAATCAAAAGATTTAAAAAACCGCCCCAACGGGGCGGTTTGCGGTCTCTTATAATTTCTACTCTTTATTTAATTTGCAATCTATGCTTTAATAAGTTTATGAAATATGGCGTCGTTGACGCATTTTATTTTTGAATCAGTTATGGAAATTAGAAATATCGCCATTATCGCCCATGTGGACCACGGCAAAACCGCGCTCACCGACAAGATTCTCCAGCAGACGGGGATGTCGGACGGCCTGGTCTCAATGGACTCAAACGCGCTCGAGCAAGAGCGCGGCATTACCATCTATGCCAAAAATACTTCCGTTTATTATCGGGATACCAAGATTAATATTTTAGACACGCCGGGACATGCCGACTTTGGCTCGGAGGTGGAGCGGGTGCTCCGCTCGATTGATAGCGTGCTTTTGGTGGTTGATGCCGCTGAAGGGCCGATGCCCCAAACCAAATTTGTGCTCAAAAAGTCGCTTGAGCTGGGCTTGAAGCCGATTGTGGTGCTTAACAAAATTGATAAGCCGGCCGCCGACCCCAAGCGAGCTCACGACCAAGTGTATGAATTATTTTTCGACCTGGGCGCCGATGACGAGCAACTAAATTTCGAAACTATTTACGCCATCGGCCGCGACGGCATCGCCAAGCGGCAGCTCACCGATGACTCTACTGATTTAACGCCTTTACTTGATTTGGTGCTGGCCAAAGTGCCGCCGGCCTCAAGCGAGGCGCTCTCGGCCGAAGCACTTCGGGCGCAAGTGTTCAACTTGGCTTACGACAACTTCCTCGGGCGGATGGGGATTTGTCGGGTCTACGCCGGGACGATTAAAAATGGTCAAACGATTATGGCCAAAGACTCGTCCGGCCACTTGTACACCGGTCGGGTCAGCAAGTTGTTTACCTTTGAAGGTTTTAATAAAAAGGAGGTGGCGGCGGCCGAGACCGGCGACATTGTGATGGTGGCCGGCCTGCCCGACATCTTCATCGGCCAAACTTTGGTGGCCGAGTCGGCCACGGCCGCCTTGCCGGCCATCCATATTGATGACCCAACTCTCTCGCTTAAGATGTTGGTCAACGACTCACCCTTTGGCGGCCGGACCGGCAAGTTCCTCACCTCGCGCCAAATTCGCGCCCGGTTAGAGAAGGAGCTCGAGGTTAATGTCGGCTTGCAAGTGGACTTTAACTCAAGCGAGGGCGGTTCGGAGTTTAAAGTGTTCGGCCGGGGCGAGCTCCACCTGGCGGTCTTGCTCGAGCATATGCGCCGCGAGGGCTTTGAGCTCGCCGTGTCGCAACCCGAGACGATTATTAAAGAGCTTGATGGCGTGAAGTGCGAGCCGTTTGAAGAGGTCACAATCCTAGTCCCGGATGAGTATGTGGGCGCGGTGATGGGCAAACTCGGCAACCGCAAGGGCGTGTTGATGGATTTGAAGCAAGAGCGCGGGCAAACGCGCCTCGTCTTCAGCGCGCCCACGCGCGGTCTGATTGGTTATCGCAACGAGTTTGTTGTTGACACCCGCGGCGAGGGGATCTTAACCAGCACTTTTCAAGAATTCGCCCCGTTGGCCGGGCCGGTGGTTAAAACGGAGTATGGCTCCATGATCTCCATGGCCGCCGGCAAGGCGCTCGCCTTCGCCCTTAGTACCTTGCAAGATCGGGGTGTGCTCTACATCACGCCCGGCACCGAGGTATATGAGGGGATGGTGATTGGCTACACCGCCCGAGGCGAAGATCTGACGGTTAATCCAACCAAAGGCAAACAGCTAACCAATATGCGCGCCTCGGGCTCCGATGGCACCATCCAACTGACGCCGCCCTACGAGCTGACGCTCGAGCGGGCGCTTGGTCTGATGCGCGATGACGAATATTTGGAAATCACGCCCAAAGATATCCGCTTGCGGAAAAAACTCCTCACCGAGAACGACCGCAAGCGCTCCCTCCGCCAAACGGTTAAACCTTAAACCAAATCCCTTTTTACCACCTCCCCAAAGTTGTAAAAAACGCAATTTTGTGGCAATCTTGGAGTGTATTTGTAATTAGTGCGGGATCGTCTAATGGTAGGACACCAGGTTTTGGTCCTGGGTATCTAGGTTCGAGTCCTAGTCCCGCAGCTCGGAGCGCAGCGTAGAGCTGCGAGGAAGGAGTGCCTTGATGGCACTCCGGCTAGGACGAGAAGAGCTTTTGAGCATTTTTGGGAGAGCTTGGCTTGAACCAAAAATCCAAAAGGTATACTGTTCATGTAATGAAAGAGTCCTAGTCCCGCAGCCAAGTCTGCTGGTATTAGAAACCTTTTGAAATAAATTTATGGAAAAAGACATTAAAAAATTTCTAGAACAAGATAATATAGACATGGATAAATTTTTAGCCAATTCTGAAATTATAAAAAATGAAACAAGAGATATATATCAAGCAACAGCAAGATTGCACAATCAAAATGATGTAAGTGATGATGCCACAAAAACGATTCACTGGATGGCGTTAATCTATAATCAGCCATTGGGATATGCAAAATGGTTTATGACAGCATACCTCGATGTTGTTAGGTGGTTTAGCAATTTGGAGGAGGAAAAAAATAGTATCTATCATAGGTAATCCGACATCGGATTTCATGGATGATAATGACAATTTTAAATTGTTGATTTTGAGAAAAATTGTTGATGCCTACAAAATTATTAATAATTTAGAGTGTTGCTAGGTGTAATGGAAATAAGACCCCCAACGAGGCTAAGTCTCGTTGGGAAAATGCATTGGGGGAATGTGGGGGAATGATTGCCACAAATCCGGTAATTTTTCAAATCAAAAGCCAGACTAGGCCACCTTTCCCTCCTTCCCCAACCCCCACCACCCCCACCAATTTTCCCCAACATCCCAACATTCTCAAGTTTGTTGGGATGTTGTTAGACTAAATTTGTTGGAAGGTTTTTAGAAACTTGGCGATAATCTGGCCGTAAGGCGAGAGGGTATGCTCCACGAATCGGCCATTATATTTTTTATTAATCAGACCAGCTTGGCCAAGTCGTCGGGTATGTTCGCCAATTGTCTTGATATTGGCGTTAAGCATCTCGGCGATGGCTTCCAAAGTCACCCTCTCATTTTGGGCGACTAAAAGCAGAATCGCTATCCGATAGTGATTAGCTATCCCCTTGAGATGTCGTTCCATTTGTCTAGCTGTCTTCAACTTTTTCACTGTATCCATTATAACATCCCAACATTCTCAAGTTTGTGGATATGTTGATTGGGGGTGGTGGGGAGGAGGGGAGTAAGATAGAATTAGGGTAAGATGTCTGGCTATTGGTTTAAGCGCAAGTTGTATGGTTGGGGTTGGACGCCGGTTACCTGGCAGGGCTGGCTAACAATCCTGGCGTTTATTATTCTCTTGGTTTGGGACTATCGGCGGATTGCCGCCGGGGCGGCAAGCGAGAGCGAGACGGTGCTTGAGTTCCTGCCCCAGGCGATTATTATGATTCTGATTTTAATCATCGTCTCGCGCCTGACGGGCGAGAGCCCTCGCTTCCAATGGGGCTTCCCGCCTAAGGAATCAAATGAGCAGGAGGATGAGCCGGTTGGTTAATTTGCCGGCCTGTGATATATTAAAGCTAATGAAGTTATCTATTGCCATTACTTTGCTGACCGGCTTGATTTTATTGAGCTTTTTGGGCGCGGCGATGACTGTTCACCACGGCGTAGCCGCCGGCGGTTGTTTGGCTTCGGCCCTCCGGGGCGCGATTTGTCCGGAGATTCTTGATGTGGTGGCGGCAGCCAGCTTCCACAGCCAAATGTTTGTCGGCTTATTTGTAGTCATTCTTTCGGCGGCAGTAATCCTGTCGGCAATTCTAGCCGTCAGATTTTTAATTTTTGATTTTAATTTGGTTGGCAAGCCGTCTCATTTGGCGCTGGCCGGCCTGGCTAATGATTTGGCCGAATCCCAACGGAAGTTTTTGCGTTATCTCTTAATTTTCGAACACAGTCCGACTTTAGCTTAAGTTTGGCCGCCTCCGGCGGATGGTTTATTAAACTTAAGCTAAATTTATGAAAATAGTAACAATAATTGGTTTTTTGATTGTGATTGCAATCGTTGGTGGTATGTGGTGGCAAGGCCAAGCAACCGACCAGGTTCAGCCATCGGTGGCCGCTACTATCGGTACCTTCCGGATTATGGGCGAGGCTAGCCGCGATTTGGGCCGAATTAGCATGAAGGAAGGGGTGGTGACGACCGACTTCTTGGTTAAAAATAACAGCCAGCAAGCGCTGGCGCTCAAGGAGATTTACACTTCCTGTATGTGCACGGAAGCGACGATTACCACTGCTACCGGCCAAAAGCGCGGTCCGTTTGGCATGCCCGGACACGGACTGGTCCCGAGTCCCGACTTAACGCTCGCGCCGGGTGAAGAGGCCACAGTCACCGCCAGCTTCGACCCGGCCGCCCACGGGCCGGCCGGGGTTGGTCCGGTGGACCGGGAGATTATTTTAACCACCACCGACGGCCAAAAGTTAAGTCTCGGCTTTACCGGTCTGGTTACCCCTTAACCGCTTATGATTAAAAACAAAATCGGTTGGGGAATGATTGGCGCCGTCCTTGTGTTGGCCGCCGTGGCGGTAATCAAGTTTACTCCGCTCGGGCAGTCATTGGTTTGGGCGGTGAGTGACGGCGGAGAGTGGCTCTTACCGCTTCTCTTAATCACCGCGCTGGTGGACAGTCTTAACCCCTGCGCCTTTTCCGTGCTCTTGTTAACGATTGCTTTCCTCCTGTCGCTCGGCGCCAGCCGTGGGCGTTTGCTGGCGGTCGGCGGCGTTTACATTGCGGGCATCTTCGCCGCTTATCTCCTAATCGGCTTTGGCCTCTTGCAAGCTCTCCACTTTTTCAACACCCCGCACTTTATGGCCAAAATCGGCGCCGTTATTTTAGTCGTAGTCGGCGCTTTGGCCCTCTCAAGCGGTTGGTGGCCCAACTTCCCGCTCAAACTCAAGATTCCTCAAGTGAGCCATAAGTGGATTGCCAAATTGATGCATGAGGCCAGCTTGCCGACCGCCTTCCTCTTGGGGATTGTGGTTGGTTTGTGCGAGTTTCCCTGCACCGGCGGGCCCTACTTGGCCGCCATTGGGCTATTGCACGACGGCACTACTTACCTGAAGGGGGCGGCGTATTTGGTGTTCTACAACTTGGTCTTTGTTCTACCCCTCGTCATTATTTTGGCGGTGGCAGCCGATCGGTTGGTCTTGAGTCGATTAGAGAGTTGGCGAGCCAATAATCTCCGGTCGCTCAAGCTCTGGTCGGGCGCGGCGATGATTATTATCGGCCTCTTAATCTTCCTCCTGTAAAGTCGGCCATTATCAAGACTTAAATCATTACTTATGAAAATGGAAAATGACAATAACGAAAAGTTTACCACCCTACTTCGCCGGATTGAAGAATTGAAAACTAATCCGGCCATTGATCTCTCAGCCGACGAGGACTTGGCTTTAAGTGTGATGAACTTGGTTAGTTTGGAAGAACATTTTATCTTTACCGGCAACAAACTTAATCAAGATGAGTTTTTTGATTTGGCCGGCGAAATCCGGGAAGTGAGGAAGAGCCAAATGGCCAAATTGTTGCCACGAGCGCCCGGCGAGACTTGGTGCGCCGTTAAACATCTCTTGGCCGCCAGTATGCGCTCGCTTGAGGTGGGCCAAAAGCTCAAACGCGACGGCCAAGCCGATGAGGCCAAAGAGATGTTCCGCGACGCTTATCGCTTATACGCTTTGGTTTGGGCGCTCAAGCTGAAGATTGCCGACGTTCGGGCGATTAAAAATATCGACCAGCCGATGTCGGTGGAAGATTTATTGGGCCAGTTGGCCGACTGCTGTGATGAATAACAAAATTATTGCCAAAGTGGTTGGGCTGGTAGTGGTGTTGGCGGTCGTCATCGGTTTGGGTTTAATCGCTAAAGCGCCGGCCCGCTCGGCCTTGGCTGATATGAGGGAACAAGTAACGCCAACGGCGGGAGTTGAGTTGCCGGTGGTCTGGGGCGATTTGACGGAGCAGTTGATTGCTACCGGAATAATTGACCAGACCAAATTGAACCCGGCCAAAATTACAGCCACTACTGGCGGCCGGATTATGATAACCAAAGATAACGCCAAAGAGGTGCTTAATCTGCTGTGGGCTTTGGGCTTGGCCAACAACAATCGGATTTTAACCGCGGGACCGATGACCGATGAGCAATACGGCGGCGACCCGAGTCGCTTTGCCTCAACCGGCGGTTGGACTTTGGCGGTCGGTGAAGGGATGGATCATTACGCTAAGCACGAACTAATCACTTTGACTCCCGCCCAGCAATTATTGGTTGAGTCGGTCAGTCGGAATGTTTACCGGCCGTGTTGCGATAACCCGACCCATTTCCCCGATTGCAATCACGGGTTGGCGATGCTCGGCTTGTTGGAACTGGGCGCGAGTCAAGGGTTGAATGAAGAGGAGCTTTATCAATTGGCCTTGGTCGCCAACCGCTTTTGGTTCCCCGACACTTATCTCACGATTGCCCAATACTTCGGGCAATTGGGCCAAGATTGGCAGTCGGTGGAACCGCGAGTGATTTTGGGCGCCGACTATTCAAGTGGCAGTGGTTTTGCTAAAATTAAAGAACAGGTCGTCCGTAGCGAGCGCGGTTTAGGCACCAGTTGCGGAGTTTAAAATTGATTACCAGTTTAACTTAAATTAATTATGATGGGATTTTATAGCGGGGTGATGGGCGGCTGGGGCGGCGGCTTTATGCTTGTCGTTTGGCTTTTGGCCTTAATCGGCCTAGTGACAGTCATCCAGTGGATTATTAATCAAAATAAGAAATAGGTTTGCTACCGTTACCTGCGTTTATGGAACACCAAAAACAATATGCAGTTATCGGGATGAATTGCGCCACTTGCGCCTTAACTGTGGAAGCGGCGCTTAAGAAGGTGCCGGGCGTTAAAGTCGCCAATGTCAACTTCGCTACTGAAACGGCGAGCGTGACCGGCAAT
>Ga0210057_1009066_pt1 | contig 11616 bp, 18 predicted proteins | sample CryGeyCG2114_010_2_FD_183968 | JGI IMG/M metagenome (GOLD analysis project Ga0210057, IMG submission 183968) | Groundwater microbial communities from aquifer - Crystal Geyser CG10_big_fil_rev_8/21/14_0.10 (SPAdes) (version 2) | ecosystem: Environmental > Aquatic > Deep subsurface > Groundwater ...
TAAATTGTGGACACCTCTAATTAATATGTATCTCGAAAAAAGAAAGTCTAGAAAAAATGTGAAATATTATCTTGTTCATTCGTACCGGGATGGAGAAAAAGTAGAAAAAATAAGGAGATATTTGGGAAGTAATCTTTCTAAAAAAGAACTGGAAAATAAAAAAAGTAAATCTGAAAAAATAATTTTGGATTTAATAAAGGAGATAAACACAGATGTTTTCTTTTTTACGCTCACAAAAAAACAAGTAGAATCTTTAAACAAATATAATGATAAAATTAAAGTAATTAATTTATCTAAAAAAGAATGGATTGACTTTACAGAAGATTTTGTCTACAACACAAATGCTATTGAAGGTTCTACTGTTTCTGAAGATGAAGTTTCTGAAATTCTCAATAAGAAAAAAGTCAAAACTGAAGAAGAAATCGAAACAAAAGGTGTTGCAAATGCAGTTGATTATATAAGAAAGACAAAAGAAGATTTATCTTTGAATCTCATGTTAAAATTGCACGAATTATGTTTTAAGGGTTCAAAATCATTTGCAGGGAAATTTAGAGACGTAAATGTAGTTATAAAAAACTTCCAAGGAGAAATAATCCATTCAGGAGTTCCAAAAAATGAATTAAATAAATATCTTGAAGACTTTGTTAAATGGTATAAAGATAATAAAAATAATTTTAAGCCTCTTGTTTTGGCAGCAATATTACACAATCAATTTGAATATATTCATCCCTTTCAGGATGGAAACGGAAGGGTTGGAAGACTTTTATTAAATTTTATCCTAATTAAGAATAATTATCCTCCAATAAACATAATGCTAGAAAATAGACAAGAATATTATCATACACTCCAAGAATATCAAAAAAGAGATAATTTAAAACCCACTCTAGAATTTCTAATCAAACAATACAAGAAAACTCTAAAAGAGGTGACCACGAAAACAAAGGAAAATTAATTTTGTAGTCGCCTATCATCCTCAACCTAACTCCACCACTTCCCATGCCCTATAATAACATGATCGAGGACTTTTATATCTATGAGCTTTCCGGCTTCGATTAGTTTAACATTTTAAGAATTACAAATCCCTATCTGTTTAGGCCTAAGCATTCAATTGAGAAAGATTGATTTTAAAGGGAAGCTTGAGTTTCAAGTCCGAAAAATCTTTTGTACGTTTTTTGAAATTAAAAATACCCACTCCCAGGACTTTCTCTGTTTTTTGGTCCTTGAATAAGACTATATCCTCAGAAACATGATATCCGTAATCTGCATCAGAAACACCAAAAGTTATCTCTAAGTAATCCCCTTCTTCATCATAATAAATGCTCATTTGTTCTTCCATTTTAGTTTATATATGCAACAAAATATGCTGATAATATGAATCCGTCTCCATTTAAATATTTAATGACAGTCTTTAGAAATTTAAACTTGCCCTCTTTATGCTTATAATATTTATAATAATCAAACAAATTACCTCTTTCGTGAAGAACTATTTTATCGGGATTGTTGATTGTTTCTTCTATCTCTCTTAAGTAACTTGACATGATAGGATGTTTAGTGCTTATATGGTTCCATTGTTTCTTAGTAAGCCTGATTTTTCTCCCTGTTTTATCAATTACCTCAAATATATGATTCATTTCTATTTACCCATCTCTTTTGATTTCTTCTTCAAAACAATTCGGCCTTTTTCTGTTTTAACCTCTAATTCTTCCCCATATTTTAATCCGGCTTCCTTAAGAATCATTGAGGGAATATTTACAATATACTTGTAATAGTCCTTGTTTTTGTATTTTCTTAAGAATCTCTTTTGTATTTTCATAATTACTTATAGTGGATTTTCTATATAAATCTTTAGGCGCCACAAGGTTTAAATATGTGAGGCGCCTAATAAAACGTGTATGATAAAGAGATTTCTCGGAATTGGATGGAAAAGTAAGATAATTTTCAAAAGACTGACTGCTTATGTTTCGATTAATAGGTTGATTGTTGAAGGATGCAGCCTGGAAAAAGGAAAAGTAATTTACTCTTATCTTGCCGAGGACAAAAAAGGGAGGAAAATTATTGTGACTTATTTGGATGGGAAGAAAGCAAATAAATTTAAAGTTTAGAAAGATTAAAGAAAAATGGAGGAAAAAACACACATAGCAATTTTTAATGGAAAAAAGATAAGAAGAAAATTAATTGAAGATAAGTGGTTTTTTTCTGTTGTGGATGTGATTGGAGCTTTGACAGGGAGTGTAAACCCAAATGACTATTGGTATAAATTAAAGATCAGAGAGAAAGAAGGTTCGGAAATTGAGTTATCGACATTTTGTCGACAACTGAAACTTAAATCGGGAGATGGAAAAGAATATCTCACAGATTGTGCAGATACAGAAGGAATATTCAGGATTATACAGTCAATTCCATCTAAAAAAGCAGAGCCTTTCAAGAGATGGCTTGCAAAAGTTGGTTATGAAAGAGTGCAGGAGATAGAAAACCCAGAGTTAGCTCAGGAAAGGATGAAGCAACTTTATGAGAAAAAAGGATACTCAAAAGAATGGATTGAAAAAAGATTAAGAGGAATTGCAATAAGACAGGAATTAACAGATGAATGGAGAAATCGCGAAGTGAAAGAAGGTATCGAACTTGCAATACTAACTAATGAAATAAGCAAAGCAGCTTTTGGGAAGACAGTTGAGGAATACAAGGAGTTTAAGAAATTAAAAAGAGAAAATTTAAGGGACCATATGGATGATTTGGAATTAATTTTTACTATGCTTGGAGAGGCATCAACAACAAGAATTGCAAAAGCAAAAGATGCTCTTGGATTTCAAGAAAATGAGATTGCTGCAAAACAGGGTGGAGAGGTTGCAGGAAATGCAAGAAAAGAGCTGGAAGAAAAAACAGGAGAAAGCGTTTTGATTGAAGACAATTTTTTAGACGTTCCTGAAAAGAAAAAGAAAAAAAGAAAAATTAAATTAATTTACCCTGATTAAGATATTTCTTGCACCCACAAAAACTTACACACAGATTATATAACTTGTCGTATTCAATAAAAAATATGGCAGAAAGTCAATCAAGATACAGCATTGTTGAGAGATTAACTCAAAGAAAACTGGAGATTATGAATTCTAAATCAAATATTAAAGAAGATGTTAAAAGAAAAGAACAAAAAATAGGGAAATTAAAGAAAGATTTGGAAAACTGGAAAAAAGATATTCAGGAATATGTTAAGAGAGAGGAAAGAAAAAAAGAATTGGAAATTGAGAGATCAAAACAAGAATTTGAAAACTCAAAAGAACAAATGTCCGGCAGAGAAAAAGTATTTGATGAGCAGATAAAAGCCATTGAAGAAGCATTAAAGTCTATTGAAGAAATCTCAAAAACTTCTCCAAATATTCAGTCATAAAATATTTTAGTTTTTGATTCAATAGATTGTCTGCAGAGAAAAAACGATGCCATGTGCACAAGCAGACTCTTAATGAAAGAAATAAACCAATGCCATGTTGCTGGTTCCTTCACTTGAAGGTATTTCAGGCCTGGAGATCAGGCCATTTTATTTTTGATATGGGAAGTCCAAATAGTAAATCCAAGAAAAGTATGGAGAGAAAACAAATATGTTCAATTTGCGGTAAAAAATACGCTATGGATTGGGCAAAAAATAATCATGAAAGATTGTGTGAGGAAAGAGAAAAATAAAGATTACTTATCCTCAACCCAACTCCACCAACTGCCATATCCGACGATAACATGGTCCAAGACCTTAATGCCCATTAACTCGCCCACTTCAATTAATTGCTTTGTTATTTCTAAATCCTCTTTGCTTGGTTCAGGGTTCCCGGAAGGGTGATTGTGGATAAGAATTATTTTACTTGCTGAGTTCTTTATTGCCGGCTTAAAAACTTCTCTTGGATGAAGAATTGCAGAATCCAAAATACCCTTTGAAATTAATTCTTCTTTTATAATTATATTTTGGTTATTTAAAATTAAAACATAAAAATGCTCTTGTTTTTCATCTTTTAATCTTTCATGAAAATAATTGAAAACATCTTTTGCATTAGTTACTTTTTTAACAGGATTTTTAGATTGGGAATATCTTTTCCCTAGCTCGGCCATGGCAAGAATCTGCATTGCTTTGCCTGGACCAATACCTTTTATTTCCTGAAGCTCTTTTAATGAACAATCAAATAATTTATCTAAACCATGTTCTTTAATCAATCGATTGGACATATCGACGACGTTTTCTCCTGACATTAACTTTTTATTTTCATCTAATTTTCCCCGTGTTCCTGTCCTGAGGATTATTGCAAAAAGCTCTGCATCGCTTAATGCTTCTTTTCCGTGTTTCAAAAATCTTTCTCTCGGCCTTGAAGAATCTGGAAGGTCTTTTATCTTCATTTTGATTTAAGCATCTTAATTTATAAAAATCTGTCTATAACTTAAAATCTTAACTTCTCCAACCCACTCAAAAATACTCAAAAACTCTTAAAAACTCCTCTTCTTTCTAGAATTCATGTGGAATCCATTTAAAAAATCAGGCGATGAGAATGCAAATCAAGGTGATGAATCAACTCCTCCAGCTCAGACCGGAAAACCGGGACATCTTAATCAAAATTACAACAACAATTCCATCCCTAATAATAATTTTAAACAAAGCCAACAGCCAAACCCAAATTCACAATCAAATCTTCCCAATCAAGATAGATATCCCCCTCAGCCTTCACAACCATCACAAACAATGGAAGGAGAAAAACCGCCGAGAAACTGGCCTATGATAATTCTCATAGCTCTTGGAGTTTTTATTGTCTTATCAATTATTGGATTCTTTTTGTTTAGTCTGGGGGGAAATGGAGGTGATGATAGCAATTCAGGGGCTAATAGCAATAACGATAATTCTGAGAATAATAATGGAGGGACAACTTCTATAAGCAATGAAACGAGTGGAGCGAGTGCAGATACAGAGAATATTACAGTCATAGAAAATGAAAGTGTTAATGAAACAAATGATAATTCAAGTTCTGTAAATGAGAGTCAGACCCAACCGGTTGGTTCAGGGCTTTATAATTGCGATACAGATACCTATAACTGCGAGGACTTTGCAAACAAAACAGCTGCACAGGCAGCTTTTGATTACTGCTCTGACCTTGGATTTGGAGATATTCACCAGCTTGACAACGACAGCGATGGCTTTGCCTGTGAGAGTTTAAGTTAAAATGGGAAATTTTTTCTACGATGATAAGGGATATCCAAGATATAGAAAATCCAATAAATTAGTTCATAGAGTAGTTGCTGAGAAAAAGATTGGTAGGAAATTAAGAGACAATGAAGTAGTCCATCATCAGGACGGAGATGTTAAAAACTTTAGCAGAAAGAATTTAGGTGTGATGAGTAGACCTTTTCATACTAAATTGCATCACAGAATGAGAAAGAAAATATGAAAAATCCTAAAGTTGTTATCTATTCAATTCTTGCCCTTGGTTTTGTTGCCTTGAGTTTTTTAGTTGACTGGCTTTTTCTAATAGGTGCTGTTATTTTAATGGTTTTGAATCAAAAGGAATTAATGAGTAAGAAAAAATGAGAGTTCTTCATCTTACACTGCACAAGAAATGGTTTGATGAGATAAAATCTGGAAAGAAAAAAGAGGAATATCGCGAAATTAAACCTTACTGGATTAATAGGCTGTTTGATAATAAAGGCAAGCCCAAGAATTTTGATATCGTTGAATTTAGAAATGGATATAGTAAAAATGCACGAAAGATGAGTGTAGAATTTCTTGGATTAAAGAAAATTAAATCTGAGATTGTTATTAAACTTGGAGAATTAATAAAATAAACCTATTCAACACTCGCCTTAATCCTTCTCACACCGGCAGATGAGGATTCTTCTTTGAGGATTTTGAATTTTCCTATTTCCTTTGTGTTTTGGACATGCGGTCCTGTGCAAATTTCTTTTGAGAACCAGCCATGTTTTTCCTTAGAATCCTTGATTGTGTAGACTGAAACTTTTGGAGGATATTTTGAGCCGAACTCGCTTTGTGCTCCTGAGCTTATCGCTTTCTCAAGAGGCATTTCTTCTTTTTTAACCTCTAAACCAAGGGAGATTTTTTTGTTCACAAAATTTTCAACATTTCTTACTTCCTCGTCTGTTAACTTTCTATTGAATGAGAAGTCAAATCTAAGCCTTTCAGGAGTTATGTTTGAGCCCCTCTGTTTTACTTCATTTCCCAGGACTTTTCTTAACGCCTCGTTTAGAAGATGCGTCGCTGTGTGCAATCTTGTTGTTTTTTCACTATTGTCTGCAAGTCCTGACTTGAACCTGCCTTGAGAGGCGGTTCTTGAAAGTTCCTGATGCTTCTGGAATTCCTTCCGGAATTCCTTTTCATTTATTTTTATCTTATTTTCCTTTGCAAGTTCCTGTGTAAGTTCAAGGGGGAAACCATATGACTGGAATAGCAAGAACATGTCTTTTCCAGAAATTTCTTTCTTGTCTTTTGATATTTTGTTGAAAAGATTTATCCCTCTTTCAAGTGTCTCATTGAATCTATTTTCTTCCTCCTCCAAATTCTTGAGGATTTCTTTCCTGTTTTCCTTTAATTCCTTGTAGTCATCATAAATCTTGAAAACAGGTTCAGCAACTCTAGGGGTGAAGTTTTTCATTCCAAGCAATTTTCCGTATCGTATTGCTCTTCTGAGTAATCGGCGAAGAACGTAACCTTGTTCTGTGTTGCCTGGAACTATCTTTTCGCTTAGAATCATTACCGAGGCTTTTATGTGGTCTGCTATGATTCTCATCGGTATTATCACTTCTTTTTCATAAGACTCATAATTATCATGTTTTAATTTTATGGCAAGCCTTTCTTTTTCATTTTTGGGGTATTTCTTGTTGGAAAGTTTTTCAATGACTTCCATTATTGGCTTGAAACTATCACTGAGGTAGTCATCTTCCAAACCATTCAAAACGGTTACTGTTCTCTCAACACCCATTCCTGTGTCAATGTTTTTTTGCCTTGCTTCATTGTAGTTTCCTTTCTCATCTTTTATATATTGCATAAGAACATCATTCCATATTTCAACCCAGTTCTTATCCTTTGGATTAAAGTTTTTTGGCGCCGGCTTGTTGTTTAGTTTCCAGTAAAACATTTCAGTGTCGGGTCCGCATGGTCCTATGTTTCCTGCAGGCCCCCACCAATTGTCTTCTTTGCCTAAATAAGCGATTCTTTCTTTTGGAACTCCAAGACTTTGCCATATTTTGGCTGATTCAGTGTCTTTCGGCGCATCTTTGTTTCCTGCGAAAACAGAGACTGCCAAGCGTTCTTTTGGAATCTTGAGAACTTTGGCTAAGAACTCAAATGACATTTCAATTGCTTCTTTCTTGAAGTAATCTCCGAGACTCCAATTGCCGAGCATTTCAAAAAAAGTATGGTGGTATGTATCTCCAACATCTTCTATGTCTCCCGTCCTTATGCATTTCTGAACGTCTGCAATTCTTTTTCCGAGAGGGTGTTTCATTCCAAGGAGGTAAGGAACTAAAGGATGCATACCTGCAGTTGTAAACAATACTGTGGGATCGTTACTTGGAATTAAGGATGCAGAAGGAATTATCGCGTGATTTTTCTCCTTAAAAAATTGAAGATATTTTTTTATCAGTTCTTTCCGGTTCATCTCTTTCATCCATTAGGATAAGGAAATATGTTTAAAAGTTTTATGAGCTTGTTGTTTAGTTTAAGACATTCCCACCCGCCCAACCCTGCGAGCAGTTGATATCTTTAAATCGAAGTTTAGAATATTAAGGTTGATTAGAGTTAATAGTTATAAAATAAGCGAGCCGAAGGTGAGTTTGTAATTGTGATTTAATTCCCAAGAGCTCTTAACTTTTCCTGAATGTCTCTTAATTGTGATTCAACGCTGTTGTCTCTTTTCGTTGGTTTATTTTTTTTCAGGGTTCTTGTTGTGGTGGTTTGAGTTTCCTTTTCTTCAGTAATCCCTGGAACATCAACTTTTGGAGTTTCCTTTTGTAGTTTCTTGATTAGGTTTATCGCTTCCTTTAATTTTCTGGCGAGGGTGATTTTTTTCTTCAGCTCGATTTTTCTCAATTCTTTGTAATTGTTCATGGTTTTTGCCACGAGCATCATTCCCTTCTCAGATTGAAGAATTGTTTTCTTTGCTTCGAGAGCATCTTCATATTCAAACTTTAAATGTATTAAGTCCTGATTTTTCATTTTTATTTTTTACTTTTCGGGTTTAAACTTTTGAGAAAACTTCCCTGTCTATTTTTTCAAGCTGGTTCTTTATATCCTGAATTTCCTTTTCCCAGCTGTCAAGTTCAGCCTCTTCTTCCTGCTTTATTTTTTTTATTTCACCTAATGTTCTTTCAATGTCCATAATTTTATTTTTTGCCTTTTCAAAAACTTCCTCGCTTTCTCTGAACTTGTCAAGCCTTACATAAATAGGCTCCATTTCTTTGACTCTTTGCTTTTCAATATATCCTTTTCTTTCAGGTATTTTTTTTACAGAAGGAAATTCTCTTTCATATCCTATTTTTTTGTTTTGATTCATGTCTTCCTCATCGTCTTCATCAATTTCGTGAGTCATTGTTTTTCTGGACTTGTGCATCATCTCCATGTCTTCCTCATCGTCTTCTGGAAAGTCATCTGCAAAGTCCATGTCACTCTCTTTTTTCCCCACGACAGCGTCTTTTATGACGTTTTTGGAAAAGTCCTTTCCGAAGTGAGAAGAAGGATATGAAGGAAGTTGTGGTAAACGCGTGGGCATCTCTCTATGTTCTTGTTCACGATCTATATTATGCAGCTTAGGAATCTCGGGAAGCCTCGGCAATTCAAGGTTCTCCTCTTGCTTCTCATCCTCTTTTTTTCCAAACCAATTCATTTTGATTGTTATACTTCAATATATATGAAAAAGAATATAAGTTTAAAAATCTTTTTTAATTGATGTTATGTAATCCTAATTTATTTAAATGATGAAAAATTGTTTTTAAGATGCCTAAACCTAAAAAAAACGAGAAGATGCTTTTAAAATTTATGCAAAATGTTGCCGTCAATATAGCAGGAAAGCAGGCCGAGGATATGGTTCCTTTGCTTAACAATCAAAAACACGTCAATGAATTCATAATTGCTAAGAAGCTTGACATAACAGTAAATCAAGTTCGGAACATACTTTACAAACTCTCCGACTTTGGGGTTGTATCATTCATAAGAAAGAAAGACAAGAGAAAAGGATGGTACACTTATTTTTGGAGAATTGAGCCTTTGAAATCTTTAGAAGTTCTGAAGGAATTATTTGAAGTTAAGATTGCACAGGTTAATAACCAAATTTCCCAAAGGGAAAAGGATGTTTTCTACATTTGCGAGAGGTGCAACATAGAAATGAACGAGGAGAATTCTCTTTTGAATGATTTTACATGTCCTGAATGCGGAGGAATTTTTATAATAAGGGACAATTCAAAACTCCTCAAGGAAATGAAAAAAAACCTTTCAAAATACGAAGAGGAGATGGTTATGATTAATGAGGAAATTTCCAAGGAAGCAGACATAAAGGAAGTGGCAAAGCAAAAGGAGAGAAAGAAAGAAGATTCATTGAAGAAGGCTGTGAGGGCAAAGGCACAGAAAGCGAGAAAAGAGGCAAGGGATAAACTGAAGGGCAAGAAGCCAGAGAAAAAATCTGTGAAAAAATCAGGAAAGGCAAAAAAGGTGAAGAAACTTGTCGGGGGAAAATCCAGGAAAGTTGCAAAGAATAAATCTTCAAAATCAAAGAAATCTCAAAAGGTAAAATATAAACCAAAAACAAAGAAGGGGAAAAAGACCTAATGGCCATGAGATATTCTTTCTCCCCCAGAAAACGAAATTTAATTTCCGGATTAAGTGTAACAAATCGCTTGATTATCGTGAATTTGTTTTTTTATCTTGTTTCACTTTTGATTTTTAAAGTTTATGGCGAGGGTTTTTTTTTAAGAAATGTCGCCCTTACACCCTCTCTTATAATTCAGGGAAAGTCACTTTGGACTTTGATTACAAGCATGTTTTCCCACTTGTTGCTTTTCCATATATTCGCGAATATGTTCTCTTTGTTTTTTATTGGGAATTTTCTTGAGAGAATAGTGGGTAGAAAGAGATTCTTTTGGGTTTATATCTTTTCAGGATTGGCAGGGGGATTGTTTTTTGTTACATCGGGATTGATTTTTTCAAATAATATTCCCGGAGTTGGTGCAAGCGGAGCAATCTTCGGACTTTTGGGGGTTCTAGCAGTGTTGGTGCCTTATTCGAGGATTTATCTTATCGCAGGACCTTTAATTTTGATTTTAGCAGAAGTTGTTATAAGTCCTTTCGTTCCTGTAGCGTTTGCTTCCACATTCGGCATTATAGTGAATGTTCTTATCTTCATGATGATATTTGCAATATTTTCATTCAATCCAAGAATAAGAAAGTTTGCGGTGCCTGTTGAACTTAGGATGTGGCTTCTTCCAATCGTTGCGATAGTTCCTCTTGTTATTTTGGGTTATTTTTTTCCATTGCCAATAGGAAACAGTGCGCATATTGGAGGTTTGGTGCTTGGTTTGGTGTATGGATTTTACTTGAGGAGGAAGTTTCCAAGAAAGACGTCTGTAATTGAGAGGCATTTCAGATGAAAACCAGAACTTATTTCAATGATAAAACTTCATTATTTTATAGATTTATCTTTAACTGATAACAGATTAGTAAAACTATATATACATGTGCCCTGATATTAAAAAAGTGAGTGAAATGAAGTAGTGCGAATTGGTTAATTATCTTATAAAACAAAAATGAAGAAAAAACAAAAACAGAAAACTAATTTTTTTCTTGAACAATACAGGAAAAGCTGGAAATTTATCAAAGATTCCCAAAACTTCATATACTCTGTTATTGGAATATTTTTCTTTTTTGCCATCATCGGTTTTTTTATTCCTGTTCCCGAGACCTTGAAGGGACAGATAATTGAATTTTTGAATCAGCTTTTGCAGAAAACCCGAGGATTAAGTCAGGGAGAGTTGATAAGATTTATTTTTCTTAATAATCTCCAGAGCAGCTTTCTTGGAATTGCATTTGGATTTGTGCTTGGAATTTTCCCATTGATGGCTGCGATTTCCAACGGGTATGTTCTTGGATTTGTTTCCACAATGGCTGTGAATGCAGACGGTTTTTCATCCTTGCTGGGACTTTTTCCTCATGGGATTTTTGAATTGCCGGCTGTTTTCATCTCTCTTGGTTTGGGCCTTAGGGTTGGAGTGTTTATTTTTCAGAAGAAAAAAATAGAATCCCTGAAAAATTATTTAATAAATTCTTTCCGAGTCTTTGTTTTTGTCGTTGTACCTTTGCTTGCTATTGCGGCAATTATCGAAGGAATATTTATTATTATGTTTAGATAAGTTAGATTTAAATAGTCCTTTTCCCTATGTAATTTATTAAATTAAATAAAAAAGGAGGTTAAAATGAACGACTGGAAAAAATGGGTGATTGTTGTTGCAGGTGTTGTAGCAGCAGTTGGACAATTCTGGGGTATGAACTACTATCTGCCATTAATCGGCGGAGCAGTTGCAGCAGTTGTTGCTTTAGTACCTAACTAAACCTCTTTATTTTTTTATTATTTTTTTTGAATTTGTTTTAAG
>Ga0210057_1009069_pt1 | contig 11613 bp, 9 predicted proteins | sample CryGeyCG2114_010_2_FD_183968 | JGI IMG/M metagenome (GOLD analysis project Ga0210057, IMG submission 183968) | Groundwater microbial communities from aquifer - Crystal Geyser CG10_big_fil_rev_8/21/14_0.10 (SPAdes) (version 2) | ecosystem: Environmental > Aquatic > Deep subsurface > Groundwater ...
ATGCCACCCATCATACCATTGCCCATGCCTGGATTTTCTTTTTCTTTTGGTTTTTCCGCAATTATCGCTTCAGTAGTTAAAAGCATGGCCGCAGCTGAAACTGCATTTTCTAAAGCAGTTCTGACAACCTTAGTCGGATCAATAATACCGTTCTCAATTAAATCTTGATATTCCATAGTCGCGGCATTAAAACCAAAAGCGCCTTTATTCTTTTTTATCTCCTCAACCACAACTGCCCCGTCAATACCGGCATTTTGAGCAATCTGTCTAATCGGCGCTTCCAAAGCTTTTCTTAAAATCTCAAGTCCAGTTTTTTCATCACCGACTAAATTAAAATCTTTTAAAACTTCCAAACTTCTTAATAAGGCAACTCCTCCACCCGGCACAATACCTTCTTCAATGGCAGCTTTAGTCGCATTTAATGCGTCTTCTGTTTTCAATTGCCTGGCTTTTTGTTCAACTTCGGTCGCGGCGCCAACCTTAATAACGGCCACGCCTCCGGCTAACTTTGCCAATCTTTCCTGAAGCTTTTCTTTATCAAAACTAGAGGTAGTGTCCTTTAATTCATTTTTAATCTGACTAACGCGGGAATCAATATCCTGCTTCTTTCCCTTACCCTCAATAATAGTAGTATTCTCTTTAGTAGAAATTACTTTCCTGGCCGATCCAAGCATATTCAGTTCCAAATTTTCAATCTTTAATCCTAAATCTTCAGCAATAAACTGACCACCGCAAACAATAGCCATATCCTGCAAAAACTCTTTTTTCCTATCGCCAAACCCAGGCGCCTTAATTGCCAAGGCTCTAAAATTTCCACGTAATTTATTAACAACCATAGTTGCTAAAGCATCACCTTCAACATCATCAGCAATAATAACTAAATCCTTTTTTCCGGTCTGAGCAATTTTTTCTAAAATTGGCAAAATTTCCTGCAAACTAGAAATCTTTTTCTCTGTAATTAAAATATATGGATCATCAAGTTCAGCCACCATTCTCTCAACATTAGTAACCAAATAATGAGAAATATAACCCTTATCAAATTGCAAGCCTTTAACAATCTCTTTTTGCAATCCAAAAGTCTGCGACTCTTCAATAGTAACAACTCCATCTTTGCCAATTTCTTCCATTACTTCAGCAATAAGATTGCCTATTTCAGGATCAGCCGCGGAAATAGTCGCCACTTGCGATGTCTCAACTTTACTGGAAATTGGCTTGGCCATCTTTTTTAGCTGGCCGATAACCGCCTGACTGGCTTTTTCAATTCCTCTTTTTAAAGCCATTGGATCAGCTCCGGCCGCGACGTTTTTCAATCCTTCGGCAATAATAGCTTGAGCCAGAATCACGGCCGTTGTTGTGCCATCACCGGCAATATCATTGGTTTTCTCAGCTACTTCTTTAACAATCTCTGCTCCCAAATTCTCGGCTCTATCCTCAAGTTCAACTTCTTTGGCTACACTAACGCCATCATTCGTAATAACTGGCACGCCAAAACCTTTATCCAAAACCACGTTTCTGCCTTTCGGCCCAAGCGTAATTTTAACAGCATCGGCTAATTTGTCGACACCAGTTTTCATTTTTTTTCTCGCAATCTCCTGATAAAAAATATCTTTTGCCATATATTTATTTCGTTAGAATTAAGATTATTTATTTCTCATTAGAATCGAGCTTCGCTCATTCTACAATTGCCAAAATATCTTCTTCTTTGGCAATCAAATAATCTTTATTATCAACTTTAATCTCGGTTGGACCATATTTAGTAAACAAAACAATATCTCCGACCTTAACATTTAAAGGAATAATTTTACCTGAAACCATTTTCTTGCCAGGCCCGACGGCAATAATTTTACCCTGTTCCGGCCTTTCTTTGTCAGCCGATTCAGGCAAAAAAATGCCTGCTTTGGTTTTTTCTTCTTGTGGCAATGGTTCAATCAAAATATAGTTTGAAATTGGTTTTATTTTCATATAACTTAAATTATTTTTATTTTTAATTGCTAATCATATTTTAATATTAATAAGAATACCACTCAAATTAATTTTTGTCCAGCTTGGTGCCTGTCACTTTTTTTCTACGAACAAATTTACGAACAAATCAGGCGAATGGCGCGATTTTAACTTGTGCTAGACTTAGTTTAGCGCAAATTTAATATTTAAAGATCTTGGCAAAAACGATAAAATCAGCTAATTTAAAAAAATGATCAATTTAAATAAAAGATTATTAAAACCAATCTTTTTTATTGTTTCGGCAATACTGTTGGCCTTGGCCGGATTTTTTATCCTTAGACCAAAAATCATTGAATTCACTTTAAAAAGAAACTCTATAGTTGAGGAAAAACCAATTGAGCTGATTTTTGTCGGCGACATAATGCTTGATAGGGGTGTAAGGTATATGGTGGAAAAACACGGCAACAATGATTTTAGTTTTCCTTTTTTCAAAATCGCGGATGAAATAAAAAATGCCGACTTAATTATAGCGAATCTCGAAAGCCAGATTTCAAACAAAGGCAGTAACGCCGGATCAATTTATTCCTTTAGAGCGCCGATTGAGGCTATGCAAGGATTGATCTATGCTGGCATTGATATTGTCTCTTTAGCCAATAATCATAGCCTTGATTATGGTTCTCAAGCTTTAAAAGACAGCTTAGAAAGATTAGTTAATAACAATATTTCTCCAATTGGCGCCGGTAACGAATATCAGGCTTTTTCTCCAACTATAAAAACTATTAATGGTTCGACAAACTCACCACTCTCGCTTGCTTTTTTTGCCTATACCGATCAAATGCCAGTTTCTGCGCAAGCTAAAGGAGAAAACTTCGGTATTGCCGTCATCAGCAAAGACAATTTAACGAAAATAAAAGCAGATATAGAACTGGCAAAACAATTGACAGACATTGTTGTTGTTTCTCTACATTGGGGCACAGAATACGCCAAAGAACCAAGTTTAGAACAAACAAATCTAGCTCAAAACATAATTGACGCTGGCGCTGATCTTGTTATCGGCCATCATCCTCATGTTATTCAAAAATATGAAAAATACAAAAATGGCTATATTTTTTACAGTTTGGGAAACTTTATCTTTGACCAAGGTTTTTCTGATGAAACAATGGAAGGCGCCATCGCCAAAATCATTATCAAAGATAAAAAAATCTCAAGCGTTTCTTCTTTAAAGATTATTATGAATGAATTTTTCCAACCAGAATTAAAAAAATAAAAATTGACTTTAATATTTTTTTCTGCTATTAATAATTAATATGTGGAATCTCATTTTAAGAATAGCTGGATCAAGCGCCGGCATCTGGTTAGCTAGTGAATTTGTTAATGGTGTTCAGGTTTCCGGCAACTGGAAAACATTTGTTATTATCGGCGTAGTTTTAGGCGTTGTTAATTTCTTCATTAAACCAATTCTAGATGTTTTGTCTTTACCATTAAAGATCTTGACCTTAGGATTATTTAGCCTAATAATTAATATGACCTTAGTCTGGTTAATTGACATTATTTTTGTTGAACTTGTCATTAACGGGCTAATTCCTCTTTTTTGGACAACAGCGCTTATTTGGCTAGCTAATTTTGTCTTAGGAAAGTGGTTACCAGCAAAATAATAATAATATTTTATGAATACTATACTTGAATTAGTTTCTAAAATTAAACCTTATTTATCAGTCATTCAGATTGTCGTTTCTTTAATCTTGATTGGCTTAATTTTAATCCAACCAAGGGGAGATGCTTTGGGGTCTGCTTTTGGCCAAAGCTTTGCCGGTGTCGGCAAATTAAGAGGCGCTTCAAAAATAGTTTTTTACTTTACTATTACTCTCGGCGTTATTTTCATTTTACTTGCTCTCATAAATTTACTGCCTTAATGCCTCTCAATCTTTCTTCTCTTAGGGATTGGTGTAAAAACCTGCCCTCAAGAAGACAAACTCAAAAATTTCTTGAAATTTTAAATCGAAAAGAAAGAAAAATCTTTTTAATTCTTTTGGCTTTGTTTTCAATATCTTCTGCTTATTTAATAATTGATTTTTACATCAGACATACCGAAATAAAACCGACTTTAGGCGATAAAATCTCTGAAGGAATTATTGGCCAACCCAGATATATCAATCCAGTCTTGGCAGCCGCCAATGATGTTGACCGTGATTTAACTGAACTGGTTTTTGCCGGCTTAATGAAATACTCAAAAAACGATGAGATTGTTGCTGATCTGGCTAACGATTATGAAATAAAAGAAGATGGCAAGGTCTGGGATATTAATCTAAGAGAAAATCTTGTTTTCCAAGACGGCTCTCCCTTAACAGCGGACGATGTTATATTTACCGTTAAAACTATTCAAAACCCGGATTATAAAAGTCCTTTAAGACCAAATTGGTTAGGAGTTGAAGTTGAAAGACTATCTGACTTAAAAGTAAGATTCAGATTAAAAAATCCTTATCCTGGATTTATAGAAACCCTAACTCTAAAGATTCTACCAAAGAAAATCTGGGCAGAAGTTATGGCTGAAAGTTTTTCTTTGACTGTTTTTAATTTAAAGCCAGTTGGTTCTGGTCCTTATCGGGTTACTAAAATTCTTCAGGAAAAAAACGAAACTGCCAGAATACAATCGCTGACTCTTGAAATTAATCCTAAATACAACGGCAAACTTCCAAATATAAAAGAAATAGTTTTCGTTTTTTTTGATAAAGAAAAAGACCTTGTCAAGGCCGCTAAAAACAAAGATATTCAATCTTTCGTCCTTCCTTCTTTGCAAGACAAGGAACTTTTAGAAAAAAAAGGATTTATTAGTTATCGTTTTGACTTACCAAGATATTTTTCTGTTTTCTTCAATCAAGAAAATTCTTCGGCTCTAGCTCAAAAGGACATCAGAACCGCTTTAAATTATGCCACCAATAAAAGAGAAATTATTGACCAAGCTCTTTTTGGAAACGCTAAAGCGGTTGATTCCCCGATACTGCCTTCTTTTTTCAACTTAAATGATGCAAAAACAAGTTATCGCTTTAGTTTAAAAAAAGCCAATGAAATTCTAGATAAAGCTGGTTTTACCCTCAACCAAGAAACGGGCATTAGACAAAAAACAATTGAGAAAAAACTGGCCTTTGAATTTAAAAGCGCTTTAATTAAAGGATCTCAAGGAACCGAAGTTATAGAGCTACAGAAATGCTTGGCTAAAGATCCTGAAATCTATCCTGAAGCTGAAGTAAGCGGAATTTTCGGCGATAAAACAAAAAAAGCTGTCATTAGGTTTCAAGAAAAATACAGAGAAGACATCTTAGTACCAGCGGATTTGAAAAACGGAAATGGCGAAGTTAAAACTTTAACCAGAAAAAAACTTAATAGTTATTGTTTCGGTCCAAGTCAAGAAAATATAGAATTAAAGATTTCTTTAGTAACGGTTGAAGACCCGACTCTTTTGAAAGTAGCGGAAATATTAAAAACCCAATGGCTAAAAGTCGGCGTCAGTCTTGAAATTAGAAGCTATGGTTTCCCACAACTAAGCTCTGAATTCTTGAAACCGAGAAATTACGAAAGTCTCTTGTTCGGAGAAGTTCTTGGCCAAGTGCCTGATCTTTTCCCATTTTGGCATTCTCTGCAAAAAAAGGATCCCGGCCTAAATCTTGCAATTTATGAAAATAACGAAGCTGATAAACTTCTTGAAGAAGCCAGACAAGTTTTTGATAAACAACAAAGACAAGAAAAACTAGAAAAACTGCAAGAAATCATTTTAAAAGATACTCCAGCAATTTTTCTTTACCAGCCGGACTTTGTCTATATGGCTTCACCGATCATAAAAAACATTGAAATAGGCGCAATTGCCGATCCATCTAAAAGATTTATTGGTATTGAAAATTGGTATATTAAAACAAGAAGAATCTGGAAATAGATGAAGATTTATTCAAAATCTTCGTATATATTCCATTATTAAAGAATAGGATGAATATATTAAGCGAAATACGCAAAGTAAGCGATTTGAAAGATATTCTTTTTGATAAAAGCTTTTTAAAAAATACGCCAAATTTTATTGTCTATAAGGTAACTCGTGGCATAAGCCATAAAAATGGCTTGAGATACGATGAAACTGTTATCTTGCCCAAACTTCTTGGTAAAGAATTTCCGAAAACCAAGGGTCACGAACACCCAAAAAAATGCATTGAATTAATTAAAGTTTTAAAAGGCAAAGCAATTTTCCTGCTTCAAAAAGACGAAAAAGATATTATTAAAGACATTTATTTTATCAAAGCCAAAGCCGGTCAATGTTTAATTTCTCCAGCCGAATATTCCCATACCACCATTAATGCTTCAAATAAAGAATTAAAAATCGGCACTTGGATTGATAATTGCTATCCAAGCGATTATAGCAATATTAAAAAATTCAAGGGCTTCGGTTATTATCATACAATTTTAGGATGGCAAAAAAACAAAAACTACAAAAAAGTGCCAAAATTAAAAGAGAAAAAACCATTAAAATTATTTCCTAAAAATCTCAAATTTTTAAAAAATTGTTGTAGTTAGAGACACACCCGCTAAAATTATTATGTCCGGGTGGTGAAATTGGCAAACACGCTGGCTTCAGGAGCCAGTGCCGCAAGGCTTGGGAGTTCAACTCTCCCCCCGGACACCTAAACTTTAATTTAATTTTTAATTAAAAAAATATGGTTATACGAAATAGACAACAAACAGCGCGTCATCAGAATAGAACTGGAAAACAACAGGTTAAAAATACCTACCAATCACCGTCAAATACGCTAAAAATTATTCCTCTTGGCGGCCAGGAAGAAGTCGGTCGCAATATGACGGTTTTTGAATATGGACAAGATATCGTCATTTTGGATATGGGCATCCAGTTTCCGGAAGAAAATATGCCTGGGATTGATTACATAATCCCAAATACAACATATCTCCAAGGTAAAGAAAAAAACATCCGCGCCGTCATATTCAGCCATGGCCATTTAGACCATATTGGCGCCGCCCCTATTCTCTTGAAAAAACTGGAATACCCTTTAATTATCGGTCGCAATTTGACTATTGCTTTAATAAAAAAACGCTTTGAAGATTATGAAAAAAATTCTATTAACAAATTGCGTGTTTCATTAATAAGATCGGTCCAAGATAAAATACAACTGGGTAATTTCAAGCTAAGTTTTTTTGAAGTTGAACATTCTATTATGGATGCAGTCGGTATGATCTTGCAAACTCCGGTCGCTACCATTATTCACCCCGGCGACTGGACTATGAATAAAGCCACAGATCGCACAAAAGAACTTTCTTATAAACATTTAGCTTATTTGCCACATCCAAAAATACTTATGTTAGAAAGTCTCGGCGCCACGGATAATAGACCTACGCATACAACTGAAGCAGAAATGTATGCAAATCTGGAAAAATTAATCAGAGAATCCAATGGCAAAGTAATTATCGGCACCTTTTCTTCACAGATAAAAAGAATCGGGCACATTTTAGAATATGCCCGAACTATTGGGAAAAAAGTGGCTCTTGATGGTTTTAGCATGAAAGCAAATATTGAAATAGCCAAAGAGCTGGGTTATATCAAAATTGACCGCAATACCATGATTCCGGTTAACGAAATTAATAAATACCCAGAAAATAAAATCATTGTTGTTTGCACCGGCGCCCAAGGCGAAGGCAATGCCGTTCTCTCCCGCGTTGTCGCTGGAGACCATCGTTCTATTAAGATAAGACCTCAAGATACGATCATCTTTTCTTCTTCAGTAATTCCGGGGAATGAACGCACTATTCAACGGCTCAAAGACAATCTTTACCGTCAATGCGACAATGTCATTCATACCGATATTATGGACGTCCACACTAGTGGCCATTGCCATGCAGAAAATATTAAAGAAATTATCCGTCAAATCAAACCAGATTACTTTTTGCCAGTTTATGCAAATCACTTCATCCTTAAGGAAGCGGCTAAATTAGCTCTAAGTATTGGTATGTCAAAAACAAATATTTTTATCCTAGACAATGGTTCTGTTTTGGAATTTTCAAACCAAGCAGTGCCGAAACTCTATGCTAAAAAAGTGCCGACAAATTACGTCTTTGTAGACGGTTTAGGAGTTGGCGATGTCGGTGAAGTTGTTTTAAAAGACCGACAAACATTATCCGAAGACGGAATGTTTGTTGTTATTGCTATTGTTGACAGAAAAACCGGAAAAATTCAAGGATCACCCGACATAATCTCCAGAGGCTTTGTTTATTTGAGAGAATCGAAGGATTTATTAAAGGCGACCAGAAGAAGAGTGATCGACATTATTGACAAGACGGCCGGTTCGGGCGGCGCGGTTAATTGGACCTATGTTAAAGAAGAGATAAGAAATAAGGTTGGAGATTTCCTTTATCAACAAACCGAGAGACGACCAATGGTCTTACCGGTAATAATTGAGGTATAATGACAATATGAAAATCTTTTCAGGAATCCAGCCAACCGGCGCTCTCCATATTGGAAATTATTTGGGCATGTTAAAACAATCTGTAGAGCTCCAAAAAGAAGGAGGGTGTATTTATTGTGTCGTTGACTTACACGCCATGACTATCCCTTACGATCCTAAACAAATGCAAAAAAATATCTTGGATGTGACGGTCTGCTATTTGGCGGCCGGCATTGACCCGGCAAAATCAATTCTTTTTATCCAATCCAAGGTGCCGGAACATACAGAGCTTGCCTGGATTTTAAACACCGTCACTCCGATAAGCGATCTGATGAGAATGACACAATATAAAGACAAATCAAATCAGTTTAAAGAAGAAATTGGCGCCGGCCTGTTAAACTATCCGGTTTTGATGGCCGCCGACATCCTTCTCTATAAAACCCAAGTAGTACCGGTTGGAAAAGACCAAGAACAGCATGTTGAATTAGCCAGGACTATTGCCAGAAAATTCAATAAAAAATTTGGCCAAACTTTTATTGAACCAAAAGTTAAATTAGCCAAAGAAGGAGCCAAGATTATGTCTTTGACAAATCCTAAAAAGAAAATGTCAAAATCAATTCCTGCTGGTTGCCTTTATCTTTTTGACGAACCGGAAGTCATTAGAAAAAAAATTATGTCTAGCGTTACTGATTTGGAAAAACAAGTAAAATACGACTTAATTAAAAAACCAGGCATTTCTAATCTTTTAACCATTTACAGTCTTTTTTCCGGAAAACCCATCAAAGATATTGAAAAGAAATTCAAAGACCAAGGTTATGCCAAATTTAAAGAAAAACTGGCTGATCTCCTCATTAAAGAGCTAGAACCTTTAAGAAAGAAAAGAAAAGAACTTCTTTCTAGGCAGGTTTATATAGAAGAAATTTTGGAACAAGGGGCAAGAAAAGCAAAAACCATTGCCCAAGAGACAATGGCTGAAGTGAAAAAGAAGACCGGCTTAATTTAAATTTCAAATAAAGTACAAAACGCTATAACTTTATTGTCATAGCATTTTCGTTATACTAATATAAAAAAATTGAATATAACCTTTCGTAAATACTTCACGATCGTGAAGTATTTACGAATAGAAAAAATTAATATATTATAATTATATATCATTAAATAATTTAAATATTTTATGTCTGGACGCGGTTTAAAAACAGGGTCAGTTTCTCACGAGATCTTAATTGAAATTTTTGGAATATTAGACGCAACATTATTTTTACCAAGAAAAATGACCGAAATTACAAGAATAAGATTCCTTCAGCACTATCCTATACATAAGAAATATATTTATGACCTAAAACGAAGAAATTATATTAAAGAGATTAATACAAAAAATGGGAAAAAGATACAACTCACGGAAAAAGGAAAATTGGAAATAATAAAATATAAAATAAAATCCAAAAAAAATAAAATAAAATGGGATGGAAAATGGCGGGCGATTTGTTGGGATGTTCCCGAAGGTTCGCGCAAAGAACGCGATTACCTAAGGAGAGCCCTTCGCTGGGTTGGTTTTAAAGAAGTCCAAAAAAGCTTTTGGATATTTCCATTTGAAGTAAAAGACCAAATAAAAGAATTGATAAGACTATATAAAGAAGACCTAAAAGGAGATGTTCGTTTTTTAACTATTGAAAAATTAGAAAAAGATTCTGACTTAAGAAAATATTTCAACTTATAGTTTTATTCATAGTTATGTTTTCGTAAATACTTCACGATCGTGAAGTATTTACGAAAGATAAAGTTAATATAATTTTTGCAAAACACATAAAATACAAAATAGATAGACTTGCAAAACACATAAAATACAAAATAGATAAATTTATAAAACAAATAAATTTATAAAATAGATTCAATTAAAACGTATTAAAAACGATTTACGTCAAATATGCAGACTAAGCTCTTTATAAGTTTTTTCGGTTACAGGCACGCCAATTTTTTTAAAAATCTCTAAAGATTCTTTCTCAATTTCAATTAAGTGTTTTTTAGTGTCCGCCTCAAACTTACATTTAATAGTCGGGGTAGTGTTGGATGCCCGACAAAGAGCCCAACCATAGGGAAAATTAATTCTGGCTCCGTCAATATCAACAAAATCATACTTTTTACTTCTTAAGAATTTTTGTAATTTTAAAATTATTTCAAATTTAGTATCATCTGAACAAGGAATAAAAATTTCTGGGCTTACTTCATATCTTGGCAAGGTATCAATATATGATGCAAAATTTTCTTTATTTGAAGCAATTTCAGCTATTTTCAAAGACGCGAACAAGGCTTCATCGCAAAGATAATAATCTTTTGGAAAAAGAAAATGCAAGGTTACTTCCCCGCCGAAAATGGCCTTAGTCTTAATTATCTTTTTTATAACAGCGGTATGATGAGAAACGGAAAAATATGTTTTTATTCCTTTTGCTCTCATTTCATCCAAAAAAACCTTAGAAACTCTGGTATCGTGAACAATCGGTCCTTTCCATTTTTCTAAAGACTGTCTAGCTAACATTAAAAAACAAAAATCTCCAACCACCGATCTTCCTAAATTATCAATGGCAGCCACTCTATCGCCATCGCCATCATACACAAAACCAATATCAAACCCGCCTTTTAAAACTGCTTTTTTAGCCGGCATTCTATTTTTTCTTACATATGGATCGGGCAAATGGTTAGGGAAATTACCATCAAATTCTCCATAAATTGTTTTAACCCGACATCCCAATCTTTTAAAAACCTTTTCGGGCAAATAACCCATTGCCCCGTTACCAGAGTCAATTAAAATCTTTAATGGTTTTTTAAGATTAATTTTACTGGTAATATAATTCAGATAATCTTTCTCAGGATTAAAAATGACAATTTTGCCAAGCTTTTTTGTTTTGGCTTTCCTTTCCTTTAAAACAAGGTTTTTGATTGTCTCTATGTCTTTTTCAACAACATCTCCTTTCTTCTTCACATGAAGAATAATGCCATTATACTGCTTAGGATTATGAGATCCAGAAATCATAATACCGGCATCAAAATTATAATGGAAAATAGAAAAATAAAATAAAGGATCCGGCGATATCCCTAAAAAAATCACTTCTTTGCCTGCCTCAACTAAAGCTTTACTAATTGCCCGAGATAATGGCGCCGAACTTTTTCTGGTATCATGAGCAAGAACGACTTTCTGAATATCGGGATAGAGATCAACTAAAGCCAAGGCTATTTTTGAGGC
>Ga0210057_1009071_pt1 | contig 11612 bp, 14 predicted proteins | sample CryGeyCG2114_010_2_FD_183968 | JGI IMG/M metagenome (GOLD analysis project Ga0210057, IMG submission 183968) | Groundwater microbial communities from aquifer - Crystal Geyser CG10_big_fil_rev_8/21/14_0.10 (SPAdes) (version 2) | ecosystem: Environmental > Aquatic > Deep subsurface > Groundwater ...
GGCCCGTTTTCGTTTTGTATGAAGTCCTTATTTTGTGTTAAAATCGACACGCATGGCCCTATCGTCTAACGGTCAGGACATCGCCTTCTCAAGGCGGCAATCGGGGTTCGATTCCCCGTAGGGTCACTGAATTTCGAAAGCCCAACCTTGCGTTGGGTTTTTGAAATTTAGTCCAGGGGAATCGAAGGTCGGAGCGAGCGGAGTGAGTGAGACGGGGTCGAGAGTGCTTGGTATTTTACAAGCGAAGCGCGGTAAAATACTTAGCAACTCGTGACCGATTCCCCGTAGGGTCACAAAACGAAGCCCCCGCTGCTCCATAGGGCTGGCATGATGCCAATCCAATCAGAAGCTAGCGGGGGTAGAGTCTGGGCTCTCAAGACGAGCTCAACCCGAACATGGCCAACCTGTTCGGGGAACTTGCCGAGAACCGTGTGGCCCGGATGCAGTGCGCACTGCACGCGGGTGCGAGGGGAGGAAGGTGGCTCCCCTCGCAAGTGCTCAACTCGTCAGAAGCACCTCAATTCATACCTACCACCATGATAACACAAGAATAAAATTCATGCAAGTACCTCTCGGATTAAACAGACGACGACTCTTGTCTTTCAGCTTTGCGGGTGGTAGGATGGTGTGGCTATGGCAGAAGCAAAGAAGACAGTTAAAAAGGCCGTAAAAACCGCTCCTAATGCGGTCAAGAAGGCGTCTGCCAAATCTGCTCCAAAGAAGCCGGTGGTAAGGAAGGCCACCGTCAACAAGAACGAGTTTGCGGTTATTGAAACCGGCGGTAAACAATACAAAGTATCAGCGGGGGAGACCATCACAATTGAAAAGCTCTCGGATGTGCGCGAAGTGGGTGCCAAGGTTATTTTTGATAAAGTACTTCTGGTTGACGACGGCAAAGACACGACTATCGGCATGCCTTATATCAAACAAGCAAAGGTGGAAGGTGTACTCACCGAGGAAGGGAAGGGGAAAAAGATTCTTGTTGTGCACTACAAAGCCAAGAGTCGCCACTTGGTGCGCAAAGGACATCGTCAGCCGTTTGCAAAGGTGACTATTACAGCAATTCGTTAGCCCATAGTGGGTAGCCAGTAGGGACGCAAAAACTTCTGCACGGCAGAAGTTTTTGCGTCCCATACTATTTTCCCCTCACCACCTATCTTCTGTTTTTGAGCGCGTTTTCTATCGTGTCGGAATCCACATACTCAAGCTCACTGCCGGTGGAGAGTCCCTTACCCAGGGTGGTAATGCGTATGCCTCGTTCTGCCGCAATATCCCTTACGGCATGCTCCACAATGTTTTGGGTGTTTTCTCCCTCCGGGTTGACGCTGTTTGCAAGAATAATTTCCGTGAGGCCATCTTTCTTCGCGACACGGTTCACAAGTTCTCGGATGCGTACGCGCTTTTCGGGCTCTTTTTCCAAAATAGGCACCGTGCCACCAAGTACAAAATAGTGTCCCTTAAACATACCGCTTTTTTCAACCGCATCCAGGTCGGTGTCTTTTTCAACGACGAGCAGTGTGTGCGTGTCGCGCGACTGATTACTGCAAATTTCGCATGAGGTCTTGCCGCTATGGTCGTCCTCAAAAATACGAAAACACGAATCACAAATGAGCGTTTGCGAACGGATGTCGCGAATCATGCGAGCTAATTCATCACGAAATCCCTGCTCCTGTGAAAGGAGAAAGAAGACAAAACGTGTTGCTTGTCGCGGACCAATACCCGGAAAGTTGGTAAAGTATTCGGCGAGTTTTTGAATAACGCGGTTCATGATATGTCTTCGTCAGCGGGGTCACCGAGAGCGGCACCTTCCGCCATGCGCTCATATTCAGCCACCGCCCCCTGGTTTGGAAGAGAACGAAACGTGGCGCGTTTGTCATCAAAGATGAGTTCCACCACTCCGGTTGGTCCGTTTCGGTGCTTTTCAATGAGGATTTGTCGCACATTGCTTCGCTCACTCTCGTCGCGATAGCGGCTCTCATCATGGATGAATGCCACCAGGTCGGCGTCTTGTTCAATAGAACCAGAGTCACGGAGGTCGGAAAGCTGGGGCTTGCCGCGTCGCTGTTCCACCGCGCGTGAAAGCTGTGAGAGTGCGATGACCGGGACATCAAGTTCACGCGCCAATTGTTTGAGTGAGCGGGAGATTTCCGTCACCTGTTGCACAAGTGAATCGCTGGCACGAGCGCGCGCCGGCACCATGAGCTGGAGATAGTCAACAATAATCAAATCAAGCCCCTTCTCACTTTTAAGACGACGTGCCACTGAACGCATATTGAGGACGTTGTTGCCCGGTTGGTCATCAATATAAATTTTTGCTCCGGATAGTCGGTCAATAGCTCCCTGCAAATGCGCAAAGTCGGCCTCACCTTTCAGACGACCCGTGCGCAAGCGCCACGCGTCCACCTGTGATTCCGCGGCAAGCATGCGGTCTACCAACTGCTGGGAGCTCATTTCCAGGGAAAAAATCCCAACGGATGTGCCGTGTTTGATAGCCGTCTGTCGCGCGATATCAAGCGCAAGCGAGGTCTTGCCGGTGGATGGACGCGCGGCGATAATAATAAGGTCTGATTTTTGCAAGCCGGCGAGCTTGTTATCGAGCTCGGGAAACCCGGTGGGGATGCCTCGCAGTGCGCCATCCGATTTGTGCAATGCGTCCAAGCGTGCAAACGCATCACCCAAAAGGTCGGTGATTGCCGCAAATTTTTTTGTGGTCGGCGAGCTGGTGATTTCAAACATTTTCTTTTCCGCGCGGTCGAGCAACTCCTCAATATCCTCGTCTTCTGAAAAACCAAGCTCAGCGATATAGTGCGATGCTTCAATCAAGAGACGCATGAGGTATTTGCGCTGGATGATTGCGGCGTAGTGTTTTGCGTTTATTGATGAGGGAACGGCTTCCACCAAGCTCGCGCAGTATGCCGTGCCCCCAATGGCATCGAGTGAGTTGGTTTCGCGCAAGCGCGTGGTGAGTGAGATGAGGTCTATCGCTTCGCTCTTGCCAAGGAGGTCAAGCATGGCGCGGAAAATGAGACGATGTTTTTCAGCGTAAAAAGATTCAGGGCTGATGATATCAACAACTTCGTGAATTGCTTCGGGGCGGAGCATAATCGAACCCAAAAGCGCCCGCTCGGAATCCAAACTCTGCGGAGGAATTCGTGGAGATTTTGCTACTTCAGCAGTCATACGGAGCCCATTGTAGCACGCAGGGAACCTCCCCTTTTCGGAGGAGGATACTGTGCATTTGGTGGATTGTGTGGATAGTGCAGGGGGCTTTACTGGGCGTATATTTCAGGCCCTTCCGAGGTGTCGCTCACATCAAATCCAAACTCTTTCACCTCTTCGCGCAAGCGGTCCGCTTCTTCAAAATTCTTGTTTTGACGCGCTTCTTCACGACGAGAGACAAGCTCTTGCACGTCTTCGGGTACGGCAACTGACTTAATATTTACAAGACCGAGCCCAAGCACGTCATCAAAAGAAAGAAGCGTCTTTCGTAATACGGCGGGAGATAGATGCGTATCTTTCAATGTTTTCCAGAGGAGTGCGAGTGCTTGTGGCGTGTCTAAGTCATCGTTGATATGGTCACTAAACATGCGCACATAGTCATCATCCAGAAGGACATTCGGGTCATCGGGAAGTGTTTGCATGCGCCGATACAAACGTTTCAGCGCTTCGCGCGCGGCATCAAGCGCTTCCCATGAAAATTGCATCGGTGTGCGGTAGTGCGCGGTAAGCAATAAATAGCGATATGAAAGCGGCGGGTAGCCCTTCTCAACAAGATTGCGAAGCGTGAGCGTATTGCCGAGTGATTTTGCGATTTTCTCTTTACCAAGCGTGATGTGCGCGTTGTGTAGCCAAAAATGTGCCAGTGGTTTGCCGGTGTAGCTTTCCGATTGCGCGATTTCATTATTATGATGCGTGCCAATATGGTCTATGCCGCCCGTGTGAATATCAAACGTATCGCCCAGATACTCCATGCTCATCGCCGAACACTCGATGTGCCAGCCGGGGAATCCCTTGCCCCACGGCGCATCAAAACCATGTTCGGAAAACTTCCAGAGCGCAAAATCAGCATGGTGTTTCTTTTCGGGGTTTGCCTCAACGCGCGCGCCCTCCTTTTGTTCGCTTGCGCGTACATTGCCGAGCTTGCCGTAGTTGGGGAATTGCGTGGTGTCAAAATACACACCATCCGATGTGGCGTATGCGATACCTTTATCCATGAGCGCGGCGATAATATTTTGCTGTGCGGGCACGTGTTCGCTCGCGTGGGGCAAGGCGGTGGGGTGTTCAATATTCAATGCCACAAGGTCTTCTTCAAACGCTTTGGTATATTTGTTTGCAACGTCGCGAAGAGCGTTCAGCGTAAGCGGCTTGCCTTCACGCTTCAAGGCGAGGGTCATCTTATCTTCGCCGTCATCACCATCGCCAACTAAGTGCCCAATGTCGGTGATATTCATGATTTGGCGCACGGCATAGCCATTCCATTCCAGTGTGCGTCGCAGAATGTCTACAAACACGTACGCGCGCAGGTTGCCAATATGCGCGTAGTCATAAACCGTGGGGCCGCAGTTATACATACCGACGCGGCCGGCCTCAATCGCCTCAAAGCGCTCTTTTTTGCCCGTGAGTGTGTTGTGGAGATAAAGCTCCATGCCATCAGAATAGCACATGAGCTTGCGAGACAATAAGCTTTTGAGGTGTTGTGTCTATATAGAAATCACCAAAGAAAGATGCCCTCGTCAATAGAGCGATTAATCGCCCTATACATATTGTTTGTCAGCTGTTTGGTGATGACGTAATGAAATTGGACAACCTCTAGACGTCTAAATTCACTGGCTAGAGCCAATGTTTCTTCTTGAAATACCAAAACATGACGCTCGCCATTACAGCCATGATGCCCATCACTATCCAAAAGTCTCCCGGAATACCGACAATGGGGAGATACGTGGTGTTCATCCCAAAAATAGACGCCACAAGTGAAAGCGGGAAAGTGACAAATGCCATAATGGCGAGCACCTTCATTGCCTCGTTTTGTTTTGTGGAGACAAGGGAATTGTTTGTTTCGCGAAGCTCAAGAAGTGTCTCCTGTTTTCCGCGAAGCAAATCTTCAATGCGCCGGTATTCACTGACAACCATGCGCAGATATGTGGCAAAGCGCGTGTCAAAAAATTCCGAACCGGCAAGCTGGAGCGAATCCAAAACTTCCGCGTGATAGCTGATTGCCTTTTTGAAATCAATAAGCTCGCGACTCACTTCGGAGAGCGCCACCACCATGTCTTTTTCTTTTCCACTAAAGATACGACTTTCAATTTTCTCCAGCCAGCTTTCGGTGTATTCCAATTCGTGCACGAGTGATTTGTAGAGTTTTTTGATGAGGTGATAGAAGAGGTACCCCGCGTGATTGCCAATAATGCTTTTTTTGAGGATGCTGTTGACTTCAAAAACTTTTGAGAATTTATGCACGGCATCAATGGTGTCATAGCGCACCGTGATAAGCGTGTTTTTGCTGATAATGAAATCAATTTCCTGGATTTTTTGTGTGCCGTGCGTATGTTTGATGGTGGGGAAGTGGAGGATGAGATAGATGTAGTCCTTGTACAAATCCACACGAGGCTTCAGCGAGGGCGAGAGGAGCTCCTCGGCGGTCTCGGGGTGGATTTTGTGCTCTTCCATGAGCTTCTTTATTTCGTCATTGCCGGGTGACTCCACATCGAGCCACGCGAGCTTCTTGTGTGTGTAGGTTCGAATCATATATGTCTATTGTATCGCGGGGAAATGTGTAATGCCACAGACACTGTGCATGAGCCAAACTTTTTGATTTTATTGGTATACCAACCACACAATAAACGGCAATAATCTTTATTGTCACGACTGGTCGCGGTAGTTTGGACACAGCCGGAGTCATCGGGTCCTTGATACTTTATATAGCTTTTGTATACTTGGTGCTATGCAATCACAGAAGATTTTTGTCTCTACGCTTATATCGCTGCTTGTTATTGGGGTATCGTTTTTTGCGGGGTACGCCGTGCGTGGCCGTACAACGGATATAGGTCATGCCGTGCCGGTAACTATCAGTAATGATACGAGCGGAAAGCCGGAAATGGTTGACTTTACGCCATTTTGGGCAATTTGGAACACACTCGACCAGAAATTCGTTGGCGCAAGTACGACCGAACGTGTGACTGACCAAGAAAAAGTGTGGGGCGCGATGCAGGGGCTCGCAAATTCATATGGTGATCCCTACACCGCGTTCTTACCGCCACAAGATTCCGAGATATTCAATGAGACCATCAATGGAAATTTTGGCGGCGTGGGTATGGAAATCGGCATGCGTGATAATACACTGACGGTTATTGCACCGCTTAAGAACACGCCGGCATTTCACGCCGGCATCAAGGCGGGCGATAAAGTTATCTTGATTGATGGGGAAGCGACGGCGGGAGAATCCATTGAATCATCGGTGCAAAAAATTCGCGGTGAAGTGGGCACGTCCGTCACGCTCACTATTGTGCGTGACGGTGTGGATGAGCCGTTTGAAGTGGCGATTACCCGTGACGCGATTACGATTCCCACACTTGATACCGAGATAACGCCGGAGGGGGTGTTTGTTATCAGTTTGTATAATTTTTCCGCGCCGGCTCCAAACGTGTTTCGTGAAGCTCTGCGGGAATTTGTGAACTCAAACAGTGATAAGCTCCTACTTGATTTGCGTGGAAATCCGGGTGGATTTTTGGAAGCGGCGATTGATATGACGAGCTGGTTTTTGCCGTCGGGGAAAGTGATTGTGCGTGAAGATTTTGGCGAAGGGGTGCCCGAGAAAGTACACCGCAGTTACGGGTACGATATCTTTAATGACCAGCTCAAAATGGTGATTTTGATAGACCAGGGTTCTGCATCGGCATCTGAAATTATGGCAGGGGCGCTGAAGGAGCAGGGGGTCGCCACGCTTATCGGCATGCGCTCGTTTGGCAAGGGTTCGGTGCAGGAAGTGGTGCCGGTGACCGACAATACGACACTCAAAGTAACGGTGGCACAGTGGCTGACCCCCGACGGGCATTCAATTTCAAGCGGCGGGCTCATCCCTGACATTGAGGTGCGCGTGACTCCCGAAGATATTGAATCGGGTATTGACCCACAGCGCGTACGAGCGGTTCGGTTTCTTTTAGAGGGAAACTGAAAAAAAGCCGAGCGTGGTAGCTCGGCATGGGGTGGCGGGCGGTTACGCCGCGTGGAGGTTCTCAACGAATGTAATCCCAAGGCGCTTTCGTGCACGTTCTGCCTCCTTTCGGACTGTCTCGAGGGCAGACGGTTTGGACTCCCACTCTACGATCTCGCCGCTGGCAGGGATGTATGGCGAGCGGTCCTCTGGCCAGATGCGAAATGTGTGAGAGGTCTCACCAAAACCTCGACGTGCCACGATACACCCGTAGAACCTTTTTTGGGCGAGGGGCGTGCATTGTATGTGCATGGGTATCACCTCCTTTCGCCGCCAATCTGTCAGAAGTATACCGTCTAAAGTGCAACTTGCGAAACAGGTGTGCTTCCATTATGATGTGTGGACTATGAAAGTTATTTTACTCGACAACGTAAAAAAGGTGGGGCGTAAGTTTGATGCGGTGGACGTGGCCAATGGATACGGGATGAATTTCCTCATTCCGCGCGGACTTGCACGCGTGGCAACGCCGGAAGCGGAACAGGTGATTGCAAAAGAGCGCGCAAAACATCGGGCGCTTGAGGCGGCACACCACGAACTTCTTGCCCAATCACTTAGTGAGCTAAAGAACACGCGTGTTGAAATCAGTGCTCCCGCGAACGAGCAGGGACACCTCTTTGCGGGGATTCATCAAAAAGAAATTGCAGAAGCGATTGAGAGAGTGGCGCGTATCGCGCTGCCACATGATGCGATTATACTTTCCGAACCAATTAAGGAAGTTGGTGAACATGTGGTGCACCTTGCTATCGGAGAAGAAAAGGGCGTCGTGACGGTTGTCGTTTTGGCAGAAGCGTAGGTTACCCTTCACCCACAACAAAAAACCTCACCCATCGGTGAGGTTTTTTGTTAGTGGACGTTTGCAACTTTTTTGCGCCTGGTGACTCCGTCAAAATTTTTGTGTCGTTTTTCGGTGTATGCCACCGTTCCGTCTTTTTTCGCAAACAGCGTGTGGTCTTTCCCAACGCGCACATTTGTTCCCGCCGTGATGCGAGTGCCACGCTGGCGAACAATAATACCGCCCTCTTTAACGGCTTGGCCATTGGCGATTTTCACACCGAGATATTTCGGCTGCGAATCGTGTAAGTTTTTTGCTGTTCCTCCGGCTTTTCTATGTGCCATAATAATCTGCTATACTTTTTACAACGAGACCACAGTATACCCCGAGGAGGGGATTCTCGCAAGTATGAACGGAATAAAACAGAGGGTAGGGGAGGTGGGGCGATTTCTCACCAAAATAGAGGTATTTATGGCACTCCTTTTGATAGGGGTTGCGATTACCAGTTTCTCTTTAGGGCGACTTTCGGCGCGGGATGCACAAAGGCCACCGGTTACTCTTGAAAGTGTTTTTCCCGAAAGCGGGGGAGGGGGAAGTGCTATCGGGTCTGTTGCCGGTGCCTCTCTCGTAACGGAAAACGTCGGACAGACCCAAGGCGAAGTTGTCGGCTCTATAAACGGAAGTAAGTATCACTATCCGTGGTGTTCGGGAGCGCAACGAATTAAAGATGAAAACAAGATATGGTTTGCCACCATTGCGGACGCGAAAAAAGCGGGGTATACTCCAGCCGCAAATTGCCAAGGGTTGGAGTGAGATTAAACACACAAAGAAGAAAGTTAAAAGTTTTAATGTATGGCATATGAAAAAGATATATCTCTCGCACACAAATAAAAAACTCGGCGGCGTGCTTGGGGGCATGGGCGAGGCCCTTGATGTGGACCCAACGATCCTTCGTTTGATTGTTGTATTTCTCGCGCTTATTACCGCTGTTGTGCCGGCCCTGGTTACATATCTTATTGCATGGCTGATTATTCCCGATGTCCCCGTTACTGTAGTCAAAGAAAATCAGTCCGCGATGTAAAACATACAATATATAATATTTATATTTGGGAATCCGATTCCCAAACTAGAGGAGGGAAGGGGAGGTGCCGACCACAGACGTCGGCATTTTCTTTTTTAACTCCCCTATCACACAAGCGGGGAAGGGGCGTGTCATTTTTGGGTTATGTACAATTCTTTCCTTCACCACACTATCTGCATTCTTTGTGCCAGATATGTGTGCGGGGAAGAGAGAATATATTATGTGCGACGTCAATTTCTCGGAAGACGACTGTGGATAACTTTTATATAATAGCGTCGCACAATATATCTTTTGCGACCCATATACCCAATAAACATGACAACAAATAAGGCCCGAGTATTCTCTCGGCCCACTACTCCCCCGCAGGTATTGTTTTTTGTACACACCTCTATAGCTATGGCAGTACCGTCGGTGTCTCACCCGCTGGTTTCCAATCACCATTTTTGAGCCGGTTGAGATTTTGCGTAAAAAGCTCCCAGACGGGCTTTACTATGTTTTCCCATGTCCATAGAGCTGGACCCTCCAAATAGCGGTCCCAGGCCGTTTTTACAAGCTCCCACACATAGTGAAGATTTCCCTGGGTTTGGTCTGCCTCCACTATTGAGCGCAAATCAAATCCCAAATAACTCAACACTATAATTGCTATGACGACAATAATTACCCACTTCACGAATCCGCGTTGTGTGTGCAGTGTTCTAAACATTGTTTATAAGTGTACCCCTGCACGATTAAAGTCCCAAGGGCATTATCCCCACTATACTATCCCTAGTGTCGCAAAATTATTTGGGAATCGGATTCCCAAATTAGAGATATGAAAGTGGGTTGAGGTAGGCATCGAGCGGTGCGATTGGTATGGAAACGTTCTTACAGTTGACACTATTTGAAAACTGCTGGATGCGAACTCCTTGTGACGCGTAGACCGTAAAATGCAAATGTGGCCCCGTTGAGTAGCCGGTGTTGCCGGAAAGTCCGACGGTGTCGCCGGTGGCCACCGCCTGCCCTTTTGAGACATTGATGGTAGAAAGGTGGGCATAGAGTGTTGCCAATCCATTTGCGTGTTTTATCAAAATCCATTTTCCGTATGAGTAGCAACCCGACTGCACATCGGTGTTTCCAGTGCCCTCTACAATCCCTGAAAGCGCCGCGTGCACAGGTGTGCCGGTGGTGGCGCGAAAATCAACGCCGTTGTGTCCCTTGCCGTTGTAGACCTGCGGGTTTGCACTTGCAAACGGTGTGTTGCCAAATGTTTGCGTGAGGCAGTTTTTGTGGTCTCCCCCGCCGTCCCAGCAAGAAAGGTATGAGACGTCGGGAAGTGGCGGTGCAAGCACGCCGGAGCCGCTTTTTGGAAGCGCGTTGGGGTCAATGGCGATTTGGAGCGCGGATTCAAAGGCGCGCACCTCGCGTTCAAATGCCTCTTTTTGTTCCTCTTTCTCCCGAAGAAGGCGCTGATACTCCGATTCTTTATTTTTGGTTACCGTCAGGAGTGTGTCCTTCTCTTTTTTATTTTGGTCCACGACTTGTTTTTGACCGGAGAGTTCATTCCGAAAATTTGTGAGTGATTGGCGTGTTGTTTCCAATTCACCACGGTGCGTTTCAAGCTCGGTCTTTAACCCACGAAGCTCCGCAAGATCTGCCTTAAGTGATGATTGAAATTGTCCGATGGTGTCCACTTCCGACCAGAATGCGGAAAGATTTTTATAGGCGAGAAGTGCCTCCACGAGCGTTTGTCCGTCTGATTCGTTGATGCGCCGCAAGGTTTCGCCAAGGGCATTGTCATGAGCTTGAATGACCCGTTCTTTATCATCAATTTGGAGGGTGATTTGCTCAATTGATAGCTCGGCAGTATCGATTTTTTGTTCGGTCAGTCGGATATCAGTGAGAAGTTTTTTCCGTGTCAGCTCAAGTTCGGCAATGGCATTTTGCAGTGTTTTCTTTTCTGAACCGACTTCAAGAAGCTGGTCTTTGTATTTGGTAATCTCCGCTTCGATTTGCTGAATCTGGCGATTGCGTTCGTTGATTTTTGACTGAAGTTCGGCGATGGTTTCCGCACGGCTCCGGGTCGGTGGAATAAGTATGAAAGAAGCGGCGATCACTATGATGGCAGTGGTGCGAAGCAAACGGTGCATATTCTACAAAACTTCACAAGCATTGGTAATGCGTGCCAGGGTTTCCCGTTTCCCCAAAACGCTTGCTATGGTAAAGGGGTCTGCGGATTTATTCTTGCCGGAAAGGGCAACACGAAAGGGCCATAGGACTTTCCCCCTCCCTTCCGATTCGGCAAACTCCCATAGAGTATTTTTGATGTGCTCTGCCGTGAATTTTTCCTCGGCGAGCTCCCGCAGGATGCTCGACACCTTATTGAGACGTGCTTTGGTATCTTCTTCTGACGCATTTTTCCACAAAAGTCCCGCAGAGATGCTGACCGGTGGCGTAAAAAAATATTCATACTCCCCTTCCTCAATAAGCGCCTCGAATTCTCTTCGCGTGGAAATACGTTCACGGACCAACGGAAGTATGCGCGCAAACGTTTCTTTGGGATATTTGTGTGA
>Ga0210057_1009075_pt1 | contig 11609 bp, 10 predicted proteins | sample CryGeyCG2114_010_2_FD_183968 | JGI IMG/M metagenome (GOLD analysis project Ga0210057, IMG submission 183968) | Groundwater microbial communities from aquifer - Crystal Geyser CG10_big_fil_rev_8/21/14_0.10 (SPAdes) (version 2) | ecosystem: Environmental > Aquatic > Deep subsurface > Groundwater ...
TTCCCAATGTCACCAATTTTCAAGCTAGTTTCGATTTAGCGACTAAACAGGTTAGTCTGACTTGGACTAAACCAAATTTTCCAGCTTTAGCTTCGATCAGGATTGTTCGTTCGACTATTTCGGTCCCCATTTCTCCAGATGAGGGAGTAATCGTTTATGAAGGGACAGGGACTTCTTTTATTGATTCAGGTTTAGAATTGAGAATTCGATATTATTATACGGCTTTTGTTAGAAGTACGACGGGAGAATATTCTTCTGGAGCGGTTACCAGTGCTATCGGAGTCTTTGATCCAAAAGATGAATTACCACCACCAATTATTACCCCTGTTTTGCCTAACGATTCTAATGACCCTTTTTCAGTTTTACCAATCGCTACCACTAAGGATCCAGTTTTGGATAAGATTTTGCTTGGTAATTTTCAATTACGCCAAACTGGTGAAATAACCAAGTATTTTTCAGCGGGGTCAGTGGTGACGGTTAATGGAAATAAAGACTTAGTTTTGGCTATTGATTCCAGCTCTTTTCCTAAAGTTTTAAAAACGATTGGGGTGGTTATCTCTGATCCATCAAACCAGGGTCGGTCCTTTTCTTTTATTATGCGTCTTTCTCCTGATGGCAGTACTTATACCGCTTCCTTGGGTTCTTTTAAACGAAATGGTAATTTTCCTATTACGATCTATATCATTAACTATAAAAATCAAACACTTAAAAAAATAGAAGGAAAATTAGCCGTGGCTGGCGTTTCTCTACTATCAACTTCTTCTTTAACAACAAAAATTAACGCCGTGGCCCAACCAGTCGCAGTGGCGGCTGGTTTAGTGGTCGGTCTGTCTCAATTTGCTTTTTGGGGGATGAATATTAATTCGGCTTATGATGTGTATCTAATTTTAGCCCGTCTATTGTATTCAATTTTAAGTTGGTTAGGTATTAAACGTAAAAATCCTGAGTGGGGGACGGTCTATGATGCGATCACTAAACAGCCGATTGATCCGGCTTATGTGACCGTCACCAATGTGGCTGGTTCCGAAATTACTAGCTCGATTACCGATATTGATGGTCGTTTTGGTTTTTTATTACCCAAAGATGTTTATTATTTTACGGTTGGGAAAAGTCATTATAAATTTCCTTCAGATACTTTGAGGGGTAAAGATCAAGATGAGCTTTACTCTAATCTTTATTTTGGTGGCCCACTCGCTCATGATGGGAATCAAATTATCAAATTGAACATCCCACTTGATCCAGTCGGTTTTGATTGGAATGAATTTGCTAAATCTAAAATTGATTTCTTTAAACTTTATTCTCGAAAAGAAACTCTTCGACGGCGAGTCTTTGTTCTAGTCTTCTATACTGGTTTTGTATTTTCGGCGGGTAAATTTTTAATCGCTCCTTCTTATTTTGATTTAAGTATTCTGGCTTTTTATTTAGCCATTTTAATCTATCATCATTTTTGGAGTGCTCGTCATAAAATTGTGACAGTCAAACGAGCTGGTTCGCCTTTATCTTTTTCTATTATTAGACTCTTTTTACCAGGGATTGATCAAGCGATTAAAACTGTGACCACTGATGCTCTTGGTCGACTTTATGTTTTAGTTCGACCAGGAACTTATTATTTAACAGTTGAGGAGAAAATAAGTGATGGTTCTTATCAAAAAGTCCTGCAAACACCACCAATGGAATTGCCTAAGGGAGTCCTTGATCGAGACATCTTAGTATGAGAAAATGACCCTCTATGTCTAAATCAGAACATTTAGTAATTGAAGGATTAGCAGGAGAAAGAAATCTAGTCGGAACGATAAAAACTGGGGGGGCCAAAAACGCCGTGTTAAAAGTTTTAGCGGCGACGATTCTTTTTCAAGATCCTGTTCATTTGACTCGAGTGCCAGAGATTGAAGATGTCAGACAAACTCTAGAGTTATTAAAGATTCTGGGAGCCGAAATTAAATATCTTGGTCCTAATGATTATTTAGTCGATGCTAGCCATTTAAAAATTAGTCAAATTTCACCGGCTATTTCTAAAAAAATGCGAGCCTCGATTGTTTTGACAGGCCCACTTTTAGCTCGTTATGGTCAAACCACTTTTCCCCATCCGGGTGGTTGTGTGATTGGTAAACGACCGATTGATTTATTTTTAACTGGTTTCGCTAAAATGGGGGTGACCATTAAAGAACAAGATGACTTGTATGAATTGACTGCTCCACCGGGTGGTTTACGAGGCGCTAATATTTTTTTTAAAAACCAGAGTGTCACGGCGACGGAAACTTTTTTGTTAGCGGCCTGTTTAGCTAAAGGTCAAACGGTTTTAGAAAATTGTGCTCTTGAGCCAGAAATTATTAGTTTGGGTGAATATCTAATTAAAGCCGGAGCGCAAATAAAAGGTTTGGGTACTAGCACTCTAATAATTGAAGGTGGTGAGGCCCTCAAAGCTCGAGGTCAAATTTATGAAACGATGCCAGATCGAATTGAAGCTGGTTCTTTTTTAGTTTTAGCAGTTTTGGTCGGTCGAGATGTAACAATTAAAGATTGTGAACCTAAACACTTAAGGGCGGTGATTAATTTTTTAACTGAAGCGGGTGTTAATTTAGAAATTGGTTCTGATTTTATTAGAGTCCAAGATAATCAGCCAATCAAATTTCAAGCGGGTGATCTTAAAACTCATGAGTATCCTGGTTTTCCAACTGATTTGCAAGCTCCCTTAGCTATTTTTCTAACTCAAGCGGAGGGACAAAGTTTTATTTTTGAAACAATTTTTGAAGGTCGTTTGAATTATTTAGAAGCCTTAAGTCAAATGGGAGCGGAGATTAAAATTTTAGATGCTCATCGAGCGATTATTAGAGGTCCGAATAAACTTCATGGTAAAGAATTGACCAGTCCTGATCTTCGAGCGGGGCTAGCCTATGTGATTGCCGGAATAGTTGCGTCTGACCGGACCCTAGTCCATAATGTCGAATATATCGATCGAGGCTATGAAAACCTCGAACAGCGTCTTCAAGCGCTAGGGGTTAAAATCAGTCGAGAATCGACTAGTTAAAAAAATGGCTTTCTTTACCCGAAAATTAGGCATTGATCTCGGGACGGCTAATACTTTGGTTTTTGTCCCAGGTCAAGGCATCGTCCTTAATGAACCATCTGTGGTGGCGGTGTCTTTAGTGGACAACAAAGTAGTGGCGGTGGGACAAGAAGCGAAAGATATGGTCGGTAAGACTCCAGATACGATTACGGCTTATCGGCCGATGAAAGATGGAGTGATTGCCGATTATCGAATTACTGAAGCTATGCTCCACTATTATATTACTAAAGCTTTAGGCCGTTTTAATATTTTTAAACCAGAGGTGATGGTTTCGGTGCCAGCGGGAATTACTTCGACTGAACGTCGAGCGGTGATTGAAGCTACCATGCGAGCTGGAGCTAAGAGTGCTTATGTAGTGAAAGAACCAATTTTGGCGGCAATTGGTGCAGGGATCCCTATTTATGAAGCCCGAGGACATATGGTGGCTGATATCGGTGGCGGGACAACTGATGTGGCGGTGATCTCACTGGGGGGGATTGTGGCTTCGACTTCAGTTAAACATGCTGGTAATAAAATTGATCAAGCTATTGCTGATTATATTAAAAGGACTTTTAATCTAGCGATTGGTGACAAAACAGCCGAGGAGGTTAAGATGACTATCGGTTCAGCTGTACCAGTAGAGGATGAACTAACTTACATCATTAAAGGCCGAGATTTTTTAACTGGTTTACCTCGTTCGGCGGAAATTAAAACTAATGAAATTGTTCAAGCGATCGATGGTGAATTACGAGAAATGGTCAAAGCGATTAAAACCGTTTTTCAAGATACGCCACCTGAACTGTCGGCCGATATTATTGATCGAGGGATTATTATGACTGGTGGTTCATCACAATTACGAAATCTCCCCGAATTGATTTATCGTCGGACAGGAGTGCGATCTTATTTAGCGGAAGAACCACTTTATTGTGTGGCTAAAGGGACAGGGATTGCTTTGAAACATCTTGATAACTATAAAAAAAGTATTATCTCTAAACATTAATGCGTGAAATCCTAAATCGACATTATCAGCAAAATCGACTTCATCACGCTTATTTATTAGTTGGTGATTCGACTCTGATTTTAGCTAATCTACAACAATTTTTAGCTAAGGTTTTTCCTGATCTTAATAATCCACTCACTTCACCAGATGTCGCCTGGTTAGAATTTGAACGTTTAGATAAAGAACGGGCTAAAGAATTGCGAACTCTCGCTACCAGTCGGGCATTTAGTCCGACTGGACGATTTATTGTGGCGGTTTTTTCTGCTTTAGTTGATGAAGCCCAAGAAGTTTTATTGAAGACTTTGGAAGAACCACCGGCGGGGACTCATTTTTTTCTTGTGGTACCCAGTGCTGATTTTTTTCGACCAACTTTATTATCACGTTTAGAACGTTTAAATTTGGAACCAGAGCTTGATCAAGTAGAAGCGGTGATTGAAACTCCCGAACTTTTAGCTGATAAATTTTTAGCCCTAGATCAAGCTCTTCGTTCAGACTGGTTGTTTAAAAATTTATTGATTGATTCGGAACCAGATCGAGCTAAAATTTTTTCGTTTTTAAATCAAGTGGAAAAATATATTGTGACTCGAGTTGATTTTAACCGTATTTCTGTTAATCTTAACTTGGTTTTAAAAGAACTTTTAGCTGCTAAAAAATTATTAACTGATCAACGATCATCAGTCAAGATGATTTTAGATTATTTAGCGCTAATTTTGCCGGTGACTAGAAAAAATAAATAATTATGGCTTATAATTTTACCGAAATTAAAGAACATTTAAGTGATATCGAAAAATGGCTTTCGACCGAATTTAGTAGTATTCGCACTGGTAAAGCTACGCCTCAACTTTTGGATTCGATTCGAGTCGAATCTTATGGTCAAACCCAAGCGCTTAAACATCTGGCCAGTATTAATATCGAAGACGCTCAAACTTTGCGGGTGATACCTTGGGATAAGGGTCAAATTAAGGGGATTGAGACAGCGATTGCGGCGGCTAATTTGGGGATATCTTCAGCTCCAGATGCCGATGGTCTACGAATTATTTTTCCGCAACTAACGACTGAACGTCGAAAATTGTTAAATAAATTGATTGGCGAAAAATTAGAAGAAGCTCGGGTATCTTTACGAAAAGAACGAGAAAAAACTTGGAATGATATTCAATCAATGGAACGGAATGGGGGAATTAGTGATGATGTCCGCTTTCGTTTAAAAGAAGATCTACAAAAAATTATTGATGATGGTAATGCTCGTTTTGAAGCGATGGTAGCTAAAAAACGGATTGAAATTGAAAATTAAATGATTGTTAGTTTAATTATTTTTATTATTGTTCTTGGTTTGTTAATTTTTGTCCACGAAATTGGGCATTTTTGGGTGGCCAAACGAGCCGGGATTAGAGTTGATGAATTTGGACTGGGTTTTCCACCTCGGTTATGGTCTTTCCGTTTCGGGGAGACAATCTATTCTCTGAATTTAATTCCCTTTGGGGGCTTTGTCCGTATTTATGGAGAAGATCCTTTTGATGAGCAAGCTAATAATCCAGGCGCTTATCGATCAATGGCGACTAAACCGAAATTAGTTCAAGCGGCAGTTTTAGTGGCAGGAGTAACTTTTAATTTAATTCTAGCCTGGATCTTACTTTCAACTGGTCTTATTTTTGGTTTACCAGTTAATGCGGAAAATAATTTTTCTTTTTCAGTTCCCTTAGTTGAAGAACGTCTAATTATTACTTCGGTTTTAAATAATTCTCCAGCTGATTTAGCTGGTTTAAAGCCGGGAGATCAGATTGTTTCTTTAGCGGCTCAAGCGACAACGATCAAACCTAAGACAGCTGAAGAGGCAACAGAGTTTATTCGTTCTAAAACCTCTGGTTTGGAAGTCCAAATTAAACGACAGCCAATTGATCTGGAAGAGAAACAATATTTTCAAATTAAACCAAAATTAAGCCCGGCTGGAACACCACTGATTGGGGTCAGTCTAGAAGCTATTGGTATTTTACGTTTACCGTGGTATTTAGCGCCGATTGATGGACTTAAATTAACTTTTAATTTAACTAAAGAAACCGCTCGGGGTTTGGGTTATTTTTTGACTCAAATTTTTACTGACGCTTCAGTTTTTGATTCAGTCGCCGGACCAATTGGTCTAGTTAATTTAGTTGGTGATGCTTCACGACTAGGTCTAGTTTACCTTTTATCTTTTATGGCTTTGATTTCAATCAATTTGGCAATTATCAATTTGATTCCTTTTCCCGCCCTTGATGGTGGTCGACTACTTTTTTTAGCGATTGAAGCGATTAAAGGTTCCAAACTTAATCCTAAAGTTGCTGGTTGGGCTAATCTAATTGGTTTTTTCTGCCTAATTGCTTTGATGGTAGTAGTATCCTATTTTGATGTGGTGAAATTGTTATAAAAAAATGATTTAAAACAACCAAGATTAGTCTTTTTTTGAGATTTGTCTTGGGGCTTTGTTTAGGTTAAGATAGAGCTAATATGCTTCAATCTAAACTCTTTGCTAAAACAAGGCGCGAAGACCCCAAAGACGAGGTGGCCAAAAACGCCAAACTATTGATTCGGGCTGGCTTTATTCATAAAGAATCGGCTGGGGTCTATGCTTTTTTACCTCTAGGTTTGAAGACTCTAAATAAAATCTGCCAAATTATCCGAGAGGAGATGAATGCCTTGGGGGCTCAAGAAGTTCAATTGACTGCTCTCCAGGCACCAGAATTATGGCAAAAAACTGATCGTTGGTCTGATGATAAAGTTGATAATTGGTTTAAGACCGAATTAAAATCTGGAGGGGAGCTCGGTTTAGGTTTTACTCATGAAGAACCTTTTGCCGCCATTATGAGTGAAAATGTTAGTTCGTATAAAGATTTACCTTTAGCGGTTTATCAAATTCAAACAAAGTTTCGAAATGAATTACGAGCTAAATCGGGGATTATCCGAGGTCGAGAGTTTTTAATGAAAGATTTGTATTCTTTTCATACTAATGAAAAAGATTTAGACGAGTATCATCTTAAAGTTCGTCAGGCTTACGAAAATATTTTTCAGCGTTTAGGGATTGCTGATCGAACTTTCTTTACTTTTGCTAGTGGGGGAGTTTTTTCTGAGTTTAGTTATGAATTCCAAACTTTAGCGGAAGCTGGTGAAGATTTGATTTATGTTGATCAGGAACAAAAAATTGCTGTTAATAAAGAAGTTTATACGACTGAAGTGTTAGCCAAACAAAATCTAGATAAAACTAAACTTAAAGAGTGTCAATCTATTGAAGTAGGGAATATTTTTAAACTCGGCACTCGCTTTTCCGAAGCTCTCGGTTTAGATTTTGTGACGGAAAGTGGTGAACGCCAACCGGTAGTGATGGGCTCTTATGGTCTTGGTCCGAGTCGTCTGATGGGGGTCTTGGCGGAAATATTGTCTGATGACAAGGGTTTGATTTGGCCTCTAGCGGTCGCGCCCATGGCTCTACATTTGATCTCTCTCGATCAGGATGAAGTCGCTCTTCGTTTACTGACTGATTTAGAATCAGCTGGGATTGAAGCCTTATTTGATGATCGAGCTGTCTCGGCCGGAGAGAAATTTGCTGATGCCGATTTACTAGGTTTGCCTTATCGAGTGGTTGTTAGTGCCAAAAATTTGGCGACTAATCAATTAGAAATCAAAAATCGCCAAAGCGGGGCGGTCGAGTTTATTCCTGTACTTGAGTTAGTAGCTTGGGCTGAAAAGAATCTACGACCATGACCATAATGGATAAATTTTATAAATTATTTTCTGATGATATCGGAATTGATCTTGGGACTGCCACCACGCTAGTTTACGTTAAGGGTCAGGGGATTGTGACGGTGGAACCTTCGATTGTGGCTCTTAATCAAAAAACTGGTCAGGTGGTAGCGGTTGGTAATGATGCTGATAAAATGATTGGTCGAACACCAGCTCATATTGTGGCGATTAAACCTTTGGTCAATGGTGTGGTGTCCAATTTTGAAGTGACTGAAGAGATGTTGTCGTACTTTATTAAGCAAGCTCTCAAACACTCCAAAAAAACTTTTTTGCGACCTCGACTGGTGATTGGAGTGCCTTCTGATATTACCAATGTCGAGCGTCGAGCGGTTCGAGACGCGGCTAAAAATTCAGGCGCTCGGGAAGTTCATATCATTGAAGAACCCATGTCAGCAGCTTTAGGTATTCGTCTGCCGGTTTTTGATCCGGTTGGTTCAATGTTGATTGATATTGGTGGCGGGACGACTGATATTGCCGTGATTTCTTTGGGGGGAATTGTTCGATCTAAAAATTTACATATTGCGGGGGAGCGTTTTAACCAGGATATTATTGCCTATGTTCGTGATGAGTTTAAGATTTTATTAGGTGAGAAAACGGCGGAATATGCTAAAACTTTAATTGGTTCAGTTTACAAGCAAGTTGAACCACTAGAAGCAACCATTCGCGGGCGAGATTTAGTGACTGGTTTACCTCGAGAAGTAGTGATCACTGATTCCGATATTAGAGAAGCTATTGCTCCCTCGATTGCCATTTTTATTGATGCTGTTAAAGAAGTTTTAGAGTCTACTCCGCCAGAAGTAATTTCCGATATTATGCATCGGGGAATTGTGGTCGTTGGTGGAGGAGCTAGAATTTTAGGTCTAAAAGAACTTTTAGAAAAAGAAATTCAGATTGCGATTCATTTAGCCGAAGATCCTCTGACGGCCGTGGTCCGTGGTACCGGTGTCGTTTTAGAAGATCTAGATCGTTATCGGGATATTTTAATTGATAACGAAGATGAATTACCGCCCCGTTAAAAAAACTCGCTCACTGTCTAGTTATCATTTTGGTTTTTTGGGTTTGATTATTTTAGTCATGGCAATCTATTTTTTAGGTTCCAGTACTTTAGGTTGGCTTTACACACCAGTTGAGTTTATCTCTCGGCCGGTGGTCTGGACCTTAGCTGGTGGTGGTCGTTTACTTAATAATACCGTTATTTTTTTTCAGACTAAAAATTCTCTAATTCAAAAAAATAATGATCTAAAACAAGAAAATCTACGTTTACGTAATTTGTATTTAGCTAAACAAGTAGTAGAAACAGAAAATGCGGAACTTAAAAGTTTGCTCAATCTTCGAGATAAAAAACGATCACCTTTGGTTTTAGCGGTTTCGGTTCGCCCTAATCAAACCACTAATGATATTTTATTATTAGATAGCAGTCATTTATCTAAGGGGAATAATTTAAAAATTGGGAATAAGGTGGTGACCAATGGCGGGTCAGTTTTATTAGGAGAAGTAGCCGAAATTTTTATTAATACTGCTAAGGTACGTCTTTATTCTGCTTTTGGTGAACAAGTCGCTGTTTCTGTCGGCCCGGAACATATACCAGCTATTGCTATTGGTCAGGGGGCGGGAAATTTTTATCTGTCGCTTCCTAAAGGGGTAGTGATTAAAGTGGGTGATCCAATTACCGCCAGTGCTTATCACAATTTATTACTTGGTTCAGTCGGAGCGATTGAAGTCGATGCGACTAATCCGTATTTAAAAGTGTTATTTCGTTCGCCCCTTAATTTTTATGATTTAAAATGGGTGGAAATTTATGCTGATTAGAATCCTAATATTTTTTCTACTCTGGCCGTTATTGTTTTTTTGCCCATGGTGGTTGTGGTTACTAGTGGTTGCTATTTTAGCTTTTAATTTTGATTCTTATTACGAAGCTCTAGCCCCAGCTATTTGGTCTGATCTGTTATATGGTTTTACTGAAGCTAATCGTTTTGGCACTCAATTTATTTTAACTTTGATTGTTCTAGTGGGAATTTTTATTATTGATCGCTTAAAATCACGATTGATTTTTTACTAATATTATGACTCGTCGCTGGTATCATTTTTTCAAACGTCAACATCATTATCGGGATCTAGAACCGGATGAGATTTTTCTTGATTCTAGTAATTTGCCTTCTTTCAATACTCAACAATTTGAAGGTCGAATTGAACAACCGATTGGTAAGCGCTCCCTATTTTTAGCTTTAAGTTTCTTTAGCCTAGTGATTTTAGTTTTAGTCGGTCGAGTTTTTTCTTTACAGGTGATTAAGGGGGCTCTCTATGCCGAGCGATCAGAAAGTAATACTTTACGTTATACTCCGATTTATGCTGAACGGGGAATTATTTTCGATCGGAAAAAAGTAACTTTAGCTTGGAATAATACTGGTCGGGTTTATTTGGATCAAGCGGGGTTAGCCCATGTGATTGGTTATGTCGGTTATCCTAATGAAAAAGAACTAAAAGCTAATCCTGAATATAATCCTAAACAATTGATTGGTCGGGATGGAATAGAGGCTTATTTTAATGATAATTTAGGTGGAACTAAAGGCCTGCGAATTGAAGAAATCGATGCCTTAGGTCAAGTGATTACGGATCATATTTCTCGAGAACCAGTGAGCGGTAAAAATTTAATTTTATCGATTGATAGTCGGGTTCAGACTAAAATGTACGAACTGATTAAAGCGGTGGCCCGGGATCGAGGTTTTATTGGTGGTTCGGGGGCAATTTTAGATGTTCAGACTGGTGAAGTTATTTCCTTAGTTTCTTATCCAGAATTTGATTCTAATATTTTATCAGTTGGAAAAGATCGGGAGGCGATTAATCGTTTTTTTGATAGTCAGACTCATCCTCTCTTAAATCGGGTGGTGGCCGGTCTTTATACTCCCGGTTCAGTCTTTAAACCTTTTGTGGCGGTTGGTGCTTTAGAAGAAAATATTATTGATCCGGAAAAAAAGATTTTGAGTACCGGCCAAATTTCGATTACCAATCCTTATGACCCGAGTCAAAAAACTATCTTTCGAGATTGGAAAGCTCACGGTTGGGTTGATATGCGTTGGGCTTTAGCCGTCTCTTCGGATGTTTATTTTTATGAGATTGGTGGCGGTTTTGGCGAGCAAAAAGGTCTGGGTATTTATAAGATTAAAAAATATGCTGAACTGTTTGGCCTTAGTCAGGCTACCGGCATTGAATTATATGGTGAAGCTGATGGAGTAATACCTGATCCAGAGTGGAAAAAGAAAAATTTTGATAATGAAGATTGGCGAGTAGGAAATACTTATCATACTGTTATTGGTCAATACGGGGTTTTAGTTACACCGCTTCAGATTGTTCGAGGAATTGCGGCTATTGCTAATGATGGTTATTTAGTCAAACCAACTCTGATTTACAATCCCGATCATCTCTCTATTTCAACTCCCCTAAAATTAGTTGTTGATCCTAGTCATCTTCAAATCGTCCGTGAGGGTATGCGTTTGGGGGTGCGAGAAGGAACTAATAAGGGTTTAGATTCACCAGCGGTGGAAGTAGCGGCTAAAACTGGTACGGCCGAATTAGGAGAAACTAGAACTAAAGTTAATTCTTGGGTGACTGGTTTTTTCCCTTACCAAAATCCTCGCTATGCTTTTGTGATGGTTTTAGAAAAAGGGTCACGCAATAATTTGATCGGAGCGACTTTTGCGATGCGACAACTTCTAGATTGGATGGCGATTTATACTCCAGAATATTTTAAGGACTTGAAAGACCTCTAATCCAAGATATAATCTATCTATGACC